>Ga0255752_10001665_pt1 | contig 25615 bp, 28 predicted proteins | sample 011ome_25_FD_179952 | JGI IMG/M metagenome (GOLD analysis project Ga0255752, IMG submission 179952) | Coastal salt marsh microbial communities from the Groves Creek Marsh, Skidaway Island, Georgia - 011512CT metaG (version 2) | ecosystem: Environmental > Aquatic > Marine > Intertidal zone >... | reverse complement strand
GGTTGCTAAGTTTGGCTTATTTAGGTTGAGCGCCTTGCGCTGGTACTCTTTTAGCTTGTCTTCTTGGCGCTGTAGTTTGTTGTAGTTCGGCAGGTACTCAAAGTCACCGACGCGCTCGTAGTTCGTGCCGAGCGTAGGCTCGCCAGTCACCGCATTAACTACGCGGTTTCCGACGTTGCGGACTCCGTTAACCACACCCATACCCAAGTTCAGCGCCCCCGCCATAGGAGCTTGGAACACGTCCACGGCGAGAGCGGGCGTCTTAAGCAGCGCAAGGCGATCCATCTGCGCTTGCATCTGCGCGGGAGTTAGCGGAGCGCGGTATGAATCCCAGCCACCCCCCTGACCGGGGCCAACCTGACGAGTCGGCGCAGCGGCGGGCTTATCAGCGCCGGGCTTATCAGCGGCGGGCGCAGCGGCAGCGGGCGCAGCGGCGGCAGGTGCAGGGACCCGTGGCGACGGCACTTCGTACGCGTTGCGCGCGAAACTAAGCTGGTTTATCGCAGCCGCGTTAGGCATATTAGCGATTTCTACGGGCGCTGTACCCGTGCCCATTGTTGCGTCGGGTATCGCCTCGCGGCCTACTCGCAGAAACTCCTCATCCCGCATACGCTTGATGCGGTCTGCTTCCAACTGCGCGAGTACTCTGTTCGTTCTCGCCGAATCGACCATGGCCGTGTTGACATCCGCGTCCGTCGCGTTTGTGTAACCGGTCATACCAGCCAGCGGGTTGTAGAAATTCATATCCAGCGCCTCGTTATGGGTAGTAGTATGCGTCTTGTTGCGCGCGGCGTAAAGCAGCTAGGTTCTGCTGATACACGGGGTTGCCCAAGTAGTTGTTCAGCATACCAGTAATTTGCTGCGCCTGCCCCACACCTGCTTTAGCCACGCGGTCCGCGCCAGTGTAGTCCGCGGTAGTGTTGTAGTTAGATGTCAAGCCCTTGGCTGCTGTGAGCGCCTGCTGCTGTGCTTGTCGGCCTATGTCCAAACCGGCTGTGTACGCAGTCGCAGCACCTGTACTGCCCTGTAGCTTGGCGCGGCGCATTTCGGCGTCGATTGTCGCTTTGCTCTTGCCTGCCCGTGCCATCTGGTTGCGAGCATCGACCATGTTGCGCGCGGTGTTCATCTGCTGCTGCGCCATGGCGCGTACCGCCCGCTCTTGCGGGTTATACAGGCTGCGGGCCTCGTTAAATGACTGCGTTGCCTGCGCGTTCGACTTGTCGGCCATAGCCGCATTTTTTTGCTGCGCCTCCTGCTGCATCTGCATCTGTTGCTGCGCCATACGGTTAGCAGAGCGATTCGCATTGTTCGCCAGCAACAAGCCAGTCAAATCTAGCCCAAGCCGCGCGGTGTTGTAGTTGTCCCGCGTCCATGTCTGCGCGCGATCGATGTTGCGCTCTACGGGGTTGTCGTTGGTGGGGAGGTTTCTGTTGCCCTGTGGCGCCCCAGCGTTCTGCGCTGACGCAGCATAGCCACCAGAGTCCCAGTTCCCGCTGCGGGCCTGATTTAGCATGTTGGGTTGCTTTGGGTTTAGTCCTCTAGTTTTAGCGAAGGTATCGCTTCCGCCAGTTCCAAAGTCGCCACCGGCGTTCTGCGCGGTGGTAACCGCAAACGTCCCGGCGTTCTGTGCTGATGCGCCGTAACCGCCGGAATCCCAGCTGCCTTGGTTTTCTGTGACAGGTGCTTGTGTGGGCACTCCAGCGTTCTGCGCTGATGCACCATAGCCACCAGAGTTCCAGTCGTTGCCGCCGTAGTTATAGTCGTAGCTACCATCTGACCAAGGGTCAGGCTGAGCCGGTAGCCCAGCCCCGCCGTAGTTATAGTCGTAGCTACCATCTGACCAAGGGTCAGACTGAGCCGGTGCGCTAGGTCCGCCAGAGTTATAGTCATAGCTGCCATCTGCCCAAGGGTCAGACTGAGTTGGACCGTACTCAGGAACTCCAGCGTTCTGCGCTGATGCACCGTAGCCACCGGAATTCCAGTCGCCGCCGCCGCCGCCGTTGTTTATCAACCACCACTCGTCATAGCCAGCCATGTTTAGTCTCCTTTAGGAACGGCGGTGTACTTGCGCAGCAGACCGTCAAAGAAATCCCGACCCTTAGCGCGCACAACGTGCGCAGGGATTACATACTCACCGTTTGCAATACTAACAGGTGTACTGGTCGTGCGGTTTATGGTGCCGATAGAGTCAGAGCGACCGGTACCGGGGCCAAAAACAGCGCCACCTTCCTGCATACCAGTGGGGTTAACCATCTGCGCTTGGTCCATCGAAGGAACTTGCCCGGGCTGGGTTGCCTGCCCACCACTACCCATGCTCTGCTGCAGCGCGCGGGAAATAACGATAATGTTGATGATTACCGTGGGGTCGAACGAAGGTGGCAGGGGTGTCATGCCCTGAGCCGCAACGAACTGGCGAAGCTGGGGGTAGAGCGCGGGGTTAAACATAGCCGCCTCTGCGACGCGGCCCATAGTGACCACTTCGTCAGGGGTCAACTCACCAGATTGCATCAGCTGCACTGGGCGGGCCAACAAACGCTGCACCATCTGTGGGTCACGCATCATCTGCGCGATTTGCGCCTGAATCTGTTGCGCGTCGGGTTGGCCACCCATAGATACTTGGCTCATGCCGCCCATAGGCATGCCGCCCATTACATCGCCACCATCTGCGTAGCGCATAGTCAGACCGGGCATGTCGACCATACCACCGTCCGCAAATAAGCTCTCACCAGTGGAACTATATCCGGTATCTGCGCCGTAAGTTTCCCCCCCAAAGCTACCGCCACTACGATCCCCGCTATCACCGCTAGTGCTATATACGTTGGGGTTAAATGTGTCGGAGGAAGTCGTAGACGGAGCCGCAGCCGGAGCTGGAGCTGGAGCTTCAATGGTAGTGCCGGAGCCGGTGCTACCTGCGCCAAGCGGGGCAGTACTTGTGCCGTCGTACGGCAGGTTGTTTGCGTAAGAGTATGCTTTGTTGGCACCGATTGCCGCCTGCTGCCAGCCGCGACTGCGCGCGCCAGCGTCTATACCAGCCTGCGCCTCGGGGGTCTGCGGGCCCATATCACCGGGGCCCATATAATCAGTGTAGTTAGGCCGGGTCATGCCCAAGCCCTGCCCACCCATAAAGTTTGCGGCTTGGGCGGGGTCCACACCAGACTCAAACAGCTGCTTGCCTGCCTGCGCATCGTCCACAGGGCCATTGGACCCAAAGGCTTTCCTACCAGCAGGGCCGTAGTTAATTATGTCTGCCATGCCAACGGACTTATCTCCACCAAGCGCAGGAGAAGTAAGTATCTGCGTGCCGAGGTCGACAGCCCCAGCACCGGGGATCATATTATTAACAATGGCTGAGCCTACTTGCCCTGCCCAAGGGCGCCCAGCTTGGGCGTTCATCCCGGCGTTGAGGAGGGTACTTGCGTAGGGGACACCAGACATCTGCGACAATACACTAGCTGCTGGCCCGGCATTGCCTTTGTTTAGCTGGTCTGCAACGCCGACTACGTTTCCAGCCTGTGCTAAGTCACCCAGCGTTTTGTCACCGCTAATCATACCAGCCAAGCCGGCCGCCTTAGTACTCAGCTGAAGCGCCTGTACCTGCAGAGGTGTGAGGCCGCCCCCTGCGATTTTGCCTGCGCCCGGAGTGCCACCAGAGCCCGTTGATACGCTAAAACCAGACTCACTGCCAGACGGCGTGATGCTCATGCCTACGTCGGGTGGCGGCACAGCGTCAGCTTGTTTTATAGTGTCAATAGCTTGGTTGATGCCACCCTTGTCAGCGCGGCCAACTCGCTTGAAGTAATCAACGCCAGCCGTCATGCCGACTTTAGAGCCGGGACGTAAGGAACTTCCGAGTAAAGAGCGGGATTGTGCCATGGTTATGCCTTCATGTTAGCTATTAGTGCGTTGACTGCACTTTGGATGTTACTTACGTCGATGGCCAATTGTTGCACATCATTAAGCAAATTGATATAGTCGTCTATCGTTGGCACTGACGCGCCCGAGATGGTGTAGTAGTTACCCCGCGCAGACAACTGCTTCATAATCTGCCGGTCGGCAGGTTCCACGCCAAGAGTATCGTTGGTAACTACACGACCCGGGCCGCGCTGCCCCAACATAATCTCGACGTTTTCTTTGAGCGCCGCGAGTACGTCGTACTGCCACTGCTCGATTTTTTCCGGTGGAATAGCCGGTATGCCCTGAAATTTAGGCATTAGGCACCTCTCAATCCAGCCATAGACTCAGCCAACATAATAGCACGAACGCGTACGTTGGTGGAAGCCCGTACCTCGAAAACATCAGCGCGGTACCCGCCCGGGAGTCGGAACGGCTCGGTTGTGCTTCGAGAACTAGAATAGATTAGCTTCTTGTTGACAAAGAACTGGAACGTAACTGCACCGGTGCTAACCCGAATTTCGCGCAAGTTACTGCCTGCCACCTGAAGCTCGTTGCCAAGCTGGGTGCCCATGGCGCCGATTACCTCGTTGTTCGTAATCAATTCGCCGTTATATATTCGGATGTTGGCGTTCTCAAGCTCTAGCGCAGCGGCGTCCTCTTCGCTGTTAAAGTCGCCTATGATTTGCGCGGCGCCCAAGTTAATTGGAGACTTGGTCGTAAATACCTTGGACTTCCAGTCCAGCACAGCGTTGCCAACCTGCTGCGAGTTCCACAACCACACTTGGTCGCCAGCTGCGTAGAAGAAGCGGTCGTTCTTGGCGTCGTAGTACGCGGCGGTAAATCGAACATCGGACTGCACCAAGTGGCCTCCGACTTCTTCGTTACGCTCGAACAAGAAGGTATTTAGGCCGTCCGAGCCAAAGTAGCGGCCTCGGTAGTACGCGCCATACAAATTCTTGGCGTCGTAGTCTTGCGGCCATGAAGCCCAGCTATGGACGTTCTTCGTTAGATAGTCTGTGCCTATGGTCGTAGAGTAGATCGCCAAGCCGCCCGCTGACGCCCAGACAACGCCGAAACCGATGTTAATAACAGAGCGCTTAGACACACACGGCAAAATATAGTCCGTGCGGGTAATAGACATAGCCGCCGGGTTGTTGCCGTCCAGCTTCCAAGGTGTACGGTCTGTTAGCGCAAGCAGTGTTGTTCCATACGCGCCCAGCGCGACGATCTTCGAGTCCACCTGAAGGCGGTACTTAATTGGCCACGCGTGCGGCACACCGGGTTCGCTAAAGCAAATTGTGTTGTCAAAGAAGCCCACAATCATGCTGTTGTGAATAGCTAACAACCCGAGCATCCGCTCATCGGGGGCGTCGTAGTCGAGAGACTCTAGCACGTCATCAAGCGCGGTAACGTCGAGGTCGTCTGTAAAAGACCGAGAACGCAGGACTTCCGCAGCGCCAGATAGCGCAGTGGCTTTAGCTGCGTCAAACACTGATGTGTCAGTGAACCGGAAGCTATCGGCATCAATCCTAGTGACTTTGTAGCTACCAGCTGCCAACTTCGAGTCGTCTGTGGCGCGAATGCTCACATAGTCATCAGATGCGTACCCGTGTGCCTCTGCTGTAACTGTGACTACGTCTGTACCGGCATCGCGGACATAAGTAGCAGCTTTGGGCAAAACTTCGTAGGTAAGTTCCCCAGTAAGTGCAAGCCCCTCAGCAGGAACAGGCAGCGAAGGGTCGACAAACGTGAATGTATTTATACCTGTACGGGTAATTGTCACGGTCGCGTCGGAGAGCCCGCTCTCGTCAGACACAACAATCTTAACTCGGTGCCCCGTCTGCAAAGCGTGGGTTGCCTTGGTGACAACTACGGTAGCCGTGCCAGCGGCGCGGGTGTAGTCTGCAGGGACACGCTCACGGGCATCTAACTCAGCTACGCGGAAGTACTCTGTACCCGAGACACCACCCACTGTCCGGTAAAGGCGTAGCCGCATACCTTCTTCTTGGTACCCAGCCCCGTGAGTCCACAGACTTGGTAGACTCTTTATCTGCAGGGTCTGGCCCTCTTTGACAAAAATCGTGTCGGATGGCTCGGACGGCACTGACTCTTCGTCCCACGCGGTATGGTATGTATAGACGTAGTTCCGAGGGCCAGTCAGGCCCGCCAAGTCAACCTTGCCTGTAGTGTCTGCAGTATTCGCTTCAGCGGCGCCGAAGTTGAAGTAGCTGAACGACGTATCATCTATAACCGTAACCTGCGCGTTAGACAAGTTATACAGGACATCAGTGAAGCCTGTAATTGTTACATAGTCGCCCGTAGTGAGCCCGTGTGGCGCGCTTGTAACTATGGTCGCGTTGTTACCCGCATCTCGTGACCGGCTCGCGGACGTCTTCTGCGTGAATGGCTCTGCCACAACTACGGGGACGACCGCTGGCAGTGGGAGACCCATCTTGTAACTCTGCGATGGGAATTGCGTCCCGCTAGTCGCCAAGTCGTAGTTGGTAACACGAGGGAAGTCCTCACCCGTGTAATAGATACGCTGAGTCTGGTCGCCCTCTACCTGCGCAGTGGCGACGTCAACGTCGGTTGTCCAGTGCAGCCACTTTAACTCACCAGTTTCTGGGTCTTCCAGTGGGTAGATCGTGCGGAAAAGACCGTCTTTATCTAACTTAGCCACGCGCTCTGGGCGGCGATACGGCAGCAGATCACCGGACGACAAGTCCAAGTTAAACGCATACTGCGCTACGGTGTCGGGCAGAAGTTCGCCAGAAATCTTTGGCGCTTCTCCGAAAAACCGCTGTATCTTTAGCGCTACGCCGGGCATATCTTATTTTTCCTCGTCTTGGACGGGGGGCTGTGGAGCTTTGCCGAGCGCCATCTGGATGGTCTCGGTCTCATAAATACGGATGCCGGTCCAAATTATAGTGAACACCGCTGCAACTGAGGGGAGGACATTAGCCAAAGTACCAAGCACCGTAAGAAAAGAGACACCGTCTACGACGTGTTTAGTGGATTCAGAAATTGCGTTCATCATCTCAGCACTTCCACGCCCGTAGGCTCTTGTTGATGCGAGAGTTCGGGTCTTTAGCCGTCTTCTCGCTGGTTAGTTTTTTCTTCATGCCCTCCATGCGGGCACAAAACGACTCTTTACGCTTGCCGCCTTCAGGCTGGGGAGCCTTCAGTCCGGGTTTACCCGGATTGGCTTTGTTGTAGGCCGCACGACCCTTGGCGTTAAGACCGCCGTTGGGGTTCTGACCTTCTTTACGCTGCCAAGCGGCTGTCTTTGACATTACTTGCCACCAATTACATATTTCTTTGACTTGGGCGTCATAACGAGGCCGCCGTTGCGCATGCCTGTTTCGCCGTATGCGGGGCCTGCGTTGTTTCTGCGGAAGCGTTCGGCGTCCGTGCGATCCTGTGCAGCACCGGCAAAAGCCGTGTTTTTGGGGCGTGTAGCAAGCAGGCGCGTAGTCTCTGCCTCAGTTTGCTTGCTCTGCTGGCGATTTTGCTCGTTTTGCACCTGTCGCGAAGTCTCTCGATTCGTCTCGCGATTCGCTTGAGAAGCCTTTGCAGCCTTCTCTTCATCAGCCGTGCGAGTGTGGTATGACTTGCCGTTAAACGTAAATGCGCCGTCACCTGCGCGGCGACCTGCTTTTTTGTTCGCGGCGCGAGCTGCGGCGAACGCTTTTTGGAACTCAGACATTGCCATGATAAACTCCTTACTTGACCTTACCACCGCACCTGTACGGTGTGGCTTTGGGTGTCATCTTGACGATACCGCCGTTGCGCAGGCCCGTGGACCACAACGCCTTGCCGTAGGCTTCGTTGGTCTTGCGCTGTGTTTCGCGCTCTTTCTTCTCCGCCTTGAGCTGCTTAATTAGCTCGGGGGACATTTCCATGTCATCAACGGCTTCGGCGGCGCGCTTTGACGATTTTGCGTTTGAGGACATACCTACTCCTGAAAAGTTAGTTTATTGTACGCTGCCCGTCATAGCTAGGCAACACATTTTTGACAAGCGGTCAAAACTCTGATACATCCCAGACCTCGCCGCGCCAGTCGACCTGTCCATCATCTACTGTCATACACAATTCCGGCGTCAACAAGCGCCCATCTCGTATATTCAGCACGACGAACCCCTGTCGCCAATTACGTGGATTGTTTTCTGCGTAGTTAAATTGCTCGCCGAACGGGTCCGCCAGCGTCCCGCAGTCAACGCCCCAGCGCGTGCCCTTGTAGTCTGTCCAAGGCGTGGCTTTTAGACTGTGTAGGTGACCGGTGCAGAAGCTGACACCACTTCCGACGGCATTGTTATGCGTCGCGTGAATTCCGCCCTTCCAGCGGTGTTTAACCATTAAATCGTCAGTAACCCAACAAGACATTGTGTGTGTCCACTTATCGAAGTGGTCAGGTAGGGAAAACCCTTGAACGTCTCTGAACTGAGGCGCGACTGCAGCGAGGCGAGCACTAAACCTAGCGTCATGGTTGCCCAGCGTCCAGATGAGCTTAGCCTTCGGGGCGGCGTCCTCGATCTCTCCTAGATACATCTGGCATGCTTTTAGCTCTTCGAGCACAGACGGCACAGGGGTCCAGTCGTTAGCGGGGTGGCGGCTTACGGCAGCGCCGTCAAAAGCATCGCCGTTGTTAATAATCGCCGTGGGCTGAAGCTCCTCAATAAGCCAGAGCAGGGCTTTGTACGCCGTGGTACGCTGGTGCATCATAAAGTGCGCGTCGGAAAATACCAACACGGTGCCGTTTTCTATGCCGAGATGGATGGCTTGCGGGCTCTTGTACGCGTCTTGATATACAGCAAATCTAGCCGCGCTAGTGCTAGCGGCCTCAAGTGCCTTGCCCAGTTTAGCCTCAAGCTGGCGACGCCGGTAGTAGAGGTGCCGCAGCGACATGCCAGACACCTTGGACATCATCGCGGGGCTCTTGTGCTCGTTCCAAAGCGCGATAAACTCATCGTCAGTAAGTAACGGGGTAGCCACTAGAAATTCTCCTTATCAAACCCAAGAGACACACAGACTTCACGGGCACACTCCAAGAAGAACGCGTCGTGCGGGTTGTCCGCGTTAAGCCGCTTTAGTCTGTGCTGGTGCAGGTGGATCATCTCGTGGGCCACTGTGGCTACCAACTGATTGACATCCCAGACTCGTGCGGTACTGATTGTTATAAGACTCGGCTCTGTCTCGAACGAACCGAACATAGACGCGTCGCTAACGACGCGGGTTTCTATTTTTGTGGGGAGCTTCCACGCACAAAAAGGGCCCATCCCGCGCAACATCTGATACGCCAACAGGATAGATTTCTTGGTCACGACGCGGCTAGCGTCCACCATGATTAAGCCACCAAACCGGGCAAATAGACTGTTTTGCCGTCTTTTTTAGCGGCTGTAAGCACCTGCTTCTTGTTATCAGCAGGGTTATAACTCACATGCACCCAGCCAGAATCAGGGATACCGGGGGTGTAGAACTCAAGAATAACTTGGCGAAATTCGAGGTGGTCGACAATCCACTTGGCGAGGTCAGCGTTGGCAACGCCGGGAATCTCAATGTCCGCAGCCATGCCTTTGCAGTGGTCTGACGTCTTGGAGCCACCGACCTTGGCGTTTACATCAGGGTGGCGAAAGCCGGAGTTGACCTTGACGCCCATGCCGTAGTGATTGCGCACAGGCTGCAGAACACACTCGCACAAGGCGGTCATGTTATCTATTTCGGTCTGGCTGGGGGTGTTATCCATGCCCAGACGCAGAGCTGTATCGCTCTTGGTCATCTCGGCTAGGGAAAAGTTAGCTGTTAGCTTCATAACGAGTCAGTCTGTTTTGGTTTGATTTCGATGCAGTCCACCTGAAACGCCTGCACGTCGGGGTCTCGCTTCATAGTAACAGCCGCGATTTTATTTTGCGCCTCACACTGTTCCAAGGATATGGACAGGTTACCGTTGTAAAAAGAGCACACGTTGCTGTTCAAGCAAACAAACGCCACAGGTAACCAGACCATAGCCCACCCCCTATTTAAAGGTTTTCAACTGCTCATCCTTATCTTTGCTGCCAACGCTGGAGCCAAAGTAGTAAGACAAAATCTGTGTCACCGCCGCAGAGAGGACGCCAAGGATGTAGATAAGAATATCCTTAGCTTCCGGCTTAACTTCGACAAAGATAAGCACAGCGAACAGCACGAACGATAGCCCTGTGACGCCGAGCGCAAGAGCTGGCGTGACAACTTTGTTAATAAGAGGCGCGTGCTCACTCGACACAACAGCCATCTCGCGCTGGCGAGCGCTAGCTTTATCCGCAAGAATCGCTTTAAATTTGTCATGTTCAAGCTGTTTAATCTTTGCTTCAGCCTCTGGGTCGCTGCTAATTGCTTTGACCACAGAAGCTACTTCATCCTCGACGCCAAGCTGTTTAGAAAGCGCAGTAACTGCCATGCCAGCCAGAGGGCCGCCAAGCGCAGTCGCAATACCGGGCGCGAAGCCTTTAACCATCCCAATGAGATCATTCATCAACCTACTCCGTTTTGCTTCCACTCGATAGCGGTAGCGACCATGCCCCACAAAGCCCACACGCCGAGTACTACTACGACGGCGGCTAAGGCGTAGCCAATCAAGTCACGGCGGCGTTGTTGCTGGTGAATAATCTGACGCTCACGCTTGAGTTTGATCTGTCTCTGCATTTGCATCAGTTCGTCAAAGGCTTGTGGCCCATAACGCAACTTCACCATCGACATAAGCTCTAGGTGCTGTTTGCGCACCGATTCGCGGCGCTGCAACTGCTCCATCGCCTCTTGCTCGACCGACTTTCCGCTACCGATGCGCTGAAATATACCGGGCTTCTTGTTGTCAGCAGCTTGTAGCTCGCTGACCTTTCCCATCCACGTCCCGATCTGCCCCAGCACATCTTCCACCTCGCGGCCAGCCTCCACCAGTTTTTTAACTGTATTGAAGGCCGCCGTAGCGGCCATGAAGAGGCTGATCGGGTCCATCGACGCTTAGAACGGTACGGGCATCGGGGTGTATGACGCTTCGTCGTCGTCCTCAGGCAACGCGGATTCCCCGGCGTAGCCGCCGACAAAGTACTGCCCATCCTCCATCAGGAAGCCGACAGCCTGCTCCGAACTCTGGCACCAGCCAGTGATGTCAACAACCTTCAGACCGCCCGTAGGTACGACGTTGCGAGAGCCGAAATACACCGTAGTTGTATCCCCGCGCATCAAAACACCGTTGCCGTTGTAACCCCACATCTCAACGGTGCCGTCGGTAAACAAGACCGCAGTCCAGTTATAAGACCCGGTGCCGCTGTGGATGACTTTGGTAGCAATCTTGGAGCCGAAGTCAAGTTTGGTAAACGTGGAGATATTCCCCGCAGCGGGGTCTCCGTTGCCGCCATAGCCGCCGTAACCAGTCGACCAGACAGAGCCATCAGTCTTGATAAGGAAGACCATGGGGTAGTCATACGCACCGGCGTACACCGCCTCCACGTCCGTCTCAATCTCCACGAAGCTGGTCTGCGTTGCGTTGCTACCATCACCAAGACAACCGTACGAGTTAGCGCCGCAGCCGTACAGCGTCCCGTTGCTATCAAGCGCGTACGTAGACGTATGGCCGCACCAGACCTTGGTCATCGTCTTGCCAGATAGCACGCCTGTGGTGCGAGGTACGGCGAGCGCCGAGTTGTTGGTGTTACCGGCGCCAAGCTGCCCGTCGCCACCATACCCCCACGTGTATAAGACGCCGGTGCTAGAGATAGCGCAGTACCAGCCATACCGCTCACGCCCCGCCGCGACCCAGACGATGTCGCTGAGCGCGGGGACCTGCGTAAAGTAGTTGCGCTGCGACGTGTCACCCTGACCGAGCTGCCCGTATCCGTTGTATCCAGCGGTGTGGACAGTCCCGTCGGCGCACAACACCAACATGGATTGGTACCCCTCCTGTCCGCACTGTGTGGCGACGTGGGTAACAGTCTTAGTGTTGATAGAGTTTAGTTCGTTGTTGCTGGCGCAGTAGGGGACGCGCTGCGCGGTTGTGTTGCCGGTGCCGAGCTGCCCGTATCCGTTATACCCCCACGTCCACAACTTCCCATCCAAATCAATCACTGCCTGTTGGCCATAATAGCCTAAGAAGAGCTTGTCAACACCGGGGAAGTTGGGTGGAAACGGCAGGCGAGTGGGGTAAGACCGGTCGTTCGTAGTGCCATCACCAAGGCGATAATCTGCGTTGTCGCCCCACATACGAACGCTGTTGTCGTTCATGATGACGCCGTTGTGGCGGTACGTCAGCGTTTGTTGGTTATATCTTGTCGACTCGGGCAGGGCTTTTACGCGCGTCGCGGACCGCACATCCGCCGGACCCCACACAGGCAGGAGGGTAAGTTTGTCGATCTGGAGTACCTGCCCCGCCTCACCAACGGGCAGCGCGGCGAGCCCTGTGCCGTCGTTATAGATCAGCTCACCGGCGTTAGCGCCGATGTTAGCGGACCCTTGCGCGAACAAGTCCCAGTACGTGCCAGCTGCGGGTGTCTGCGCCGTAGCGGCGGTCTTGCACACCCAAGAGTCGCCGTTATAGGACACAACGTCCTGCGCTGCGTACGCGGTGCCAGCGTCATAGGCACCGCGCCACTTAAAAGCAATTTTGCCGAGAGAAATTGAAGCCATGTGTAGGTCCTCTTAAAACAGAATTTGTCGGGGGCTGTAGCAGTTTTCGTTGTCGTCGTCGCCGTTGATGCTGTAGTACCCCGAGCCAGATGCGTAGACTTGCCCGGTCTCAGTCAGGAAAATAGTGGTGAAGTAGGGCTGAGACACGGCAAAATAGCCGACCCACTGAAAATCGACAATTCGCTCGGGGATAAGCGCTGGCGAGGCGTTATTGCTAGAACGGCTAACCGCGTCCCCCGTGCCGAACCCGCCGGTATCGTCGTGGCCCCACATAATCACCTTGCCATCGCTTGTCAGTACCCCGGCGGTAGCCGAGTACTGCGACCCGTGCATGGTAAGGCGCGTTGCGTTAGAGATAACCCCAACACCCTCCTGCGCCCAAGTGTTGCGAGATGTAGAAATTACGGAGTAGTTGCTGTCGCCAGTCCCCCAAACGGTGCCGTCATCTCGAACAGCAAGCTGTTTCTGGTACCCACCTTGTACGGCACCGTAATCTACAACGCCATCAAGCACCTTGCGAGGGTGGTACTGGTTACCGGGCCAAATGTCGGAGTTATAGCCGACACCCCAACCGCTGTTGGTCTGTCCGCCGCCGTCACCCCACACATACAAGTCACCGTTTTCAAGGACGACGCCCTGCGTGCGGTACGCGTTATACCCGGTGGCCCAGTGCGCGTCGGTCTCAGACATCATAGTCATCTTGACCTTCTTATCTTGGCCCCACGGCATCCACAGGCGGTGTGCGGCAAGATCGACTTGCCCCCAGCCTGATGTGGACGACTGCCCCGCCACATAGAGGTCGCCATCCCGGCTGATGAGGTGAGAGGCACCATACAGGCTCCCCTGCATGATCATCTCTCTGATCGGCACAGTTTCTGTGAACGGGAGTAGGCGTGGGACGTTCGCGGTGCCTGAAATGCCGAGCGAGCCATACTGGTTTGCGCCGAGCACATACACACGACCTTGGTCGTCCAAAAGCATAGCTTGTGGATACGCGTTGTCGCCGTACGCCCCCCGAATCTTCACAATCTTAGTTGTCGAGCCGAGGTCGCCGTAGCCCTGCAGCTTTCTAGGTATTGGGATGCTCGTGGCGTTAACGCCGCCCAAGTTATTGTCCCCGATGCCGCAAGACCACGCCATGCCGTCGGCGGTTATCAGGTACGTGTGCGCCCATACGTTATAGACGCTAGTGACCGGCGGAGTGCCGGGAGGGAACGCGACGCGTGTTGGGAACGTGCGCCCGATGTCCTGATTACCCGCCCCACCTCTGCCATTAGCTTGGCTACCCCACGAGCGAGCAGACCCGTCATTCATGGTGGCAATCATGTAATACGACGAAGCTAAGTACTGCCCAGTTCTGCCTGTGCGGGTGTCCATCAGCCCAGTTGCTAACGTACCGTTGCGCGTGTCTTGGAAGCGGAACTCTACACCATCCGCGCCCTTGGAATGCAGCACCATATTCCCAAAGCCGCCAGCGGAGACACCGCCTGTAAGCAGGTGTCCTTTAAGGATCGCATCCTGCTGACCCAGCGCGAACTCTACAGGTACGCCGTTGCGAATGACATACGCGCCGCCGTTCTTGTAAACAACATCGTTGTCAGCGTACGCCAGATACTCAGAGTAAATACCCTTCCAGCGATACCCGATTTGGCTAATATCTATATTCATAGGTTCACTACCAGATTGTTGTTCACGACGCTAAAGGATACGCCGTCGCCTACCGCCCACGTAGTATACTCGGATGCGACGTAGTCGTCACTACCATATGTGTGTAATAACTCTGTACCGTCTGCGCTTAGATTAAAGCCGAAGAACGTCGGGCGGGCCACTGAGCTAACCAACTCGTAGCCAGACTCGTCATCCTTTACACGCAAAAAGTTTGAACCCTCCCCGGCGAGCGAGTTGGGGATGTTAATAGATGCGGCGGCAATCTCGGCGGCGTCCTGCGCGGCAGTGGCCGCAGTCAGCGCTGCAGCGGCGTCAGCAGCGGCCTGTGTAGCAGTATCAGCGGCGATTCGCGCGTTATCCTCTGCCACAGTGCCGTCACCACCGATCCGGCCCCAGCCGTCAACGTCGTACCCTTCAAACTGCTGTGTGTCGGTGTTGAATCGGAACGAACCCGGAGCGGGTGTGTCGCCGCGACCCGCTGTATCTCCTTGTGGAACCAGCGCGGAGCCAGAAAAAGGGTCGGCGCGCACCACTTGGTTAAACATGTGCTCTATACCGCCAGCCGTAAGCCGCAAAGCAATCGGGTCTCCGGCGTTCCACGCGTACGCGGGGGTGCCCTCCTGCGCCCGCACTACTGTCATAGCATCGTCAAGCCGTGCCGTTACCTTAACAATCTCGCGGTCTAAAGATGCGTTCTCCAGCGTCAGAAAGAAGAAGTCGCCGTCAACGGTAATCGCGGGGAACCGCGCACCGTGTCCGGGTTCGACTGCAATGGTAGTCGCCTCGTCATCAATGCCCGTTGCAAGGGTTGAGTACGCAAAGTTTGTATATTTAATATCAGCCATTTAGTACCTCAAGCAAAGGGGCGCATCGCCACAGAAAGTTCATCCGCGTTATACCCACGGAGTGCGCGGTCCCGTGCGGCGGCTAGCAGCTGGGTCCACTGCCGCCCATGAACTGCGCCGAGCTTTGCCTCGGCCCACGCGCGGCCATTCATGAGCATAAGGTCGTACAACGTTCCGTGGAAAATAACTCGGTGAAACTCGTCATACAGGTTGGCGTCCCAGACCGACGCAGTTGGTGAAGGCCGCAGATACCCGCGCAAGTTAAGCGTTCCAGCGACGTCGGGTACGGGCGCGACCAAAGCCTCGCCAATTGTGGCGCTAGTTATATACCGAACGGTCCCAGAAGTATCTTCAGGCCAGCTAGGGTACCTAAGTTTGACCGCTGTCAGCTTCTGCCACGTCAACTCGGTCTTAACGCCGTTCACCAGCGTGTAGCCCCCTGTAATGTCTGTGCATACGGCGTGCGCCACGGGCGGGCTGAGCGGGTACGCCACTCGACCAACCTCTAAATCCACCGGCAAAAAGTCCTCGTGCCACACCTTGGCACGCTGACATAAGTCGATAACTACCTTGTGAATGGTACGAGCGATAACGGGATCGGGGCAGCCCGGGACATACGGACTGATGTCGTCCACCATGTCGTCAAAAGCAATCGCCCGAGTGGTTGACGCAACGTTGGGTGTTAAGACGATTGGCATGCTGGCTCCTTAGTGGCTAGCTTGCTTAACAGAAAGCTGAACAGATGGGATGGAGGGGCAGAAAGTCTCCTGTGCGACAGCGGCGAGAGTCACTGAGACATCATCAGCGGTCCACATAAGCTCAAAGTAGTCCAGCTCAGTCATCGGCACCATAAAGTCCCACGACGCGACAGTGTTGGTACCACTGCCCGCGATTGAGATTTTCTTCGCGGAGTCGGCTACGTCAACACCATTGATCCGGGCCCAGAACCACACATAGTTTGTGTTAGCAGAAGCCTTAGCCAACTGCGCTGAGAAACCCAAGTCAATCAAGCCAGCCTGCTGGGGGTAAATCTTGGTTCCATCAGTGATTGTGGGGCCGCTGGCAATGTCCGTGGTATCGAACGTAACCGCAGTCGGAGTCTCCGCAGACGACAGCGTCTGAGTGACGTGGCTGGCGTATGTAGCGTAGTGTAGATGGGGGCTGAGCTGTGGACGAACCAACATCGTGCCGGTGGTAGCGCCCACGCGAAGTACGGCGGCAACCAACAACGACTGCGCGGGAACAGTTGGCTCAACATTAGTAAGCGCACCGAGCACCGTTGGATGAATATACAGCAGGTCGCCGGGCGCCCACACCTCACCAACTGGGAAGCCTGTTGTGTTAACGTTTCGGACTTTTCCGAACATAGTGGCGCGGCCATAGGCGCCAGCGGCAATGTCCTGAGTCACAACGCCCATCGTGTACAGCGGGTTGTAAATCGCCTCTGCAGTCACTAGCCGCCCGTAGGGGATAGAGTTGGTATTATCAACCCCGGCGAAGCCGACAACCTGACCAGAAGTCATAGCCGCACCGCTGGTGTTGGTAAAGGAAATGAAGTGTTCCTCGAACATCTGCCCAACAACGCCGTTGCTAAGGCCGACATCAAGGGTCAGCTCGGTTGGGTTCAGCCGCATCTCACCAAACCCAATCCCGCCCGAGGCGCCTGTAGTCAGGGCCACACTCGTGAACCGGCCAGTCGTGGGGGCAGTGTCGCCGATGCGCGAAGAGTTGATGGTGCTGGCGGTAACCGCCACATTAGAAACAGCCCCACCGTCGTGCGAAGTGCTAAATATCTGAGAGTCTACGACTACGCTGTTACTAACTTCGCTGTCATAAAGCTGGGCGCGGTTGCTAGAGACATCGTTGTGCGTGCCTCCGCTAACGGTGGTGCCGTTCATAGTGCCGCCAGAAAACGCCGAACTCACAATTTGCGCGTTTGAAATATCCGTAGTGACGCTGTCGTCGATGTCTTCCAGAATAATGTCGGCTAGCGTAACGGTGTTAAACCCAGCCTTAGATACGACGATGTCGTATCGGTTGTCGGGGGCGTAGAAAGAAACCAGCCCCGTAGCACTGCTTAGGAATGGATTGGCCTTGGCCGTTACGCCGTTATCAGAATACAGTGACGCGGGGGTCTGTGTGCCGGTAAGAAAAACCGCAACAGAAGCGTTGGCTAGAGGAGTAAGAATACCCCCCTCGCCGGTAGCTGTGACAGTGTCGTGAAACTTTTGCATGGCGTGCCTTATTTAGTAGTTTTGGACGTGCCGCCATCTGGCAGGTCAGCAACAGCACGAGACAACAGACCGCTGGCGAGCGCGTTGGAGTACGACTCTTGAAACATACGCGCGCGGCCAGACTCGACGTGTTCTGCGTCGAGCGATTCCATAAGCCAGCACACGCCGTCCAAAATAACCGGTAGGTACGCGTCGCTAAGCTCGATCACGTCGTTCAGGGCGTAGTTTGGTAGAGTTTTCGCGTACGCGACGGTTAAGTCCTCCCCGCCTGCGGAAGGTGGGTAGACGTAAAAGCGGTTGGGGTCGCGTGGATTACGCATCCACGTAGTAGTTGGGCCGGGGGTGTCGGCGCGCCACTTCGGGAACATGACATCCACAGCCTGCTGGTCGGCTTCTTTTGGTACCCGCCCCTCGGAGTTAGTCAAGATGTCCATAAACCGCATTGACTCGGTCGGCGCGCTCTGCAGCGCTCCCGGCACGGTAGTCAGCGTAGTTACCTTAATAAACAAATCCGGGCGAATGACTAGCATCCGCTTCAAAATCTGGTTAGTTTTGCGGACGATATAGTCGTCGCTGTACCGATACGGCGTTAGCTCGTCGAGCAGAAGCTCGCGGGCTTCTAAAACGATGTCAGCGACGGTAAAACTCATGGTAGTCCTCGTGAAGCCTCTTCGCGGAGGTCTGACTCATCAAAAACAATATCCTGCTTTACCACTGCGGCAGCTTTTTTCTTAGCTGGCTTGGCGGCTTCAGGCTTAGCGGCCTTTGGGGCACGGTCTGGGTAGGCTTGCGCCTCTGTAACTTCTTCGCAGATAGGATCACGCGCTAGGATTGGATTCCAATCGTAGATGGTGCCATCTGTCTTGTGTCGTAGATATTTACTCATTAGCGGGCACTTCCATGGGGGTAAGCCACGGCCTTGCGACCGTGACTTATTTTACCTCTGTCGGCTCGGAACGTATAGCCCCAAACCTAAAGAAGGGGGCCGAAGCCCCCGTCTATTACAGAGTTACGACAGCTTGTGCCAAGGCTTCACCCTTGACAACTTTGTAGCCGTAAACCTGCAGACCACGGATGATGTTACCGAAGGTGGTTTCGGCACGGATGCTTTCCATCTCGGTCATCTGTGATGCGAAGGTCAGGCCCATCTTGTGACCAGCAACGATGTCGAACTTGCCAGAAGACAGGTTCAAGTTGTGGCTCACGTAAACGGTGAAGCGGTCGATCATACCCAAGCGGCCATTGCGCAGGATAGAGGTGCCGTCGCCAGAGATTGAAGCGTCTTTCAAGTCAGACTTCTTCACCAAACCAGCCATTTTGGCGGGGATGACGATGAAGCGGCCAGCTTCAGGGGCGTTGGCTTCGTCCAACACGGTGCCCATGTCAACCATCAAGTCCAACACGTTGGTCTTGTCGATTGCCAAAGGTGCGCCAGAGGTACCCAAGTTGATGTCGGCAGAGATACGGCCAGCGGTTGCGCCCTTGTTGGTGGCAGCGATGCCAGTCAACATACCGGTCAACACGTTCTGGTCGATCTTGATCTTCATCTTCTCAGATGCGTCACGTGACCATGTGTCCATCAAGTTGATGTCGGCCTGAACCTTGTCCACGTCGTCTTCGATTGCAGCGAAGTACTCGCCTTGGTCGATGACCAACTGGATTTTTGGTTTGTCAGGACGCTCAACGGTCAGGGTCATGCCCTTCTCATATGAACGGATTGTCAAGTCGGGAGTGGTACGGATGTTAACCGTGTCACCCATAGACTTGATTTCACCTTCATAGTCGGTGTTGGCAATAGCTGCCAAAACAGTAGCGTCGTAGAAGTTTTCGATCAGCTTAGCTGACCAAATCTCGGGGATAAAATTACCGCTGTAGGCAGCTGCGCCATTAGCGACGTTGACGGGAAAAGCCATTTTAAGACTCCTAAATCAAAAAGAAAGTTAAGCGGCGTTCAGGACAACACGTCCCTCACGTTGGGCCAAAAAGATATCGCTCTCAATGCTACGTGCTTCTTCCTCTTTGCCTTTGTACTTGCCGTCCATCTTGTCCTTAAAGAAAGCAGTGATATCTTGACGAGTCCACTGTCTCTTCTGGGCTTGAGTCGGAGGCGTTGTGCCGGATGCACGTCCGGGCGCAATCTGCCGTTCAAGTTTACTGGCGTTAGAGGTTTTAGCGGCAACAGCGGGAGCGGTTGCAACACCGGTCTCACGCTTCCACGTCTCGAAAATACTCACAACACGGGGTAGGTCGAGGTTCTCGTGTGCATCGGTCAGAAGTGTCTGTCGCTGCAACCCTGACAAGGGGTCGGGCGATAACAACCAGTTGTGGAACGCTTGGTTCTCGTTAACTGTCTGCCAATCTGGTACACGAGAGGATAACGCTGCGTAGAACTTCTCGTGGGTGTTTTGCGCCTGCTGGTGCGCTACGCGCTGCACCACAGGAACGACACCTTGGAGTTGGTCAATCCGACCCATCAGCTGCTGTACGGCTTGTGCCAGAGGGACAACTTCCTCACGGGTGACGCGTCGAGCGAACTCAACCATGTCCTCACCGTATTCGGTCATGTCTTTGTCTGTCACGTGCGAAGGACGGCTATAGTCCTGCGCTGGCGCCGATTGCATCTGAGTAATCAGCTGCTCCATGTTTGCGAGTCGGCCCTGAGTCTCATCCAACTGGCGCTTTTGCGCGTTGTAGACACCCTGAAGCGAACGCCAACGTTGAGCGTACGTATTGTTATTCTCGTCCGTATCGGAAGTGGTACGGTTTTCTTGCGTAGATGCAACTTCTCGAGTAGCTGACTCAGACGATTCCCCATCTTGTGAGCTGTCTTCAGACTCCGCAGAAACTTCCTCTGTAGAGGATTCTTCTTTGGGGCTGTAGAGATGCTCCGCGATAGCTTTCGCGTTGTCCACTTGCTCTTGGAGTTGAGTTGGTAATGCCATTTTGTACCTTGCTTTCTGCTAAGGAGTTAAGACCGTACGAGCTGCCGAAATTCGGTCAGACACTGCACCCGGCCTTTATAGGTGCTGAAGTGTTCTTGGGTGCCGGAGGCCATGGCTTCGAGCTCGGCGAGACGAAGTCGGTCGAGCAAGTCCGCAAAGTGCGGATATTGCTTACCGATCTGCTTGAGCAGCTTCGATTCGTCGTCTGAAACCTGAAACCTCACGGATGAAACACCTCTAAAGTTGGTTAACTATACAACAAAGTATGCGGTTGTCAAGCGCCACCGTTGCCAGTTATCTGATTTGAAACTACGTTGCCTTGGTCCCCACCACCCTGTGGGTTACCGTCAGGTCCAACTTCCGCAGGGGCTTCTGTTGGGGCCTGACCGGCTTGTTCAGCTTGCATGGCCGCCTGTTGCTCTTGCGCTTTGCGCTCCAGCTCTTGGCGGACTTCAAGTTGTTCGTTTGTGGGCACGATGTCGTCCACGGGCATGGACAAGCCCTTGGCAACTTCGCGCAGGATAGCGGCGCGTCCCATAGGTCCAACAATCTTGGAGTCGATGGGGTTGGCGGTCGCTTGCAAGAACTCGACTCGGCGGACGTTGAGCTGTTCGCGGTTTGCGAGAGTAACAGCACCACGAGGAATAATCTCGCAGTCACCCTTCAGCGATGGATCGTCGACGTACTGCATGTTCCAGTTGTACTGGGCTTGTACGATTGGGCCGATGACATCGAAGTCGATGTGCATGATCGTCTGGCGAATACCTTTACCGGCGGAGCCCATCAACATAGACAGACCTGACGCCGTGCGGCCTGCGCCACCCACTGCGCCGTCGCCGTAGACGTATGCGGGTATACCCGACTGCTCGTCTGCCATGCGCGCGAACTGCCCATACACACCCAAGAGCGCACCACTGCGGTCGTCGGGCTGGTTGAATCGAACGGCTGCCTGCCCAGACCCCAGCGGGTCAGAGACTGTCTGCCAAATCTTCCATGGGTAAATCTTGGTGACTTTCTCACCCTCAGCCAAGCGGTCGACGCTAACCTCGACCTGCGGACCAGACGCCAGACCCATGTTGTTTGCCAGTGCGCGAGCAGCGGCGTTACACATAGCTTGCACGTCTTCGATCAGCTCGGGATAGCTAACACCCCACAGTGCGCCGGGGCGCTTCACTGCGGATGTCATGCGGTAGGGTTTGTCGCCCAGCGGGTCGTAGTTCAAGGTAGCCTTGATGACCCAGCGACCTACGAGCCAAACACAGGCGTCGTACATCTTAGCTACGTCGGGCACTTCCTCAGCATCCAGACCAAAGTCAATCAAGTCTTGGCCGCTCACGGCGCCCCAGAACTCTAGCGCGTCGAACTTAGTGCTGTCTTCGCGCCAAATGTTAAATTTGTTCTCGAGCTCAGCCTTGGTGTGTTCTGCTGACCACAACCAGTCAGAGGTGCTGCCTTCGTCCAACACGGCGCGGATGGCGCCGTCGTCGTACCCGGGAACACCCAGTAGATCAGACAAGTCGGCCTTAGACAGGCGGTGATGCTCAATGCAGTAGCCTTCGCGCAGCTTGGTAACGCCCGGCTCTGGGTAGAACCTGAACGGGTCTACACGGCTGTAAGTAGGCACTAACTTCTCTTGTACCGTCGGTGCGTAGCTGCCGTCAGGCGCTTGCGTCCACTCCAGCTGCTTAACGCGGCGCACAGTCGGGCCCTTGAGCACGGCTGCGGGGTACGTAGACAAGTCGCTAATAAAAGCGTTGAAGCCGTCTACCATGCCGCCCTCGACGAACTGATCGGCGATCTGGCGCTTCATGCGCTCGGCGCGGTCGGCTGCGTCTTCCATGAGTTTGACGCGGATGTCTTCCTCTGCCTGCTCTTGGAATGTCTCCATCATCACAGGGTCGAGGGGCTGGTTGTTCTGGATAGCCTGAATCACGTTCTGCGACACAAGCTCAGTCACCTTATTCTTAAAATCAGGCGGCATGTCCGGAAGCGGAGTGGGCTTCAGATCAAACGGAACCATGCCTTCGTCGAGCAAAATATCGCGCAGCCATGACTCGGCACCGCGACACTTAGTCTCTGTGAGCATCATGAAAATCTCAGAGCCGCCCGTTTTGCGGATTTCTGCTAGCTTATCCGGCTCATACTCGCCGGTGCGCTGGCGCAAAGCCTTGAGCATGTCTCGCTCGATGGGTTGCTTGGCGTCGCGCGCCGATTCCCAACACTTGCGCACGTGGCCTGCGAGGCCGGATAAAACGGGGATTTGCTGGCGTAACTCAGCGTCACGAGTCGCCTGTACGGCGGCGTCTTCTGCATCCAGCTGCGTGTTCGACTTGACGACGAGGAGTCCGGGCATATTTAGTCGTCCTCGGAGTAGAAATTAGATGTTTTAGATGCCATGCGGCCCCCACGGTTGGATTAACCTACTCTGATTCTACACCCAATATATTATTTGTCTAGTGTCAAGTCCAACCTGACATGCTGGCCGTCTCAATTACATGAGCCTTACGTTTGCTAAACTTGCCACCCTGTTGGGCGTCGGCGTGCAACGCGAGGTACTGCATCGCGTCGGCGATGTGCGAAGCGTCGTTCTTCTCGGGCTTGTCTTCCAGCTCTCCGTTGGTCTTGAGCTTGTAGCGATACTGACCACGAAACGCGTTGATGAGTGGCCGACAGCTCGGGTCGATCAAGAGGCCCGCCCCAGTGTCAACCTGCCTGTTGAGGAATTGTTCCACGGCGGTGATGCGAGCGACGATACTATTTGTATAAGCTGGTTGCGCTTGGAAACCTTCTTGATCTAAAATGTCGTACACGGTCTTCTCGTCAGTCTGCACTCGTGCAGTCCCTGCCGGGTCTCCGATAACTAGGACAGGTGCGCCCGGAAATTCCTGTGCCAGCTCCGGTTTGAGAATAGTGCGGATAAAACGCAACAGTCCCATGCCGTCGGCAGTCAGCGAGCGGTATATCAGTAGGCGACCCATGGCGTCTAGCTGCCCAATGACAGCGGACGGATTCAAGCCAAAGTCCATCCCGATCAGCACCGGACGAAGCCCGTTCAGAATCGGAGTCAGTGTCTTCTTCGCAACGTGGAAGTCGCTCTCGAAGCTGCGGAACACCGGCTGACCAGCCAAGCTCTTGCCGAACTTCGCGTGGATGTACACGTCGATGTATTCCTCGGTCTTGCCCTTAGCCAAGTTGTCGTAGTAGTTGCTCGGCAGCAGGTGAACCCAATCCGCCTCCGGACTCATGCCCGACGGCTGAATGGTCACGTGGGTATTATCTGGTGGATCAACCAACAGCTTTTCCCAGAACGTGTCCATGTCCGGCGGGTTGCTCATTCCCCACAGGTGGCTGTTGGGTTTGCCGGTGTCGGTCACACACCCTTGGATGGGGTTGCCCTTCTCATCATTGCCCCACTCAGGCCGATGCGGCACCATCATGCCATCTGGATAACGACCCAGACGACCTTGCAGTGCCTCGAACACGTCCTTGTTAATTTCCCGGAACTCGTCCAGCACGGCAAAGGATGCCTGTAAAGACAACAAGCGCCGAACGTCGTTGGAGTCGTCCAAACCTCGGAACAAGACTTCGCACTCCACATCGTCCAGTTTCAAGAAGAACTTGTACTCGGACTTGAGGAACGAACCCGCCATGCCGTCGGGAAACCACTTCAAAAAATCCGGTATGGAAGTGTCTCGGAGCTGCTCTCGTGTGTTACGTACCCAGACGCAGCGGCTACGCCTTACGCCATCCTTACACGGCGCCATCTGTTTGGCGTGGTACAGAATCTTAACAATCCCCGCCGTCGTCTTGGTCGAACCGACCGGGCCACACACGAACGACAAAAAGTCTTCCGCGAGGAAGAAAGGCACCAGTGACGGGACTGGCGAAAATTGCGTACTCACAGGTAGTCGTCTCCGGCGTACTCGTAAGATTCTGGCTCATCTATATAGATACCAGTTTCTTTCTTGGTCTTGGTCGGTAGTGTGAGCGTGGGAACTTCCACCACATCTGCCATCTTGGTAGCGGACGCGGCGGTCGTGGGTAACGCCCCGGGGATGTTGATGGTGATGCTGAACCCCGGGCCGGAAACAGCCTCGACGTTTTTGCGAGGCTCAAGGTCGCCCCACTTAACTAAGTTCTCAACAACTTTTGCACGTACGGCAGCTGGCACATCGGGGTCTTTTGCCATGCTGTAGCTGTCGGCTAGCAGGTCTTCTGCCAGTATCCGGCACTTAGCGGCAAAGGAAAATCCCGACTCAGTCAACTCTTTGACGAAAGCCGTTACATACCCCGTGAACGTGGGGTTCGATTTGATAGCGTCGTATTCCTGCTGGGTTACCCCCTCAGCAGCCAGAACCTCATGCGTCGGCGCCGCAGCACCAACCTGATTTCTTGCGATAGCTAAAGCTAAATCCCTAAGAAATACGTCCGCGCTAATTGAGCGGTTCATGGGCGTGAATGTACCACAAATTTTTGGTGTGTGTAAACATTTTATCTGGCTGGGATGTTGTGGAGATATTAGACTTGTAAAAAATAGGGGGCGCTTTACGCGTAACGGATATAAGCCCCCGGGGGGGCCCCCCTCTGGACGGGTGGAGGGGGTGGGGGTACCTACTACTGTCACGACTCCTGCTTGTCTCGTTGTGTGACTATGGTATTATTCATACATGGCGAATAGACATCGCCCAATCACTGAAACACTTTTTTACTATTAAGGAAAATCATCATGTCACTGACAACCAAAGACCTTTTCACAGCCTGTGCCGATGAAGTTGCGCGCGCTCGCAAGCGTTTTGCCAATGCGAAGAAGCATCGCACGGCTATCGCCTATGCGCTCAAAGAGACGCGCGGCGTTGCCAAACTTGTAGGCGAATACGAGTTCAACGGGTTTGTCTCTTCTAGCTCGTATGATGAAGACGCAACCTTGTACCTAATGGCAAACGTGTACACGGAAAACATGAAAAGCGTTGCGGTCACCACCGTTTTAACAGCCGCTGAGAACTTGGGCTGGAACTCGGAAGACTCTTCCGACTACGCAACAGAGACGCGCGCAACGCGTACATTCAAGTACCGCACGCAGGTGGGCAAACTCAAAGTCGTGCTCGAAGTCAACGCGTACATCAAGGCGGACGGGGAGCTGTGCCGAATTGAACAAGTCGGCGTGGAAGTTGAAGAGAAACCCATTTACGCTATCAAGTGCGCGTAAACCCTAAGCCCCCACTCGGGGGCTTTTTAATGTTGCCAAACATGACAGTAGTTTGTATTGGGTTTTCGACACGGGCTCCGCTACTGTCATGATTGCCACTTGCCAAGCCGTCCAGTATGCGACGAGCGGCGCCTAACTACTGTCATTGATTTGTTGCGATTTTTTTAATCC
>Ga0255752_10001652_pt1 | contig 25768 bp, 26 predicted proteins | sample 011ome_25_FD_179952 | JGI IMG/M metagenome (GOLD analysis project Ga0255752, IMG submission 179952) | Coastal salt marsh microbial communities from the Groves Creek Marsh, Skidaway Island, Georgia - 011512CT metaG (version 2) | ecosystem: Environmental > Aquatic > Marine > Intertidal zone >... | reverse complement strand
AAATAGTACTTTTTGTAAAAGGTTGTATTGGATGATTTAACGACTTACAATAAAGCATATATTCATATATATTATTGATATCTTCTACATTACCAATCATTTGTGTTAATGTACCATGTGGATGTTCTTTGTCCCAATGTTTGTATTTAAAGGTTACATATAAATATCGTAATGATTTATCAAACGATGGTCGTTTATCATATGTAACTAAAAAAAAAGGTAGTCTCTTGTCATCTGGCCTACATAAATATAATAATTTATTGTTTTTACGACCATATGTTTTGGTAATATCCAATACACCAGCAATATAGGTTTGATTTCGAATAGGTGAATATTGAATACTACATATATTATTTGTAAGGTAAAATTCATCTAAATGAAATAATTTAGATGAATCAAAAGATAAGTCGACTGGTTCATATGTTTCACAACATCTTACTTTTTCATTTACAAAAAACCGATACATAGTATATACTATTTTATATCTTTATATTATAATGTTAGTCCTTTTACAGAAACTAATTTTTATTGTTTATGTTTTGTATTGATATCTGGAAAATATTCCACACATCTACTATCTTGTCAAACAAAAATGTTTTTGAAAGACAATATATATGTAAAGCATATAATAGGATTTTTATTTTTATTATTCAACACGGTGGTTGGTCGTTTATAGTGAACTACAAAATCACGAAAAGGTTGATTGGTCGAATGGTAATACATTTAATACATTAATCTATGCGTTTGGGTTATATTTCATCTTTATAATTATATCCAAAATGAAACTAATCCCGAATATTTTGGTGTTAGGATTATTATTATTGATGTATATACTAAATAGTCAACGTGAATTTTTACACAAGAGTAATGTAATCACCAATAAAGATAATGAATATTATAGAAAATATATTTATAGCATAGCCATTTTTATTGGAATTGTATGTATAGTTGGTGTATATGATTATTATAAATATCAAAAGATACAATATGGTAAAGAGTTTAATATATTATTATTTTGGTTTAGTGACAAATCATGTGATTACTTAAAATAAATCAATTTGGGCTGTTATATCGTGTGTATGTGTATTTCCACTAAAATCCAAATATAGATGTATTCGGTCACCAGTATCACAACGAAACGAACTATTATAAAAGGTCGAATCCAACTGAGAATCGGTCAATGTAACTGAAAAAGAAGTATCTACGATCGAACTATTGAAAGGAGTTACTTTAATAGTAAATATTAGTACAAAGCCTATATCATCCGTATTACTTGTAGAACAAGAAAAACCTGAAATAAGGGATGGTTGTTGAACACGAAAATATGCAGGTAAGTTATCGTTATTAATTCCGTCATCATCAGGAAAATTACTACTAAATATTTGAGTTCCAGGCCACAAATATCCTATTTTATTGGAGTTCGTGTTCCCTTTTAATCCATAATAAATAATAGTGGGGTAAACATAAGTAGAAAACCCTTTCCCACCAGCAGATTTACTTAACAAGTCGGTACCCGGACCTATTTGAATACCAGAGTTAATCAAATAGGTTGGATCTAATATATTTTCCGGTTTGGTTTGTAAAATATCCGAAGCATTGTATGAAGCATCAATAGGCAAAACTACACCTATAGTAGAATTTCTTAATTCAATAGTACCTATGTTAGAACTATCGTTGGTTTCTACTCCTACATATGAACCAAGTGAGTCATTCGAAGTGGGTTCATAAACATAAATATTAGAGTCCTTTATGGAGACACGATTTGTACCTGATACCAATATCCCTCGTTTCAATCCATTTCCATTTGAATATATATGAATCATAGAATTTTTTACACTATTTCTTGAAAATCCATTTAAATCCGTTGTTCCTAAAAATTCAATTCCAAATACATTCGAAGTTAACGTCATGGTTTGATTGTTTACATAAACATAAGTTGTTCTTATTTTGGACGTTTGTGATGACGTTCCATCAAAAACAATTCCTCTTAAAACTACATTATCGCTGTTTCCACTACAATTCAAATGTAAGGTTAATCCTTCTAAAAGACAATATTCGCCCATATAAATCATTGTTGCGGATGTATCCACATTTCTTTCTATAATAGTGGTTTGCGAACTCAATCCATGTATAGAAATACCATCTGGTAATTGAATACTATTGGTTAATGTATAGGTACCAGGTAATATATAGATGGTTTGTCCATAAGAAACATTTTGCAGTGCACGTTCAATTGTTTTATATGGTGTTCCGCTTACAGAAGCAGTTTCATCGTTTCCATAAATGGCATCGACCATAGCTATATTACCTTGGTATATGGGAGGTCCTTGTATTCCTTGTGGCCCAGGACATCCTTTCAATAAAGTACGTGCCTTTCTAATTTGTATCCAATCCGACATATATAATTACTTATCATAATTACTTATCATAATTAATAATGAGTAATACATATACTATGTTTATAAGTCCATACAACGGATATGCCGATTTCATCATATTTATTGTATTCATTCCATAATAGGGTGTATTTTTATATTTGAACAAATAAAACATTACACTGAACATATACATAATAAGGGTGGTTTCACAAATGAGTTTCCATCCACCTAAACGATCTAAATGAACCAAATCATAACTCCAGACACCTCTTAAATAATAGTTGATAAGAATACATAAAATAGAGGTTATGATAAAAATAAAACAATTGGTGGTTTCATGAAATTCATATTTATCTATATACATAAACTCACAAAAGACTAAAAATATAATCATGAAATGTGAAAAAAAACTATAAAAAGACAACTGATGAATTTTTAACTTTTGTCTCGGATATAAAAAATAAAAATACAAAACACTTATAGTTAGGGAAAGTGGACCTATCATTTTGAAAAATTTAACCGACTTGTAATTGAACAAAGCCATAGAAAAATAACTAAATAAAAAAAATAGAGTATGGTGTGTGATTTGTGAAAAATACCAACATAACTTATCCATAAAACTATTATCATGTATAGGTTTTCCTTTATAGATTCCTGGGTTTGGAAAAAAATCTGAGCCATTTTGATTCAAATGAAAGGTACTAACTAAACTAAGAACAATGGTAATAAATAAAAAAATAGTAGTAATTATATAAAACGGAGTCCGTTCGTTCATAGTGAAAGACTATAAATTATATATAGTGTTTTAACTTAAAACATGGTTGATTTAAAATAGTTGAATATTGTATTTTTTCAATATTCGATTCTTCTTTGGCTACAACAAATAACAACCAATAATTGGGTAAAAATAATACATCATCTTTACTTAATACAACTGAAATAAAAGATGAATTACTCTTGATTTGTTTGACTACTTTTTTGTTGTGTTCAAAGTTATGGTCTTTATGTTTGAACATTGATTTGTATTTTGGATGAATACAAATAAACCATGGATTTCCTTTGACAACCTTATAGAAATTTCTACATTCTAAATTACGATGTAATTTAATGTATTTTTTGAAATGAATGCTTTTTTGTTTCTGAAAATATTTTACACTAGGTTCAAATACTTCATAATGGTCTAAAGACCACCTAAAATAAAATGGTATTTTATTCATAACTTCGTGATGTACAATGTCCTTCGTCACTGGGTCATTCAATCTATATATGGTATTTTGTTTTGTGATTGTAAAATGGATGATAATATGCAAATAAGTAAATACTAACCATACTACCAAACAGAGTTTGATTAACATATACTTTATTCATATAAGTATTTATATCATTTTATAGTGATTTATAAAATAATATATTTATTCATTTACTTTTGAGTTTAATAATTCTGTTAGTCTTGAATTCATGGATTCTACTTTCATATTGGTTTCCATACAAAAGGTTTGCATTTTTACAAAATTGGTTTTCATTTCAGTCATTTCGGACAATAAATTGTTGTATTTTTCTTTGTAAAATAGTACGTCTTCACTTGTGGTATGTTTTTCTTGAAGAGTTTCAACATTTTTTGTCAAAACGGTTAATTGTTTATCATGTGTTTGTAATATTTGTAATGGGTTAATAGATACTTTTGGTGGTTGTGGTATATCTGCCCTTGTAATAGGTACATTTGCAGGTGTATTTACTCCACCTGCACGTCGTCTTCGGGCGGCGGCTAAAGCTGCTGTACCACTCATATACAAGAATAATTTATAATAGAATTAATTTATTTACGCATTTTTAAGGATACCGAGTTGTGTGACTTATAATTTGTAATCTCAAAATCATTTAGACTATAATCTGAAATGTTATCATAACGATTATTAATGACTACTTTAGCAAATTCATAAGGTTCTTTTTCAACTTGTACTAATAAAGCGTCTAAATGATCATCATATACATGGGCATTTCCAATATGATAAATAAATTCACTTGCTTCTAAATGACAATGGTGTGCGATCAAATGAGTCAATGCACTATAAGATAATATATTGAAAGGAACTCCTAAACCTAAATCACCACTTCGTTGATATAGTGAACAAGAAAGTTTATTTTCTACTACATGAAATTGCATTAAAATGTGACATGGTGGTAATGACATTTGATGTAATTGACAAGGATTCCACGAAGACACCACTAATCTACGTGAATATCTTTTTTCAGGGTCATTCAAACTATCAATAATATATTGTATTTGGTCTATGCCTTGATTTGTATAATCACTTTCACAATCCACATAAGGAGCATTAAAGTGTCTCCATTGATGTCCATAGATGGGTCCTAAATCGTTGGAGGTTTCGGCATGTGGATCCCAAATATGAACGTTTTGTTTGTTTAATATATCATTATTAGTAGAGCCTGACAAAAACCAAAGGAGTTCTTTCAGACAAGTTTTTAGTGCTACTTTTTTAGTAGTTAATATAGGTAAAGTATTATTTTCTAAACTAAAAGACATACAAGCACCATGTTTAGAATAAGTGAATCCATTACGCCCTTCTATTTTATGTCCAGTCAAACATATTTCCTTCACTATGGCTAAATATTGCTTTTCTTGGTGATCATAAGTTTCATTCATTATGGTAGAAAGCATTGTAATTATACTATCTTTATTTTTAATTTCTTTTTATAAAGTAAGATGGAAAGTTGTGAACATGAAGAATTTCTACAAGAAAAAAATATGATAGGTGGAAATAACGAATCATTTTTTAGTTATATGTTTTCGTTGTCTCAAAAAGATAAAATGGAAATTATGAATATCGTCCAATACATAGGATTGGCGTTCGTTCCTATTATTATTTTAGTCTATTGGATGAAACTTTATTTACCGTCCTTTGACCCTTATAAAGGTAATATAGAAATATTGGTAGAAGTTCTAATACAATTAGTAGTATTAATTGTCTTTTTTTGGTTTATTCATCGTTTTATTATGTTCATACCTACATACAGTAAAGAAAATTATAGTACTATGAATGTATTTCATTTTATAATCCCTTTCTTATTTGTTTTATTTACTCTAGAGACAAATGTAAGCAAAAAAGTGAATTTACTTCTTAAGAGAGTTATGATTTATTTAGGGTTAGAAAAGGAACATATGCAAGATGTGAACACAGAAGAAGAAGAAATATATACACCACCCAGTATACCACTTCCTAATCCCGAACATGTGAATCAACCTTATCCTCAAAATACCAAGGAAGAAACTACTGGAAAAATGTACAGAAGAAATGAACCTATGATAGACCAAGGACCTATGGCTGCAAATGAAGCACTTGGGTTATCTACGTTTTAACTTAAAATAATGACTAGTTAAATTATATGAATGATGAAATACAACATATGCTCAATGAAATGGATGAAAAAAAATTAACCTATTTAAATTCGTCGATTATAAAAGACGCTAAAAACAATATACTACAAAAAATGGGATTTGAACGAAATGAGTTGAAACATTATCATAAAGTATTGAAAAACTATAGATTCGTTGATGAATTGGACGAATTGTCATTGGGTCACCATATTAGATGGTTTAATTTAACTAAACTAAATAATATGAAATTATATAATGGTTCTATACTTACAAATATAGAATATATAAACAACCAAGTATATTTATTATGTAAAAGTTATAAAAATAAGATATTTACTATAAAAATGGACAAAATTATTTTATTTCAAAAGTTCTACGATCAAGAATTATTGATGATACGAATTTTAGATTATATACAAGACAAATAACTATTAGATAATAAAAATATGAATAAACATATTATGTTTGACTTGGATGAACCCATTTGTTATTTCCAACAATTTATATAGTTAATATTGTAGAAAATATCATAGTATAGAGTAAAATGAATATGAATATTTTGAATTATTTGAAGAATATTTTAGATCTCATATTTTCAATTGTTTGAACATTTATTAGTAAAAAAACAAATAAAATCAATTTGTCCTTCTTCAATAGTATCATTAAAATAAGCAAAAATACCACACATAATAAATTTTATTTATTTATATCTTTATATAATAATGATTAATGACCGAAATATACCTGACAAACCATTGAAACCTAATTTTGATCTTCGACCACAACCAACAAAATATACTGATTTTCAAGTATTTGAACCAAAAGTATCGTCCAATGTTCCTTTGTTAAAATATCCTAAATCTGGATTCAATCCAGGATATCGCGGACCAACAGAGGAAGGTTTAGAAAAAGTAGATCTAGAAAGTTATTTAAGAAATCAATATATGGCACTCCAACGCAATTCTCAAGCTCAATATGTCCCGAACATAAATAGTGATTTATATAACCATCCTATGAATTATGAAAAGCAATATACATCATTTACTTCATCTCATAGTCGTCTTTGTAAAACATTAGACCCCAATATATTTCATAATTCTACTCGTTATTATTTGAAAAAGGAATAAACTTTTGTATTGTATGTATCATGATTATTTTTCACGTAAACATAAACCTATGAAAAAAGAATACAATTTTATAGAACACCGAGACATTATTCTAGATATAGTTCAAAATATGATGAAAGAAGATGCTGAACATCTATACCCACATTATTCTTTTTATAAAGAAATATTTTCAGAGTTTACAGGTCAACTTGTCTCTATAGAAGGTCAACTTCACGAAAAAGAACCAGTAACAATGGATGTATCATATGAGTTTATTCAAGAATACAAAAAGATAATGGTAACTAAAGAAAGAACTATTTTGGACTTATTAAAAAATAAAAATATAATATATGAGAAAAAGGACGTTTAAACTTTTGAAATGTCATCCAAAATATAAAAAATATGATTTATGTTTAAATGAAGATATAGTAATGAATATGAGAGACAATTGGAATAAAAAAAATCCTCATAAATTAATCAAAACCCGAAAAAAAAAAAACATTATAAATACACTTCGTCGTTATTTATCCGTTTGCAGTCATCAAAAATGTTTGGTAGACAATACACTTGATATGAAAATGAATTTATTTGCACCAATTAGTCCTTCATCGTGGAATAGTAATAAATCTGAATGGTTAAGTAGCGTAGATATTGTTAAAGTAATGAAACAATATGAGGAGACCTATCCTCAGTTCATATTTTTAGGTCCAACACCAATTGACTTTGATGAGAAATATGGTTCAAGATGTATATGGCCTGAGATTTGTAATTTAAGTATAAAAGGACAATTGAGACAACAAAAAAAATATATAGGAATAATTTTTAATTTGGATACCCATGATAAAAGTGGTTCTCATTGGGTATGTATGTTTATTAATTTAGAGCATAAATATATATTATATTTAGACTCTAATGGTTTACAAATGCCAAAACCAATTTATAAATTAACCAAACGTATTGTTAATGAATGTCATGAATTAAATATAGATATGAAAGTATATACAAATAAAATGAGGCATCAATATGAAGATGGAGAATGTGGTATGTATTGTTTATATACTATTGTACAGTTATTAGAACAAAAACATAAAGTACAATATTTTTTGACTCATCGAATCAGTGACCATAAAATGAATGCTTATCGAAATATATTTTATAATAAAATGATATAATGGTATAAACTATGACCTATTATAATGGAATATAAGGCACAAGTATGGAATGAATGTTTAAAGCAAAATGTTTTTGATCAATGCAGAGAAGACGAACTTCCCAGAATACAAGAACTTTTTGAAAAAACTATAGAAGAAACTAAAGATATTAATGAGATTATTTCTATTTTACGAGTAAAAATAAAGGAAGTAACTTATAAAGACTTAATACCAAGTGAAAAAAGACCTATTATAGATTTTAGTGATAATGTAGAAGAAGAACCTTTGAAAGACCTAGATAAACTTATTGCTGAAAAACAAAAGGAACGACAAAATGAAGAACCTATGATGACTCCAAAAAAAGAACCCGTTATATATTCAAATGACGAACCTGTCATGTCTCATCCTCCAATGAATCAACCCGCACCTGTGACTAATCAACATGCTCCAATAAATCAACCTATTATGTCTTCTGAATTATTGGAACTTAAACAAATGGTTTATCAACAAAATTTAATATTAGAAAAAATATTGGAATCTCAAATTAAAATATTAAAACAAAAAAAATAATGTATATTTATAATATGAAAAATAAATTAAAAACATTATTAATTATAGTATTTATATGTTTCTTAGTATTACCCTTTATTGAATATTTTACAAAAGAAGGGTTTACTGAAAAGTCACCATTTGGTCAATGGGAATTAGTTTTAAGACAAAGTTATAATGACCAATATTCAAAAAGTCCATTTAAGGGAAATACTAGTGTAAATATAAATGCCTTATATGATTCATATGGAAAAATAAACGAACCCAATTATTATAATAGTAGTTTGTACTCTAACTATGACTTCAGTTCAAATCGTATATTGAAGATAAATTATTATGATACTTATGAATCTACTACTCCATTAGGTACGATTACATGGTCTCAAGACAAAGATAATGAATCAACTAATGTGGTTGCCTCCAATTCTTTAGATGATGATTTTCCTGGAATAGTTCTTTCTATGGATGAAGATCATACGGATGTAGATCGTATTTTTCATAGTGTAGGAAATAAAGCAAAATATATTCTAGGAGCTTCCCAATCTTATTTAGACAGTATAGCCGATATAACTTATATTCCAGGGTTTCCACCTCCACCTACAGATGTAGGTGGATCTACCGCTGGTCCCTCTGAGGCACCAGCGGTAGAGGCACCAGCTGCAGAGGCACCAACGGCAGAGGCACCAACGGCAGAGGCTGATGTAGGTGTAGGTGTATCTCATAAAGGGGTTGAAAAAGTAGAATTATTTTTATGGAATCCACGACCCAATAATAAAAATACATTCAATGGTAATTATAAAGATATAGTGATTTCAAAAGTAGATATGAACGATACGAGACACAAAGGTTTTTGGAACAAAAGAGAAGATATTAGTGGAATGAGCGACGAAAACACAAATCGGTATTCTTATTGTTTTGGTAAATTAAAATGTCATGATAATGACTATACACCCATTGAAAACTCAAATGGTGTCTTTAAACCCTATTGCGATTCTGATTCTAGTTTGAATCCGGTATATTGCGAAGGGTCCGCATTATATAACACCAATAATAAGTCTTTAAATTCTGTATCCATTGGAAAATTATCTTATGATATGATGGGTAAATATTCAAGCAACGAATCAGGCGAAGAGTCAGACGAAGAGTATTTTAATCTTTTTAGAGGACTCACAACTCCTTATAAGAGTGATTATATTGATCCAGAAATAAGCGGAAATAATGTCATCACATATGATGCTAATACTTCATCGTTTGTAAAAACTAATATATGTAATTATTTAGACAATTCAAATTTAATCAATGGAACCAATATTAGTAAAGATTGTGAAGAAACTAGATATAGTGGAATAATTGACGAAGATGTCAATGGTGATGGAGACACTAGATATAGTGGAATAATTGACGAAGATGCCAATGGTGATGGAGGAAATAAATGTATAGCGAATTATGGAGAAACTATAAATTCAAAATACAAAAATTATGTTTGCAATGAAAACGAGCAATGTGTTGGGTATGAGTGTGGAGTTAAATTTGGTAAATGTAGTCCAGTATTATTATAAATGATTAATATAATGAAAAAAACTATTTTTTTATTATGTATTTTTTTATTAGTATTATTCGTATGGTCTATAAAAGAACAATTTTAATTGTTTCCTTTAGAAAATGAAACTCTGAATAATTCTTCTTTACCAGTAATTTTACCTAAAAATATAGATCATGTAAAATGTAAAGAATCAGATTCGCATCAGTATTGCTACAATGGAAGGATGAGACAAAAAGATATATTTGGAAATTACATAGAATATGAAAATTATGAATCTTATCCTCAAGGTAATACATATGACCTTGAGGATACAATAGGTATATTGTGTGAATATTTATATAGTGTGAGTGATTTAGATAGAAATATGTTGTATAATCCTATTACCAATATTTTATTGGTCAACTAAGTTATGTAGATTATAAATGAACAATTGTTCAGGAATACTTACAAAATGTATGAATTAATTTCCATATTAAAAAAATGAACAAGGTGAATATGTAATGCCTATGACCAATGACTATACTATACATAAAGACAAAATACCTGAGTATCCTATACCACTTCCATACAAAGAACCACCTATATCAAAATATATCAAACCATACAATATCGTTCTACAATCTAATATATGGATATAATGTAAAGACGATTATAGTAAAGTTCCACAAGAAAATATGTGTCCAAAAGAATTGCCTATTTGTGAGGGTTCGGTATAAGATACTCAATTAGGAGTATGCGAAGATAGTTTAGACTCTACCAATGATACATTATGTTCATATAATGTAAACCAATTGAGTTGTAAACATAATTATTGAACTATCCCCAAACCAGATATGTGTCCATATAATTTACCTTATTGTAAAGATAGTGTATGTAAAGAAAGTAATTTAGTTTATAATAGTTTATTCTTATTCATTTTGTATGGTTTACCATTATAAATAATTTTTTTATTTATTACATTAAAACTATTCAGTTTTTTATCTTTTTGTATATAAGCTTCATGAGGTTTTTTCTCATTGTACAAAATTGGAATTTTTTTACCGTATACCTCTATATAATAATTCATAAACTCTTTGTTTCGTTTTTTCTTTTGTTGTGGTTCCTTTTTGTAATCCAATTCATAGACTCTATTTCGTTTTTCTTTGTTTGGAAATTTAAAACATTTATTGGGGGATACACAATCAATCGCACTTTCTTTTAAAGTATTCAAAAAGGATTCTGATAACATATGTTTTTCATTCATAATTTTATACAAAAATTCGTCGGTAGATATCATTTTATTATCATCTTTTAACTCGCTTATGTATATATATACTTGGACGTCTTGTTCTTCTTTTGGTAATCGACTATGACTACAAATTCTCCTTGCCCTACCAATAACTTGTTCTATTCGAACATAATGCCAATAAGGTTCGGTAATATGAACCATTCGAGTATTTTGTAAATCAATCCCTTCTGCGCCAGAAGCTGTAATCATCAATAAATTAATTATGTCTCCACGTATATTATCTAACTCATCTAAATTATACAATGTTTTCAATTCATCAATCATATAAGAAGGTAATTTATTAAAATCACTATTGTAAATATTACGAATATATTCTTTAACTTCTTTTTCTTCTGTCCCTGTATATAAAGTAAATACATGTAGTTTATTGTAGGTATAACCTGGAAGTCCATGAAGTTCGATTTTAAACCGATTACCTAACTTTTTTATTTCTAATTGTTTAAAACCTTGATATTTCAACATCAATGACATCATTTCTATACCTTCAATTCGTCGAAAACCACTATAAAGTAGTTGACATTTATTCAAATTATTCAAAATATTTTCCAGTATTTTATGAAATTTTGGACTATATTTTTGTAATCCATCTTCTACATCGGTTTGTTCAAAAATAGCTACTTTTTTTAGTTCATTATAAAAATAATTTTGACGATTAGTAACAATCTGTGAAATAAACCGTTTTATATTGTTATCGTAAGTGGTATCTTCTACAATAAGGTCTCCGTCTTCTTCGATACCATGTGCATCTTGAATTCGTTCTTCTTTATTGGCATAATCGAAATCTTTTTCAGTTTTTATACTCATAGTAGGGAAAGGTCGTGGTATTTTTTCATCGAATACAAAATTACATGCTGCTCGAGTAAATACTTTATAACTGCCTTCGCTTTTTGAGTCGCCTTTTTTAGTGGACTCTTTTTGTTTGTAAATATCATATTGTTTTTTCTGATGAGAACTCATAGGTATATTTTCTACTACAATATCCAATAATCTAGGCATAAGAGATGTTTTGTCTCCCAAATAAGAAATTAATCCAGCAATACGTGTCTGAAAAAAATCTTTGTTATGGATAAGTTTGATAGATCCTTCTTGTTTTACAAATAAATTATTAAAATCTTTTTCAGTTTCAGGCATTTTTTTATATTTATTTATAGATAGTTCACCTGACACGTTATTTAGTAATGTTTTTATTTTTGTTTCAAATGCTTTATGACTATTAGCCTCTGTGTAAGAAGACGATTTCTCGTATTCAATCTCACCACTTGGTGTAGTTATAAATCCATATGGATTTCTGCTTATATGAATTTCATTTAATTTATAGTCTATTACATTATATTTTTCTATAGGTTCCAATTGTTTTCTTAATTGCTTCTTGTCATATTTTCCATTGAGTTTGAATTCGTATTGAGTAGTATATCCTGATATTAAATTAATCATAACGCCTAATTCGGCAGGAGAATTGATATAAGGCGTACCTGACAACAATATAATTTTACAATTTTGAGCGTCCATTAAATATTCATACATATCTCTAGACACTGATGGTTTATCCACAGATAATTTATTGTATATTTTTCCAATAAAGTTATGAGCTTCATCTATAATAACTACACTATTATGAAATGGATTTTTATTTTGTTTGATGGTTTCCCATTTTTTCTTATTGACTCCATTATAATTGATGAAACGATATTTTACACTTATCAATAAACGAATGAGTTGATTTACTTGTGATTTATCTTCTTGTGTCAAATCATTATAATATTTACCACCTTCATGTATTAACCAAACACATTTATGTTGTTCAATGTATTTAACCAATTCGTCTTTATCTTTGTCTAAATGTAAATAATCTTTGAACAACTGAATTACGCTATCATAATTTTCGTTCACATCCAATTTAGTCCACTTATTTTTTGTTTTGAAAATTTTGTCTCCACAAAATTGTAACTGGGTACGATAATTCTGCTGTAATGAGGCTGGTGTCATAATATATATTTTTTTATCGTGTTTCATACCTTCTAAAATAGAAATAGAACTACACGTTTTACCTGAACCTAAACCGTGATACAATAATAATCCTCTATAAGGGGTATAACTATTTAAATATGTTTGAACTATTTTTTGATGTCTTAACATAACAAATTCAGACGTTGATTTGTCACAACTTCCATTATCTTGTTCAGTTTCTTTATATAAATCATCTAATAATTCGTGTATTGTATCATAAAAGCCATATTGGTCGTTCAAGTAAAACTTTTTCATATTTATTTGTATGGTGTTTGGAGTATATAACGGAAAATGTTTTAATAATTCATTATCTACGTCCGTAAATGGAACCAAATGTATTTTGGCTTCAGGTTTTGGTTTAGACTTTTCAGGTACCTTCTTTTCTTTGATTTGTTCAGGTTCCAATACGATTTGTTGGTCTATTTTCTCTGGATGTTCAGTATAAAATGAAATTTTTTCATCTAATCGAATATTTAACTGATTATTCAAACGACGAATAAATGTGTTCAAATTAACTATATCTTTTTGTTTATAAAACAAATGAGTTGTAATTTGTTTCAGTGAAGAATCTGATGCTCCTTGGTATTGAATGATTTCATCCATAGTCAAATCTCTATATATTTCTGCATCTGATAATGGACTTAATACATCAAAATGATTCCCTTCTGTATAACCTGTATTGTATAAAAATATATTATTGGTACATTGGTCTAAACTGACACCATTATCTATATTAGAGACAACAGTAAACCGAAACTTTGGTAAGTGTTCAAAAACACCAATACATAAATCATTTGCTTCACCAAATAAAGCAATGTCAGTATCTACTAACCATTCTTTGTCTCGTTGGATTGTCGTTACTCTTTGTTCATAACGTTTTATTGTTGTTTGATCAGTTAATAATTTTTTTTGTTCGGCGTATATTTGAGACATATGTGTTCTAAATTGTGTTTTAGCGGTTTCATCATAATATAGTTCACCATTTCCATTATAAAGGTCTTCAAAGCCATCATAAGTATTCAAAGAACTATCATATTTTAAATTATATATAATAGCATATACTCCACAATTACCATCTCCAACTATTTTGATATGTTTAAAATAATCGTTTAAGTTATCTACATTTATTTTTGGATTTATGTATTTCATATTTAATATATATTACTATTTTTAATTAGTTCATTTACACAATTAATCACGTGTTTTTTTTCCGTATTATAATCTCTAATTTTGGATAAACATTCTTCGTAATTACACCATTTCATATTACCAATTTCACTTTTTTGGTATTTAGCATTATATAATGTATCTTGATAATTCATATATCCAATATAATATTTATGTTTATAGGATTTTAAATTAGAACCAGTAAATACTTCTTCAAAAGGGACTATGTTATGGATAAAAGATAAATTGAAAATAGGATATCCGGTTTCTTCACGAAATTCTCTTAAAGCACAATCCATATCCTTTTCTTTGTAGTTTCTACGACCCTTTGGAAATCCCCATTCTGGCAAAGACCAATATGGATTTTCTAACAAATGACGTTTGTGTTTTAATACAAATAACATTTTTTCTTTGTGTTTTATATCGTAAGGTTCATTTTTTTTATTCCATAATTTATCCCATAATTCTTCATAAGATAAATTCAATATTTGGGATATTTCATAGTCGGTCATTTCTTGGATTATATTTTTTAAATGAAAATCATTGTATTCGTTGTATTTTCCTCTTAAAAAATCCACATATCCTAAGGTATCTTTTCTCTGTATCATCAAATATTCTACTACATCATTATTAAACCGATAACATATGATACCTAAACTTGTAATAGGACGTTTACAATTATAAAATAAATGTCCGTAATTTTCACAATTGTTACATAGGGGTTTACCTATCATAAATCTATTTATATTATATATTTATATGATTCACATAAATATAGATATAGTATTTCAATACATATATTTTATTACTCGTTCCTATGTTCCTAGTATTGCTCATAAGAAAAAAATTAAACAATTGTTTGAATCATTGCCTTTTTTTTTACCCAAAGACCAGTCCTTATTCTTTCAAATAATAAAAGAAAATTCTATTGTAAATTATTATGATACTAATTCACAAATGGTAAACTATGGATATATTATTTATAAATTATATCATATAAAACAACAAATGAGTTATTTAGATGAACAAGATTACGTCAAACATTACGATGATATTTTATTTGTCTCTCAAGAAGAAAAAACTCTAGACATGAAAAAAAAATGGACTATGGTTTTGTTTATAATCATTGTATTAATTTGTATTTACTTTATATATGCAACTTAAATTATGGATAATTATAGTTACTGGACTTTTGATTTATGATACTTATCACGAACATTACTATTTTCATTTATTCAAAACTTACAAAAAATACTATAAAATGTTTGGAATAGCCTTATTTGGTTTAGGATTATATATCATGTCTTCAAATGGAAGACATATGGGTACTGTTTCTGTGTTAAATAACTTTATCAAAGTATTACCTATTGACAAAGAGTCTAAAGAACTTATTACTCCATTCTTACCAAAAAAAACCGCAATAGAAAAAATAGAAACGTCTGGTGCAACCAAATCAAAAAGAAGTGTAAGTGAAACAAAAAAAAAATACGTGGCCTCTATGCAAAACTGGAAATGCGGTGAATGCAAGAAACAATTACCCGCTTGGTTTGAAGTAGACCATACAATAAGACTTGAACATGGCGGAACAAACGAAATAAGTAATTTAGTTGCCTTATGCAGAGATTGTCACGGTAAAAAAACTGCTATGGAAAATATGTTATAATATATATATAATGATAGAGTTGAATCAAAATATAAAGATTATACTTACATCTATATTTGTATTATTGGGTTACGCCTTTTTTATTTTAAATCCTTACCAAATTTTAGATTATATATATTTACCCTTTATCCTATTATTTACTATGACAGCTGTGTTTTTATTTGTCTCTATTGATCATATAATAAATCCAATGGAGTTTTTTTATAAAGTACTACAATATGTATCTATATTTTTAGGTTTTGCTATATTATATTTTATCTTAAAGCATATATTGTTATATACAATAAATATATCGTTTGGGGCAGTATTTTTATTTTATGTTGTTGTTATGGCTATAGTATATAATATATTTTTCGGAAATACGACTATTGATTTTGGTAAGGGTGATGATTTATTTCAAGTCATTAAATATTTCATTTTTTATATACCATGTATTTTGATTTTAATGATCAATTATTTTATAGATGATGTCAAACAAACTAATAAAACCACGTATGTTTTGGGATTCATATTGATACTATTAATTATACTTTTTTTTATAATACCAATGATAAATCAATATTTATATATTCACGATGGGTTATTATTGATACGTAACAAAGAATCTTTGAATAAAAGCATTTTAACTCTTACACTCAAAGAATTAAAAGAAAACATAAATAACGGACCATTGTATAAAGAAGAATTTCGTTCATTAAGTGAAGTCAATCTACCCAAGTGGAATGGGTCTTCTTTACCAGAAGAACATAAGAGCGACGAGATTCAGGATTTAATCACTCAATATAAAGATAATCCTGAAAAATTGAAACAATATATCACCCATGAAATCAATAAATCTCTAAAGAATAAGATCTATTATTATTTTAAAAAACATTTTTTCTATAACGAAAAACAAAAGCAAATGTTGTCTCAATATACTAACCCAATATTGTATACATATCATTATGGTATTTCTTTTGGACTATACTTAAATTCCAATATATTATTGGACAAGTATAGAGACAAAGCGTTAATATTGACCTTAGGGTCAAGACCATCTTTATATTACGATTACAATACTCGTGAATTAGTTATAGAAATAAAGGATAAAGTAAATAATAAAACATTTCAACAAACGCGTATTTATAATACCAGTAAAATATTATTTCAAAGATGGAACCACATTGTTATGAATTATGTCAATGGTCAGTTTGATTTATTTGTAAATAATGAAATTGTTTCTACCCAATCTAATGTGTCTCCGTATATAAATGATACTGATGTTTTACAAATAGGTTCCATTGAAAATACTGACATAGGAGCCATATCTCATTTGCGATATTATGACCAACCATTGTCTTTGTATAAAATAAAAAAAATTTATAATAAAATAAATAATTAATATAATGTTATTGTTTAGTTTTTGGAATATTCTTTCTTCTATATTATTTGTAATCATTGCTTATGTAATATTTACTAACCAAATGAAAAATACAAGTAAAATCATTATGATTATCTTATTATTTGTATTAGGAATATTCATTTTTATGAATATGAATTTATTTCAAGATTATAATGGAATTGTGAAAAATGTCACGGACGCAACTCAAACAATACGTGTACCACGAGACACTATAAATAATAGCAACGGACATTATTCAATTTCTATGTGGATTTATGTAAACGATTGGAATTATAAGTTTGGAAAAAAGAAAACTATTTTAAAACGCGAAAATGCTGAAAAAAAACAAAATCCCCATATATATTTAGACCCTTACAAAAATGATATGATTGTTGATTTTTATATAAATGATAGTTCAGACAACGATGTATCAAATAATTATGAACAAGCAAAATTATGGTGTAGTGAAAATACACAAGATATTTCGGGTGAATTATTAGAATGTAATTTTAATCCTGAAACTGGTGAATATATGGCGTCTACTTCGGGGGTTCGCTGTGTAGATGAAGTGTATGAATGTTTAGATGGAACCTTAGTGGATATCGAAAACAATAGTTGCGATTCAATCAACAACGAACATAGTTCTACTTTGAAAAATATACCTTTGCAAAAATGGTTTAATGTAATTTATGGATTTGGAGACAATCACGTGGATACTTATATGAACGGTAAATTAGTAAAAACTAAAACATTTAATGGAGTTCAATTTATGAGTGAATTTGACCATAATGATTTTTTTATTTGTTCTGATGGGGGATATTCTGGGTCTATATCGAAAACATCTTATTATAATTATTTGGTGTCCCCTGACAAGGCCTATAAAATTTACAAAGAAGGATTTAATCCAGTAGTAGTAGGCTCTTTGTTTAGTAAATACAACGCTTCGGTTACATTTTATGAAGATAATAATGAACGAGCAAAATATTATATTGTATGAATATAAATGTCAAATTCAAATAAGAATAAATCTATGAACAACAATAATAAGGAATCGAAAAATTCGAATTCTCCGCGACAAGAAAAAGAAGTTCAACCCAAAGAAGTCAAACCAGAAAATGTTTCTGTCGAACATTCATTTTTTCAAGTAAATACCACTATAAGTAAGTTTGTATTAATATTATTGATATTGATCATTTTTATAGTATTATTTCATTTAGGATTATATACATTACAATATATATATGGTTCTACTCGTAGTCCATATTTGGTAAATGGAATGATCGAAAGTAACCAAGAGACGATCGTATCAAGTAATCCAAATATAACCAATTCTGTTCCTATTATGCGTTCAGTAAACGAAATGACAGGTATAGAATATACTTGGTCTTTGTGGTTTTATATTGAAGACCCTTTTTTGAGTAGTGGTAATCCATACAAACGTCTATTTTCAAAAGGGACGTATAGTTTATACGATTCGTTAGAAAATTATAATGTAACTTTTTTAAATAATTCACCAGGTTTATATTATGACGAAGAAAAAAATCATTTATTGCTTGTAATAAATACGTATTCTGAAAATGAAACTATATACGAGACAATTGAAATAGATGATGTACCTATTGAAAAATGGGTACAAACTATAATTACTTTAAAAGATAAAAAAGTTAATGTATATATAAATGGAATTATGACCAAAGAGCATATTTTATTGAATGTTCCAAAACAAAATTATTATGATACGACCATTGGAGACAAAAAGGGATTTGGTGGATACATTTCTAATTTAAGATATTACGATTATGCCATATCAGAAGAAACGATACAAAATATTATGGCATCTGGACCAAATTTAACTAAGATTACGAATAAAAAGGTATATGATACTCCGCCATGGCTATCTATGAATTGGTACTATAACTAATTATTATAATACATATATATATGTATTATTTCAGTTATGGAGCAAATTTATCAGAAAAAGAATTGGGAAAATATACTCCTTATACATTTATAACTAATGGAATACTAAAAGATTATGTGATGGTGTTTAGAAAAATATTAGACCATCCGAGAACGTCGGGTGTAGCTACGATTGAACCTTGTAAAGGAAAATTTGTTTATGGAAAAATTTATGATATAAAAGATACTACATTATTAGACAAAAAAGAAGGATTTTATGAAACTCCAAAAATATATAACAAACACTTTATCAATATAGGAAAATATAAATGTATGGTATATATATTGAATCCTTCTAAATGCGGTTATCTAAGAAAAGCTAGTAAGACATATAAAAGGATGATTCAAAAAAATAAACCTAGAAAAACTATCAAAGGTGGTTCTTCAATGAATACATTAACAAATGTTTCTAATTTAAATCTTAGTAAATCAATTGCTAATTCTCAGGGACTACCTATAGAAATTAGTTATTATGATACCGATTTTTTAAGTCAGGATACAGGAGATGTGGAAATTAAGAATGAAATAAATGATGAAATGTATAGTCAAAGTTTGGATATAGATTCACAAATGAATGAATTTGTAGATAACTCTATAAAAGGCCCTACATATAGTTATAATTCATCGTCATTGCATAATATAGTAAGAAATGTAGAGTTTATACAATATAATATTTGCAATATAGAAAAATCTTATGAAGAATTATTACAAGAAAAAATAAAAGAAGCAAAATCAAAGGAAGAATCAACAAAATCACAATTGACTAGAACAGATACTATGAAAAATTGGTTGGTAAAATTCAAAGAAATATTTATATGGCAATTATACAATGAATCTGATATAGTTTATGCGTATCGTTTATTGAACGAAGCTATGTATTTATCAAAAAAACCATCTGCTCAAGAAATTCTTATAGCAAATAAAGTGATAGATATGTATAAATACAAAATAATATGTGCTTATTTTACAAAAGCAAATATTTTTCAAGCTATATTTCAAATTAGTCCTCCAATTAATTCAACATATCAATATTTAGAAAATACTCTTCAGTTATTGTCTTGTGGTGTAACTAACATAAATTATCAACTAAAAAAACAATGGTCGTCTTACTTGGGAATTGTACCTATAAGTAATTCAAAATATGTTTTAAGTGGTGGTAATATTTTTTTTGTATTTGCTGGAGTCTTATGTTACTTATATCAAAATTTAAATACAAATAATAAAATGTTGAACAATATAAAAAAACATTTAAATGTAGATTTGTTTATCTTAAATGAATTGTTTAGTGACCCGGAATTTGAAGAAAGTATGAAAGAAATTTTATCCAATCAAAGTGATTTAGATCTTTTATTTTTTTCGGATAATGATGAAATAGATGAAAGTCGTGTAAATGTTTTATCCGCCTCTATTTTAAGATCTTTATTAAACAATAATTCTATCATTGGTGGTGAAAGTAAAAGTAAAAGTGTAAGAAAAACTTTATCAAAATTAACCACTACAATAAAAGCAAATAAAAGTAGAAAAACTAGAAAGAAAACTTTACCAAAAGAATTAAAAAAACTTAAAAAACCTTCATATAGTCCCTCAAAATTATTTCCATTTATAGGGAAATATAATGATAGTTGGGGATCTGGTCGAATGTATAATTTATCTAATATAGCACCTGTAGATATAAAAAAAATAAATAATAATGGAAAAATGTCACAATATACCGGATATAGACAAACATCCTCTTACATAAACGATATTGGAATATATTTGAATAGAATAAAACAAGGATATTTACTATTTGATAATATCAATTCTTCTGGTACATGTATATCGGAAAAAGAACAAAAAGAATATAAGAGTAAATATGGGGAATGCATTGATTTATCGATTGGTATAATTAATCACGATGAAAAATTTTCCGGAACCAAAAAAAATACATTATATGAAGCTAAACGAAAACACTATAAAAACAAAACATATTATACTATTGAGAATTTATCAGAAGAATTACGCCATATTTTAACACAAAATACCGACGATAAACATGAAAAACGTGAAAAGCGTTTAATGTTTTTAAACAAATTATCTGAAAAAAATCTAACATTATTCAATGATGTGTTGCAAACAATTTTTAATCACATACATAATGGAGTATAAAACTATTTGAAAAATGATGTAATCATTTGATTGTTATTTTTCTTATTGTTACAAATAGTCAAATATTTACTGAATAATATTTTTTCTACTTCTTTGTCTTTTAACGATTGTATTTTTTTTTGTTTTTTATCATTGTCTTCGATATTTTCTTCTATGGTTTTTATTTCTTCTATAAAAGAACGTTTACGACGATTGAATTTACTCATATCATATAGCACCAAACTATATATTTGAATAATGGGTTTCATAATTTGATTGGATATATAAAATCCATAATCTATTTTTAATTGTTCGTCTTGAATAAATTGTGGTGTTTCAATACGTTCTCCTTGTAGTTTTTTTCCAGTAGTTTGTATGTAGACAAATGGAATTCTATCGCCAGGTGCTGGTTTATTACCAGGGTCTCGAATACCAATTCTATTTGCTAATACACAATGAGCAATTTGATTTGGATTTTTATAAAAGGATCTCAATGATTTTGTAATGACCAATTTATCCATAATTACCTTTTTTTCTATAATGCTTTGTAACATTTTATCCAAAAAATCAATCGATTTATCGATATTTTTATCTTTCATCAAAATATCAATAATTCCACCATAAATATCTTTCACAATAGGTGCGTTGTCACGACGTTTTAACACAATACCCATAGATTTACGCTTTCCTTTTTCAGGGTCTTCTTCGTACAACATACCCACATATCTTTTTTTAGACAATAGACAAAATGGCATAAATGTTTTTTCATATTCTAAATCATGTGGGTTTTTTAGAAAAGATGTACATAAATAACCAGCTTCTTTTGCTAAATGAATCGTCATTTCTAATGCTTGTTTATCCTTTATTTTTACACCATTCAAATCTTCAAAATTAAACGTAAAGAATACTGAATCTGTATCTCCATAAATATATTCTGCACGTGTTTTCATTTTACCATATTTAGTATCTACTTCACTATTTCCATATACACCTTCAATAACTTCTTTAGCATAAATAAGTAACTTACGACCAATGGCGGTGGTAGATGCTGCAACATCCATTTCGTAAAAGGTGCTTGTTTTTGCACCAGTTTGTCCATACAAACTATTTGAAGTAATTTTGATACTTAATTGACGCTTGTCTAAAATATTTTGTTTAAAAGGATCATGTTCATTTTTCATTTGTTTCTTAGTTGATTTGCGTGCTGCTAAAAGTTCATCTAAAATAGATGGCATAATTGCTTTTTCATTATTTGGAAACTGAGCATAACGGCAAATTTTATATCCAGTCAATACTTTTGTTGCCGCAGCACTTGGTGTTTTTCGAACATATGCAAATGTATCGTAGGTTATATCTACATATTCATAATCTGGTAAATTATCATAAATAAAGTTTCCTTCATAGTCTTTCGTGCCATAAATACATTCTTTACCACTTGAATTTAACTTTATAGTATGGTCTAAATTAAATTCTTTTGTCCATACCTTGCTATCATGTGAAATATTTTCACTAATAATAGACGACGGATAAAGAGAACTATAATCCACACACGCAACAGGAACATCTAAATATAGACCACATTTAGGTTCTAATACAATGGCTCCTTCATAAGCATCTCGTGAGTTTCCTTTTGAAATAAGAGGCATTAATGTATCCTTTTCTCTACATTTTTTAGCAATATAACTGGTTAGTTTAATACCTTGTCCGCGTAAAACTAGAAATGTAATTGGAACACTACATAATTTACTCATTTCAGTGAATGTAGTCATCACATCTATTTTTTGAAAGATTTGATGTACTAAATTACAATCTTGAATACAATATTTGGCAATTAATCCGCGTTCTTCTTTACCTTTTCGAGTCATTTCAAAAATATCTTTAGGAGACACATCGTCTTTCGATAATCCCCATGTAAATGAATACTTTATATCTAATACATCATTAATAACAAACCCTTCAGTGTTCATTTCTATAATTTTAAACTTTTTTCCATCCAAATACAATTCACTAGAATGATTTTGGATCTCAAAATGAACATAGCTATATAGTTCTAATCCTTTCATATTTTTAGTATAAATCATACACGTATCATTCGAATTATTTTCATAATGGGTTACTTTATCACTCATCAAATAAGATGATACATAATCCAATTTATATGAAGGTAAATTATATTCTTTGCGCATATGAGTATACAAATCAATTTGCAGTCGTCCAGTCATAGGTAATAATTTTAATTCAAATGGGCCAGATGCTAATACAATACTGGTTTCTATTAATTCTTGACTTTGCTCTTTATGTCTACCAAAAATCATAAATTCATCCTTACAATTTGTTTGATTTGCCCTTTCAAACATAAACGGATAATCAAACCCAAAAATATTATATCCAATAATGATATCAGGATCTTCCTTTTTTATTAATTTACTCCAAGCACATAAAACATCTTTTTCATTATCATAACACTCAATGATTTGATTGTCTACAATAGTGCTAGTATCATTCAAACAAATACAATGATTCAAATAGGGTTTTTCTTCACCATAATTTACAAAAGTAGACCCAATGAAAGTAACTTGATCGCCAGATAATTCAGGAAATATACTATCTAATAAGGTAATCATATGTGCTATTTTGTTTGGATTATCTAATTTATCGTCCATCAACATAGTTAATATATCGGCTTGTTTTACTTTTCTTACTTTAATTTTTTCTTCATCATAATCGTTAGAAAAATATTTTTTTATTTTATATTCTGTTTCTTTGGTAGTGGATATTTTTTTTTTATATAATTTTTCCATATGAATTTTAAATTGAGAACAAGTATATTTCTCTTTAGGATAACATTTATCTATATGTAAAGTATCTTTGAAACCAAATACATTTTCAAGTAATACTTCTAATAAATAGGCATAATCGTCTTTAGGTACATTTTCTAAGAAATAAACAATATCATAAGCTACCTTTTTGTAATCTTTAGAGGCTTCGGGAAAGTCACCATGACTACTACTTGCCTCAATATCAAAACTACAAATTTTATAGGGAACTATATCATCTTTATCTAGAGATATAATATCTTTGTAATGACACCCAATATCCATATCCATATGTGTTCGTTTTGTTGTATATTTTTTATAGGTATTGATTTCTATCCATCCAGATGGACTTATTTTTTGAATATGAAAGAATCGTAACAAAGGAGGAATCATACATTCGTATATTTTTGTACGAAAATTCTGATATAAATATCCCTCGTTTATTTGTTGCGTTTCTTTGTCGTAATACAATGATTTTAATTTGTAAATAAACGACATATTTTTACACGAAATATATACAAAATTATAATATTTATTTGCATCAAATCCATAAAGAGTTTTTTTCTTTACCCATTCATATGAAACAATATTTTCTGATGATGATCTGGCGATATATTTGTCATCGTGATCTTTGAAATGTTGTATAAAATCGTCCGTTTTAGATTTAGACCAAATATTGGGAACTAAAATATATACAAATGGATTAAAATGATTTACAGTAATAGAATATGTTTTACGATGTTCGTCTAAACCATACATTTGGATTTTAAACTCGTCTTTCATTTCACTCACTTGAAAATCAATCATTTTAATCTGTAGAGTCATTTAATGAACTATATTTTTCATTTTAAATCAATTTTATTTGGATTTAGATTTAGATTTGGATTTAGATTTGGATTTAATGGATTTAGATTTAGATTTGGATTTAGATTTAGATTTGGATTTAGATTTGGATTTAATGGATTTAATGGATTTAGATTTAGATTTGGATTTAGAATTATTAAATCCTGAATTTTTTAATAACATATTTTTTGATAATTCTTCCATTTGGTTTGACAATATTTTTGACGAGTTATTTATAAATGAATTCAAGTTTTCTAAACTTCGTGTTTGACTGAATTCTTCCATAACTTTTCCATTTTCTAAACGGACAATTTGCGGAAAACCTCTTACAGAATTCTTTACTGGATGATTTACATCGTCTAACATTTCAGCATTAACTTCCAAAATATTTAG
>Ga0255752_10001650_pt1 | contig 25786 bp, 42 predicted proteins | sample 011ome_25_FD_179952 | JGI IMG/M metagenome (GOLD analysis project Ga0255752, IMG submission 179952) | Coastal salt marsh microbial communities from the Groves Creek Marsh, Skidaway Island, Georgia - 011512CT metaG (version 2) | ecosystem: Environmental > Aquatic > Marine > Intertidal zone >... | reverse complement strand
ACCCATCGGATATAGATGCTGTACTTGAATTTGATAACGAGGTTCTTGTGCTTATTGAATCTAAATATAAAGGAACTAAGATACCGACTGGACAAAGAATACTTCTTGAGCGCATCTGTAATTCTTGGCACACTAATAAGGCTTGTGTACTAAAAGTAGAACACGACTTCGATAGAGATGATATAGATGTTCCTATTGATAGATGCAAGATTACTGGTGTTTACCATAACGGCTCATGGACTAGTAAAAACAATATTGACTTTGTTTCTTATTTAAATAGGTTAGGCGATTACTGGAATTGCCAAAAATGTAAATTTTAATATGCCACTAATTAAGCCAAAGAAATACGAAAAGCAAAAGGACTTTGTTGTCCGTTGTCTAGGAAACGCTAAGATGGCATCCGAATATAAAGATACCGACCAGAGAATGGCGGTATGCTACACCATCTGGAAAGACAACTTTAATCCAAAAAAATAGTTAACATTTTTTGTTAATTACTAAATAGTTTGTATGTTTGCTGTAAATAAATAGCAAATGAGACAATTATTTAGAATTTTATTATCCCCCCTTATCATACTGAAAGCAGTGCTTGCAATAAAGCTAGTATTCATATTCTGGATGCTAGAATCTACATTGCAAATTATACACTATGCTATTGACACACCCCTAAGATGGTTACTTGGCAAAGTAGAAAAGTTAATTAAATCACTAATAAAACATATAAAGTAATGGGAAAATCAAGTGAAGAGTACGTTAAATGGAAAGAAGAGTTTGAGGCTCAAAGAGACATAGAACAAATAGAACTTGCGGAGCGTTTAGAAGCGTTGTACGAGAAGAAAAAGGCAGAGTATGAACATTACCATAGTGAAGAGGCTAAGAAGCGCAGAGCGCAGGTTGAGGCTACTCTATGGAAAGTGTTTGATGATTTTCACCCTTTAAAGATGATGAAATAATGAGCGGTCAAATAGTAACACTGGATGGAAAGTTCTGGAACAAAGAGGACATCCTTAAACAGATGGACAACGATGAGTTCTATTACGAATACTTAGGAAAGAATGCCTTGAGCAGTAGTAGCGTAAAGGTGCTTAACAAGTCTCCTAAGTCGTATGCTAAGTCGTTAATGTTTGGCAGCAAGCGAACAAGTGCTATGACGGCAGGATGGTTATTACACTTAGCTGTATTTGAGCCTGAGAAGTTTGGACATCTTAATTGGGTAGATGCCTCAACTAAGAACACAAAGATATATAAGGAGGCGTTTGCTAACAATCCGATGACATTCTTGCAAAAAGAGTATGAGGATACGATGCGACTTGCTGATGCTATATATACTAATAGTGAAGCATCTCAACTTATTGAGGGATTGGAATACGAGAAACCTGCTATTGGAAACATCATGTATCTACCCTTTAGGGGTAAGGCAGATGCTTTCAATGAGGGAGAGATGATTGTTGACCTAAAGACAACTACTGGTCTTGCTGACGGTAGCTTTCCTTATAACTGTAAGAAGTATGGTTATGCGAGTCAAGTGTATATTTATTGCAATTTGTTTGGCATATCTTATAAAGATTTTGTATTTTTATGTATCGACAAAGAGAGCAAGGACATTGGCATTTACAATGTATCGGAAGAGTTTTACCTTGAGGGAGAGCGATTAGTTGATAGTGCCGTACACACTTATAACAAGTGGTTTGCCGATGGTAATGAAGATTTAAACCAACATACAATAAAAGGGATACTTTGAGAAAAAAGAAACTAACACAGCAACAGAGGATTGAATCGCTTGAAAAGGCACTTACTAATATATATGTAATGGTTCAAGCAATAATCCAGAAGTTGCCTAAAGAAGAAAAAGATGAGTTATCATCAGACTAAAGAAGAGTGCCGAGAAGATGTACTACTCTCATTAAGAGAGGGTATGTTACTTATGGCTGAGGTAAAGTTCCTAATAGAGTATTTTAAGGACACTGAGCAATACGAGTGCATACAGGGTGCTATGGAGGCATATAACGAATATAAACAAGAATTAGATGGAATTTGATATAGAATATGTAAAAGAGGCAATAAGAATAGTAACTGGATGCGATGTATCCAAGAACACTAGGAAGAGGGAGTTTGTAGATGCTAGGTTGATATACTTTAATATACTTAGAGACAACACAGAACTTAGTGCCTCTAAGATTGGAAAGACGTTAAATAAAGACCATTCAACGGTGCTACATAACTGGTCTAGGTTTCAAGACATGATACAGACAAGCGCAGAGTTCCGTAAGAAATACGAAACTGTTTTAGACTTCTTGTCTGAAGAGAAACAGGATGAGTACGATATAGAGGAACTTCTTAAATCGAATAGCGATTTGAGGGTTGAAAATCTAAGGTTAAGAGATTGCATCTCTAAATTAGAAGTGCAGTTAAGGAACGCTAAAGAGGAATTTCGTATTTATAAATCAAACATGATACAGCCTAAGAATCAACAGACAAAAGTTTATCATTGTACTGAGGGCATATCTAACTTAATATACTAACATAATAACCCGAAAGCGAGAATTAATTTAATGGGTTGAATTATTGCGAACTCGTTAGTAGGGTTATAATATAAAATAAAATGAGAACACTATCAGAAGAAACATACGTCAGAGCATACGAATACTTTAAAGACCAATTATATTGGGCATTGAAGAAAGAGGACAACGATGACGTCATATCGTACTACAGAGAGCAGATTTACAATTTGATGGATAGGTATTACTCTCAGTAAATCAGCAAGTTAAACACTTTGGCTTGAAGTTTATTATTTAAACATGCCAAGACCAAAGAAAAGAAGTTTAATCCCTGACGAGAAGAAAATCGAACTGGGCATTCCTATAAAGCCTAAAACAGAACCAAAACCAAAAGAACCGCACAAAAAGTATTCCGATGGTAGGAGGAACAATGGAGCGGTCAAGGGAGTGTCCAGAGGTCAGGGAAGAAAGCCAAAAGCCAAAGAAGCAGACATAAAGAACTTTGCATTAGGCTCAATGAAGAGAGCCTTTGGAAGTGAGAAGAAAGCGTGGGAGGCACTTGCTGAGATGAGTAAGGAATCCTTTGCACACCTGAGATTACTTTGGGAGTACAAGTACGGGAAACCAAAAGAGCAAAAGGATATTAACGTAAAGCAGGAGATTAACATTCCTGTAATATCTTTCCTACAGCCAGAGGAAACCATTGACATTGAATCTACAGAGGTAAAGGATGAAGAAGATAAATCTTAATCCTAAGTACAATCCTCTGTTCAGAGATGCTAGTAGATACTTTGTAATTACTGGTGGCAGGGGTTCTGGTAAATCATTTGGTGTAAACACATTCTTAGTGCTTCTAACATACGAAAAAGGACATCGCATACTCTTTACTCGATACACGATGACTTCGGCTTCTATGTCGATTATTCCTGAGTTTATCGAGAAGCTGGAGCTTATGGGGATTGCCGAGAACTTTACCATTACCAAAAATGAGATTATAAACAATCTAACAGGCAGTAGTATTTTATTTAGCGGTATCAAGACAGCTAGTGGAGACCAAACGGCAAAGTTAAAGTCTATTCAGGGCGTAACAACATTTGTACTGGATGAGGCAGAAGAATTAAGGGATGAAGAGTCCTTTGAGAAGATTGACTACTCTGTTCGTGCTACAGGCAAGCAGAATCGCTGTATATTGATTCTAAACCCCACAACTAAGCAGCATTGGATATACGAGAGGTTTTTTGAGAATAGAGGCATTACAGACGGTTATAATGGCGTTAAAGAGAACGTATCGTACATTCACACTACCTACTTAGATAACGTCAAGCATTTATCTCCGTCTTTTGTGGAGCAAGTGGAGGTCATGAAGCAGAGGCGACCAGAGAAATACAAGCATCAGATATTAGGAGGTTGGCTTGAGAAAGCAGAGGGAGTTGTCTTTACCCACTGGGAGATTGGAGACTTCAACAATGAGTACGATACGATATTTGGACTTGACTTTGGATTCTCTGTTGACCCATCGGCACTTGTAGAAGTTGCTACAGATAAGATACGCAAAACTATCTGGATAAAAGAACACTTCTATAAAGCTGGACTATCTACCTCTAATATATTTGAGATGTGCCGTAGATATGCTGGTAACAATTTAATAGTATGCGACAATAGTGAGCCACGCCTTATATCTGAGTTAAAGAGCAAAGGACTGAGAAACATTACGCCAACCATTAAAAAGAAAGGTAGCATACTCTCAGGCATCGCACTTATGCAGGACTACAATATAGTTGTCGATAAGGACTCTGTGAATTTAATACGGGAGTTTAACAATTACGCTTGGAAGCTAAAGGGCAGTATCCCCAATGATAATTGGAATCATGCCATTGACGGATGTCGCTACGCAATTCAATACGCCCTTGAGCGAACTGTGCCAAAGGGTATGTATGTACTGCGTTAAAACACGCCATTTGAGCCTTACTGTTTGGCGTTTCAGCGCACTTCTCGCAAAAGATGATGCCAAGTACCACTATGAATTTAAACGCTCTATTTCGCACTTTTCTCCAATTCCTTTTGTAGATTAGCTAACGCCCTCCAAGCTACCTTAGTGGAGTGTCTGATGCCATCGGTATCAATAGTGCCTGCCTCAAGTAAGTGCCGAGAGAGAGCATCTAATTCGTCTCCTGACTTGCTTCTATCCCAAGCTAAAGGTTTATCTGGATTGTGTTGTTGTTGCCCAGCGTAAGAACATCTGGCAACTTCTCTGATTGCATCGGGAAAGTAATTCAATACCCCTGTAAAGATTGGAGTTTCTTTCCTTGTGAATTTAATAGGGGTTTCTTCCTCTGTAAATTCAATACCCTCCTGTGAATTTAATACCTCGTTTTCTTCTAGTATTAATCCGTTATTTATATCCCATTTATACATATATTCGTTTTTTGTGTTCATGTTACAAATATAGTAAATATTTTACAATTTCTTAACATTGGCTTAACATTGGGTAACATTAGGCTTCGTATGTTTGCCTTGAATTTAAAAATAAATACAAATGAAAAATATAATTTTTAATTACCTAAATGACTTAAGAGATTCAGGCACAATTAATATGTTTGGAGCAGGAGTATATTTACAAGAAGAATTTGGCTTAGGTAAAAGAGAAGCTCGTGAGTTTCTTGCAAAATGGATGAAACAATTAAAATAACACAAATGGAAAGTAAAACAGAAAAAAGTATTAATCAAAAGATATTAGACAAAATACTTGAAAGGGATAAGAGGTATTGGGAACGAAAAGCAGAGAATTTTATAAAAACAGGTAATTATTACAAATAAATAAACATAATAATATGGAAATACAAATTGATTTTGGAGGGTTTTATTGCTTTCATGAAGAGTATATTGATTGCAGAATTGAGCAATTTAATGACTCAATTACTTATGAAGATGAAATAATTGATTATGATAATGTAGATTGGAATGCTACATTCAAAAGTTACGCTGAAAATTGGCTACATTATTTTAACCATTATTGCGACTTGAGTTTAGATTTTGTTGGCATAGATAGTCCACGATATTATAATTATCGAACAGATAAAATAATTGCATACGTTGAAAAACACGATGAGAATAGCTTAATGAAGATTGTTGATAATGATAAATTTTATCATTGGGCAAATCCACAATTACAAGATAGCTCTGGTTTTATATCTTATTATGACGGTATTGACGACTTGATTGCACGTGCTAAAAAAGATGATGACGACAAATCTATCTTATTAGGAATGGTGTGCAATTACTTAATAGAATTAAACGAAGTAAATAAGGATATTTACGAAATAGATTATAATATAGTAGAGTTAAATAATAAATTAGTAGAAAATGAATAATGAGATATTAAAATTACTAGAGGATTGCAAAGATGCACTTAAATTGTCAGATGACGTACTGCACGAATTTCTTATAAAGGAAATAGAGGAATTGTTAAGTCATCCAGACGAATACAATACAACATATATATACGAAACAATATCGTTGCATCAGTCAAATGGAGAATTGTATGTTGATTATGGCACTATTGATAACACTAAGACGCTTGTGTTTAATATAGATAATCTATATAAAGATTTAGGTATCTGGATTAACTTAGTTAAGAAAGGTAATGCAGAGATGCAGCAATTATATAAGGATAACATAAATAAGGAAATAAATGGAATATAAACAAGTAGAGAAATTTGAATGTGCCGATTGCGGTGTATATTATTGGGTAATTGACAGAGATAATTTTAATTGCCCTAATTGTGAGGATAATCATAGCATGCAAGGATAATCGTTGCATGCAAGGATAATCATTGAATAATAAAATAAGAACAAATGGAATTTAGAATAAACGATTGGATTAGCGATTTAAAAGATGAGTTAATTGAGGAAATTAAGAATGAAAGGATATTAGATGATGATGATATTCAAGAGTTTATATATCATGAAATTGATAACGCATGTATATACTACAAAGATTGCATGGATATAATATGGGAAACGCATACAATGGATTTTGGGCATTTTGATGAAGAATGCACTACAATAACACAAATAGCGTATTGTGCGTTACTACAAGAGACATACGAACACGATTTTAGTTTTGATAACCTTAAAAATGAATGCGATGATTGAATTGGGATGCGCAATGTTTTTTTTAGGATTGTTTCTGTATTTAACAGGAAAGTAAATTCAATAGATAAGCAATTCAATATATGAGCAATTCAATATATGTGTAATTGCATAGGTAGTAATTGCATAGGGTGTACTAGCGTATGCCTTATGCTTATTTAGATTAATTATAAATAAATATGTTTGTTTGGATATTTACCTAAATTATCGTAAATAACGCGCGCCCGTTCATATAGTAATGAGGCAAAAAACGCTTAACAATTACTTAACGATTTGTTAACATTGGCTTAACATTGGTTTGCTCAAATGTTCGCATATTTGTACTAACAAAAACAAATAATAAAACATAAAATAACCTTATTTAGAATTAATATGAATAACATTGATTTAACATACATTAGAAAAGACGGAAAATACCAGGTGTTTCTTAAAAATACTTTAGTTGGTTATATTGAAAAATGGGAGCTGCTTGGCTGGGTATTTTACCAGAATGAAAATACAGAATGGTTTGGAGGTTTGGAAACCCTAAAAGAAACTAAAGAATGGCTGTCAGGATATAATAACAACGACTATATAATAAATAAAATAATTAACGATAAATAAAAACAAACAAATACTAACTAAATATATATAACATGTTTTTAAACGCAGATAAAATAGAAGTAAAAAAAAGAAAGGTATCATTAACTGTTTCTCTTGATTTGAACAGTAAATACGAAAACCCAACGGACAAAGTAATTGAACTGCTTAATATGGCAATAGAAAACGGTGCAAGTGCTAATATACTAAAGCAAGTATTGAACGAAAACGGACTGCTAAAAATAGAAAACAAACACACATTTCACTAATAAATAAAACAAACATGAAAACAAACAACACAAACAACAGAACAAAAAAGAATTGGGATACATTCGCAAGCATTGTAACTATATTGACGGCTATTATTGCAATGGGCGGAGGTATTCAAATATTAACTAATTTATAGTATCATGCGAACATTTGACAAACTGACAAAGAACACAATAAAAGTCCTTTTGGTATTGATACCTTTGTACCTATTGACTAGAATAATTTTCACACAATAAAACAAAACAAAGATGAATAATTACGAATTAAACCAATTAAATCAGATAGAAAAAAACTTTCATGAACAGTCAAACCTAAAGGTTAATCTTTGGTCTTGCCTTAGCTTGTTGGAGAGTTATGTCAAAGATTTAAAGTTTTTACCCGACGGCAAAATAGAGGGTTTGCAAGAAGTTTATAAATATATAAATAAAATCAACGAACAAATAAAAGTAATAAATAACGAACAAAACCATATAAGGGATAAAATAAACCTACTTATTGAGCCAGATATGCAGTTTTTATTTGCTCCCAATATATCAAAATACGATTTTTCAGATTTGCCGTACAAACATTGGAATAAAGAACATTATCAGGGGGGCAAACCTAAAAGCATTAAACATCTACAAATAAAAGAAAACAATAAAACAAAACAACATGAAAACAAAAGTAGAACAATTAGCGAATAATCAATTTATAATAAGAACGCCAAAGGGCGTATATTTTCAAAGCTACAATAGTATCATAGCTTTCCAGCCAAACGACAAAAGACGTACCCAGCTAGACAACTACTATTGGGATTATTCACGAACAACGGGCAAATATAGAAACATGTTTTTAAATGAGAGTATAGCCGAAACAAGGGCAAAGATAAAAAGCAAAGAATATCTATTGACAAACCTAAATAAATAACATGTACTATATTAATTACAGAGACGACAACTATACGCCTGCTATCGGATACGGCATTGAAACTATTGACGAGGCAGAAACTAGAAAAGAGGCTTTATATCTACTAAAAGAATATCGGTTATCTGGCGGCAATTTTTATATAAGCAAGCGAGCTACTAAAGATTGGTATCAACGCTAAATAAATTAATCATGAATAGGGATATATTTAAAAACAATTTGCGAATAATTAAAGAAAGCAAAGCAAAACAAAGCGAACAAATAAACCACAACGAGCAACAGAATTTTTATAAATGGTTGATTGACAATAATTTACATAAATATTTAAAATAAAAATAGCATGAAAGTAGCATTTTTTAAGGACTATATATACACAATAGAACAAAACAACAACGGCTCAATAGTATGCAAATCAGACGAGCACAAACAAATATATTATGGCTATTCACAAAACGAGGCTATACACAAATTTAGGTTATATTTAGAAACAATTTAGTTTAGTTTGTTTTGTTGATTAGGGGTGCATATTGCATCCCTTTTTTTGTGTTCATGCGTTAAAAAAGCATAAATATACGCGTTTTTTTGTGGTTATATTGGAACTCTACCGAGCGACCACCACTCATACCTTATTACACCGCTCTCTATACACAACTCAGTTTCCAACTGCCAACTGAATTCAATAGGGTTACTTGTGAATTCAATAGGTATTGCTTATCTTCGCTTTAAATTCAATACGATGCCTAAGAAACTACCAAAACCGATTCCAGCTTATTTACGAGACAATAAAAAAGCACTAAAAGCTATCTCTTGGGCATTTAGAAGCGATTTAAGAGCATATCCAGTGCTTAGTGGCACTGAGTATCATATTGTGATAGAAAGTGGCTTAAAACGCATTAAATCGCCTAATACGTACACTAAGGCACAATTAACAGAAAAGTTATGGGATGTTTACATTCACTATTACGACAAACACTTAGAAAAAGTAGGTTATGAATCATAACTGGTTACTCATGTTATTATATAAAGCATGTTATATATTTTATATAGAGTGCAACATGTTATTATTCATTCTGAAACATAACTGTCTTAAAATACATATTAAGATATTATACATGTTAGGATACTTTAAGATATATGTTATATATATCTGCCGTATGGGCAGGTGCAAAATTGAAAGGTACACTTAAACAAATAATTATTATTTAGATATGAAGCAAGTTCAAATAGAGTTATCAGTTCCAACTACACTAAACGATATGACGTTAGGGCAATACCAGCGTTATATGAAGATAGTTGAAGATAATAAAGAGAATGCCGATGAGTTCATTAACCTAAAGCTAATTGAGATATTCTGTAATGTCTCACTAAAAGACGTATTGTCTATTCCTGCCAAAGATGCTGAGAGAGTTCTTGGTATTATTGGCAAAGCATTTGAAGAGCAACCTAAGCTAATACGCAGGTTTGACTTACTTGGTGTGGATATGGGTTTTGAACCTCAGCTAGAAAGTATTGCGCTTGGTGCGTACATTGATGTAGAGGATAACATATCGGATTGGCAAACAATGCACAAAGCAATGGCAGCATTATACAGACCTGTCAACTTTAGCCAGAAAGATAAATACACTGTGGCACCTTACGAGCCATCAGACGAGGTATCTGCCCTTATGAGAGATATGCCGTTAGATGTAGCGATGAGTGCTATGGTTTTTTTTTACGATTTAGGGACGGAGTTGTTGAGAGCTATCCCGAGTTATATACAGAGCAATCTGACGGAGGAACAGATTTATCAGCTCAAGCAAACTTTGGCAGTAAGTGGGGATGGTACCAATCCATCTACGCTCTCGCTGGAGGGAATGTTCTCAGGTTTGACGAAGTTACAGAACTTCCGTTATTTCAATGCCTCAACTTCCTAACCTTTGAAAAAGAAAAGAATCAGCTAGAAGCGCAGATGATAAAAAAAGCATATAAACGATGAAAGAGTTTTACGACCTTATAGACAAACTTTACGAAGAGTTAAATTCAAACGACTTCGTTAATACAGTTACCTTTGGCAATATTATGGATGTTGACTTAGCAAAGCAAAGTATATTCCCATTGTCGCACATAAACATACAAGACGCTATATTTGGAGAACACACAATTACGTTTTCTATGCAAGTTATCGCTATGGACTTAGTTGATGAGAGTAAAGAGGATAAATTTGCCACAACATCAGAACCGCAAAAAGGATTAGACAATAAGCACGATGTCTTAAACACGCAACTAGGAGTAATCAATAGATTGCAGTACAGACTTAGAAGAGGCGACCTCAATGAAGATAATTACGTTTTAGATGCTGATGCAACTGCCACAATGTTTGAAGATAGGTTTGAGAACTTACTTGCTGGCTGGGCATTAAATTTAACAGTATCTATACCTAACAACGGAATAAGTATTTGCTAATGGATATTAGATTCAAAAATACTGAGGCATATCTTAAATCATTTGCAGAAAGCAAACTGGTTCAGTATTTCTTAGAATCTTATGAAACAACAAGACCTAGAAGCGGAGGGATAAACTCTCAGGTTCGCTCTAGTGGCGAGGGCGGTAGTTCTTTGAATGTTAGAGTAGAGAACGATGGTCTTGACATAAACTTATATGGCAACTCTTATTTGGAGGGTGTCGACAAAGGAACAGCACCGTTTGCTCCCAACGCAGATGCCATAAAAAACTGGATAAGAACAAAGCCAGTTACACTCAGAGATGCTAGAGGCGGAACAATGCCTAGAACGGAATCTAATATTAAGTCGGTAGCATACAAGATTGGCGAGGCAATATCATTAAGAGGTATTGCTCCAGCTAACTACATAAAGGAGGTTGTAGAAAGGGCATTTGAAGAGATAGTTGGTGGAATAATGCCATCGCTAAAAGCAGACGTAAAAGATAAATTAGACGACATATTAACAAAAGCTGGATACGCAAAACAAGGCGACACATACGTTTTAAAGACAAAATAGATGGCACAAATAATAAACACAAGAAGTCCGTTTTATATAAAGGTATCGGATGCAACTTTAGCTAAAGCCGAACTCAAGTTGTATATATATGAGGGAGTGAAAGATTTAACACCTGATGCTGCTGATTTAAAGTACACTATTGAAAAAGCTGAGATTGGCGCATCAAACTACGTTGTATTTGAAATATCAGAGCTTATAAGAGATTATATAGATGCCAAGTACGATGGGGAATACGATAGCTATGCCGTATGGGTAAATCCAGTTATTACGGCATTAGACGGAAGTAATAACGCCATAGGCTCTCCTACCATAACACCAAGCACATATTCAGGCCAGTTTATTGCAACAGACGGCTACGGATATTTTGATGAGGGCATAAACCCAGACATCGACAAAGGTCTTATGATGACTCCTGCTACAATCTATAGGGTTCAGGATAGAAGCATTAACATTCCTGTTTATGCAGCAACTACAAACAGCGTTGCCTTTAGATTAAACGGAGAGACGGTTTATTCTAAAACAATATCAGACAACGACAATACCGACCAAAAAATTCAATATGTAGCCTCAGATAGCAATTCAACAGCCGACAGCTACAAAGAAAGAGTGCTTGAGGATGGCGGTACATTTGAAGATAGTAGATGCCTCAGAGAGTTTGATTCTCAGATAGACATAGGCAATATAGACGAGGTATATGTAAGCTACACAAAAGACTCGCTAACAAAAACACATGTTCTAAAAGTAAAAACATTTGATTGTTCAAAGTATGAACCGATTAGAGTAACCTTTGTGAACAAATATGGCGCATTACAGGACATCTACTTCACTAGAAGAAGCAACGAATCTATAAATGTAAAAACAGATGACTTTAAGGCTTCAGTGATGGACTTTGATAACTTTAGCTACGATACATCATCGCATCAGATGAGAACGCTAAACCTAGTAGGGAACGAAAGCATAACGCTAAACACCGACTACATTGATGAGTCGTGTAACGAGCATATAAGACAACTAATGTTCTCTGAGCAAATTTGGATGACTAGGCTCACGGATAAAGAGGAAGTAGTGCCGTTGAAGCTAAGAAGTAACTCACTACAGTTAAAGAAAAGAGTGAACGACAAGTTAGTTCAATATACTATGGAATTTGACTTGGCATTTGATAAAATAAACAACATTCGATAATGAATAAGGTTGTTCTATATGTTTCTAGGGGTATAATTGTACAGGGTAAATCAGTTTACACCCAGCAGGTAAACACCAAGCTGATAGACTTAAATGCCACATTTGTTACAGATGGTGTTCGGGTTGGAGATACGCTTCAGAACATAAACGAAGTAGGAGAGGTGTTTATAGCTACTGTAGTTAGTATCGTTGACGAGCAAGAGATAAACGTATCTGAAAATATTTATGGGCAGGGAGACCAAGAGGCTAACTACACTATAACAGGTGGTCTTGAGCAAGTTGACTTATTTGAGGATGAAACAATATCACTAACCTCTAAGATACAAGATATACGAGATATATCTAAAGTATTTACCGACTTTACCCAATCTTTTACAATTCCAGCATCCAAAACAAACAACAAGATATTTAAACACTTCTATAACTACTTTATATCTTCTGGAGCGTTTGATGCCAGAAAAAAGGTAGATTCGGTTATTGAGATAAATTATATACCCTTTAGGCAGGGAAAGATATTTCTCAATAGTGTCAAGATGAAAGACAATAAACCTTATGCCTACAATGTAACATTCTACGGAAATACTGTAAGTATAAAAGACTTAATGGGAGACGATGAGTTGTCTAATTTATCATACCTAGACCAGTTTAGCCACTCATACAATACAAGCGTGGTTAAAACTGGATTTACAACAGGTCTTAGTAACGAAAGCATTATATACCCGTTAATATCTCACACAAAGAGATTATACTTCAACTCAGACGCTAATCACAATAATTTAACTATAGTTGGCGATTTAGCGCATTTTGATAGTCAAGGAAACACGCATAATAGAGATGTCGCACTTGAATACTCTGACTTAAAACCAGCGATAAAAGTTAGCGACATAATTCAAGCTATAGAAGTTAGGTATGGATTTAGTTTTACAGGGTTCTTCGACACAACCCCAATATCTAATTTGTATCTCTGGCTGTCAAGAGAAAAGGGTAGGATAGGCGGTCAAGAGGGAAGCAGGCAAACGAAAGTGCTTGAAACTTGGACTAAAACACAGGGAGATGATTTAGTAGCAATTTCAGACGATGGAGATGAGCTTACTTACATATTGGATTCAAGAGCGCAATCAGTTGATTTTGACCTAACGATAACTCCAGCAAGCGGATACGAGGATGTTCCATATACAGTAAGAACATATCTTAGCGGCAATCTTTATTCTACGGCATCTAGTCAAACTGGAACAACTACACTGAATACAGATGGTAACGGCTCTGATTTCTACAATAAGCCAATAAGATATATATTAGAGGTTTTTGATGATTTTGACTTCACTCCTACACTTGAGATTACGAGTGTAGATAGAAACTTAAATACAGATTACGAAGATTTAACTTGTGGTCTGTTAAGTTCTTTAACGGAAATAATAATAACAAGTCAAGTGCCAGAAATAAAGGTTATTGACTTCTTGACTGGACTGTTGAAGATGTTTAACTTAATCATGTATTATGAGGATAATAGAGCCGATGCGGATTATGGTAAAATAGTGATTCAATCTCTTGACGATTACTATGACGATAACCCTAAAATATTTGATATAACTAAGTATGTTGAATCGTCTGAAACAGATATTGAAGCTACAATACCGTTTAGCGAAATAGATTTTGAATATGAGGAGGGTAAAACGCTACTGATGAAGCAACATAAAGAGGCGTTTAATGATGAATTTGGTAACGAACAATTCAAGCCAGTTAATGTAGATAGAGGCAAACCCTACAAGGTAAAAGCACCATTTGAACACTTTAAGTTTGAGAGGCTTTTAGATGAGGCTGACAATAGCTTGACATCAATTCAATGGGGATACTCGGCTGGAGACAACTTCAAGCCAGATGCGGATGCGCAACCTCAACCAACAGCAAACTATGAGCCAGTTCTTATGAAACCAGCGTTATTTTACGGAATAAGAATAACTGGACTAACAGAGGGTAATGGAATAAACTGGAATGGTGCTTCTCATGAAGAGCTGTTAAATTACTGGAAGCCGTCAAACACAAACGAGAACGGAACATCAAGTGTAGCACCAACATATACCCTTAATTTCGACAATGAGATAGACGAATGGAATCTAACTGATTATGGCGGAAATACAAACTCACTATTTAAGGTTTTCTATAAAACATATATAGAGGATGCGTTCAATCCAAAGAAGAGAATATTTAAGTTAACAGCACATTTACCTAGTAGTATATTACTTAATTATAAGCTGAATGACAGATTTCAGATTGGAGACAAGGTATTTACCATAAATTCAATAGATGTAAACCTAAAGACGGGAGAGTCTAAACTAGAATTACTAAACAGATTATGATAAAGCAGATTATAGATTTATTGGCAGTTTCCGATTGGTATGGCATTTCTCACAACGTAGATATTGCCAAAGGGATGTATAGAGGATGTCGTAACTGGGATGACGTAAAAAATCAAGTGGAAAGAGTGAAACAATCTAAAGCGTACAAGAATGGCTGAACAAAAGATACTCATATCGATACAGATAAAAGACAAACAGGCTATAACTGCTATAGACCAAACATCTAAAAGTCTTGATAATTTAAGCAAATCTCAAACTAAAGTAGCTAATACGACAAAAGAGGCTAAAACTCAATCTGGTCTTAATAATGCAATTTTACTTGAATCTGGTAGGTTAGCATCAGATGCGAGTTATGGTTTTAGTGCGATGGCTAACAACTTGTCTCAGTTAGTTTCGTTATTTGGTAGTTTTACACAAACAGCAGGAGGTGTTGGAGCATCTCTTAAACAATTAGGGAAGTCTTTATTGGGAACTGGCGGTGTTTTACTTGCTGTTCAACTTCTCATAGGCGCATTACAATCAGAGAGAGTTCAACGATTTTTACAATCATTATCTGGATTAAGTCCTGTTTTAAGAGAATTAGGGGATTTATCTAAAAATTACGCTAAAAATACAGAGGAACTGATTGGTAACTTTGATATATATACAAGGAAACTGATGGATTCTACGGAGTCTGAAGAGCAGAAGAAAATAGCTTTACAGAAACTTAATGAAGAATACCCAGACTTTAATGCCTCTATATTAACATCTGCTAAAAACGTAGATGAGGCATCCGATGCGATTGAGAGATACATAAAGAAGTTAAAAGAGCAGGCATTATCGCAGGCGGCAATAACTCAGTTTCAGGAAGTTTCTGGAGAGCTGTCTAAAGAGCTTTTTGATATTGAGCTTAGAAAGGTTCAGCTTCAAGAAGATATAGCTAGAGATGAGGCTCTTATAGCAGAACAAAGAGCTAAGTTTGGAGATGATTTGCGAGCAGATGAAAAACTAACCTTAAATGAAAGAACTGCTGCATACAGAAGAACTATAGATTTTAACAAGAAGCAACTTGAAATGTTAGGCGACGAATCTGATGAAGTTGCATTACAATATAAAAGTAGATTAGATATTATCGATGATTTTATCATATTAGTCGATGATAAAGACAAAAAAGGAAGAAAGAAGAGGACTAGAAGATTAAAGGAGTTTAGAAAACAAGAGCTTGATTTTGACAAACAAAGAATCAAGATGGAAACTAAAACTCTTGATGAGTTTATAAAACAAGAGGAAACTAAAGTCAGAAAGAACGCTTTAGCTTTACAACAAATAGCTAGAGATAGAAAAAATGACTTTGACGACAAGCAAAAGCAGCGTCTTGATGACTTCTTAAAATCAGATGCAACTGAAGCTCAAAAAGTTGATGCTATAAAAAAATATAATGATTCTATAGCAGAATCAGAGGCTTCATTACAGGCATACATAGTTTCTATAAACAAAAATACAGATGCACAAATAACTAATCTTGGGATTGCAAGGAGTAGAAGAATACAAGAAGTAAATAACGAGAAGCTAGACGCTGAGGCTTCGTATTTAGATAAACTTCATAGGATGAATGGAGATTATTCATTCTTTGAAACAGAGAGGAACATACAGACTCTTCAAATGGATGTTGATGCTCAACAAAGAATTGTAGATTCTCATGCTGAGGGTACTTTGGAGAGGGAGCAAGCTGAATTAAGATTGTTTGAATTAAAGAAACAATTAAATGAACAGGAACAATCGATGGCAGAGCAAAAGTTTGCTTTCTTTAATCAACAATATACATCAATTACAGACGCTCTTAGTCAGACATTTGCTGTTTCGGCAGAAAACGAAACAATCGCTTTAGAGGAAAGTTACGGAAGAAGAATAGCTGCTGCTGAGGGAGATGCAGAGACTCAAGAAAAACTACAACAGGAATTAGCTAAGAAAAAAGATGATATAGCTAGGAAACAATTTAAGATTGATAAGGCTATGAAAATAGGTAGGGCGTTAATGGACACCTATCAGTCTGGAGTATTAGCCTTTGGTTCTCAATTAATAGTTGGAGACCCAACATCTCCAGTTAGAGCAAGAATTGCACAAGCTGTTGCTATCGCTACTGGTCTTGCAAATGTAGCTAATATTGCTCGTCAAAAATACCAAAGCTCTCTTGGCGGTGGCGGAGGTGCTGGTGCTGGCGGAGGTGGTGGTAGAACAATTCAAGCACCAGACTTTAATGTTGTAGGAGCATCACAAACGTCTCAGCTTGCTCAAGCAGTAACAACACAACAAGCAAAACCAGTAAAAGCATTTGTGGTTGGAAAAGACATTTCCACGCAACAAGAACTAGACAGAAATACAACAAACACCGCATCATTCGGTTAATTCAATAGTATGAGAATAATAGAGTTATTTATAGACGAAGAGGGAGAATTTGCTGGCATTGATGCCATTTCAATCGTAGAACAACCTGCAATAGAGGAGAACTTTGTGGCGTTAAAAGAAGAGATTAAGGTTGAGTTGGCTGATGTAGATAAGGACAAGCGTATTCTTATGGGCGCAGCACTTATCCCAAACAAAAACATATACAGAAGAGATAGGGATGAGGAATACTATATCTATTTCTCTGAGGATACTGTTCGTAGGGCATCTGAGATGTTTCTAATGAAAGGGAACCAGAATAAATCAACGCTAGAGCATCAAGCAGAGCTTTCTGGACTGTCTGTAGTGGAGTCTTGGATTATAGAGGATGAAACACACGATAAATCTCGCAAGTATGGCTTAAATATGCCCGTAGGAACTTGGATGGTATCGATGAAAGTTAACAATGAAGAGGTTTGGAACGATTATGTAAAGACAGGCAAGGTAAAAGGGTTCTCAATAGAGGGTTACTTTACCGATAAAGTTGCTATGTCTATGATTGGGCAAGATACAGACGCAGCAGAGATACTTTTAGAGATTGCGGACAGCATTGAAACTGGTAAATTAGAGCTAGAAACATACGGAGATTACCCTCAGAGCGTTAGAAACAATGCCAGAAGAGGAATTGAGCTAAATAAAAAGGTAAACAACAAGTGCGCAACCTCTGTGGGGAAAATAAGAGCGCAGCAGCTCAGTAGAGGTGAAAAACTCAGTGTGTCAACGATAAAACGCATGTATTCATACTTGTCTAGGGCAGGAGAATATTATGATGCCAGCGATTCTAAGGCTTGCGGCACAATTTCATACCTATTATGGGGTGGAAAGGCTGGACTTGCTTGGAGTAGGTCTAAATTGCGTAAATTAGGAGAAATAGAGCTTAGTTGCGACTGCACAGAGCTGTCTGAAGAGCTTGAATTAGGTTTATACGACAAAACATACTCAGATTACCCAGAAGCGGCTAAAAAGAACGCTAAACAGGCTCTAGCGTACTATGACAGCAACAAACCTAGATGCGGAACACCTCAAGCGTGGCAATTTGCACAATTATTGTCTGCTGGCAAACCTTTATCAAGATGTCTTATATCTGAAATGGCATCTTACAATAGGTTTGAGAAGAAAAAGGGCGAGCCATACAACAAGGGTTGTGGTGGACTCCTATGGGATGCTTGGGGAGGCGAAGAGGGTATTCGCTGGGCGGAACAGAAGTTAGATGAAATAAATTCAACAGAGTCTAAACTAGATTTATCGTCTAAAGAAATAGATGGCAGGCTTGCTTACGACACAAAAGAAGAGGCACTAAGAATTGCAAAAGATATTGGATGCGACGGTTATCACATTCACAATGCAGATGGGCAGGATTGGTATATGCCTTGCAAAGAACATAAACTAGCGGAATACGATGACAAAGGCAGAATTAAAAGAAGCAAGAAAGCTCCAAAATCCGATACTCCAAATCCTAATCCTAAACGAGGAAGCAGCCGCAATCCAAAGGGTGCTGCTGGGAAGTCAAGGGGAGTTAATGTTCCCGACAGAGTGCTAAAGTCTTTGCAAAAGAAAGCTAACGATTTTAATGAGAAGCATAAATCTAAGTTAGGCTACGGCACTACTGTTGGACAGTTAAAGTCAGTGTATCAGCGTGGAGTTGGTGCGTTTCAAACATCGCATAGTCCAGAAGTGAAGTCTGCTGAACAGTGGGGTCAAGCTAGGGTTAACGCTTATATATACCTGCTGAAGAATGGCAGACCTCAGAATGCAAAGTACACTACTGATTACGATTTATTGCCAAAGAAACACCCTAAATCAAGTAAGAAATGAAAAGTAAAGAAACGGTAGGAAACCAAGTTCCTAGAAACAATAAAAGAGGATGCCTTTGTAAAGACGGCAGGAGATACTCAAGAAAGTGTTGCGATGGCACACTAAGAAGTCAGGGTATTGGCAGGATAAATTCTAATAGTTAAAAATCTAACACCCAGTTATTTTTCTGTTACTTTATAGAACTTAAAAGTTAATTAACATAAAATGGAGAGTAAAGCTACAAATATTTTAAACGATATAATGCAAAAACTCTCTGCTATTACAGAAGTAGAATCAACCGAAGTTGAGAACATCGAAGTTCAAAGCGAAGAAGTTGCCGAAACTGAAAAAGTAGAGGAAGTTGCATTATCTGAGGATTCTTCAGAAGAGGCTTCTGCCGAAGAGGTAGAGGTTGCTTTAGATTCTGATTCAACTGAAGAAGTTGAACTAGAAGAAGATTCTGAAGAGGCTGCCGAAGAGGAATCTGAGGAAGTTGAACTAATGGAGGGTTATGTAAAGGAAGAGGATTTCAACTCTAAGATTGCAGAACTCGAAGATATGATTAAATCTATCAAAGAAGATATGATGGTAGAGTACGAAAAGGTAGAAACTGAGAAGCAAGAATTGTCTGCTCAGGTTGAAAAGTTGTCTGCTGAACCAGCAGCCGAGCCAATCGCACACGCACCATCTCAAAAAACAGAACAAAAAGAGGTGATTAAATTCGGTCAGAATCGCCCTGCTAACACACTTGACCGAGTATTTTCTAAACTAAAATAACATACAAAAATGAGTAATCAAAAAGTAAATTTAAGCTCAGTTGTAACTCCGATTACAACAACTTACGCTGGTGAGTTTGCAGGGAAATATATCTCAGCAGCTCTTTTAAGTGGTAAAACTCTAGCTGATGGAGCAATCACTATTAAGCCAAACGTAAAATTTAAAGAGGTAATCAAAAAGGTTGCTTCTACTGATATTATCGCTGACGGAACTTGTGATTTTACAAGCACTTCTGATGCGTTGACGCTTACTGAGCGTATTCTACAGCCAGAAGAGTTCCAAGTGAACCTAGAGCTGTGTAAGCAAGATTTCCGTTCTGACTGGGAAGCTGTACAAATGGGATATTCTGCATTTGACAATCTACCTCCAGCATTTTCTGATTTCTTACTAGGACACGTTGCTGCTAAGGTTGCAGAGAAAACTGAACAAAATATCTGGGGTGGTGTAAATGCCAACGCTGGAGAGTTTGACGGTTTAACTGTACTTATGGCTGCTGATTCAGATGTAAACGATGCTGCCAACGGAAGTGAGACTTCATTCTCTTCTTCTAACATCGTAACGCTACTTGGAAATGTTGTTGATGCACTTCCGTCTGCTGTATATGGAAAAGAAGATTTAACTATCTACGTTCCTACTGCTGCACATCAAGCGTATGTACGTGCATTAGGAGGATTTGCTTCTGGTGGACAAGGTGCTGCTGGTACAGATGCTAAAGGTCAACAATGGTATAACATGGGTAACGCTCTTAGCTTTGAGGGAATCAAGCTACAGTTAACTCCTGGACTTCCAAGCGACCACATCGTAGCTGGAGAGGCTTCTAACTTGTTCTTTGGTACTGGTCTTATTTCTGACCACAACGAAGTTAAAGTTATCGATATGGCTGACATTGATGGCTCACAAAACGTAAGAGTCGTTATGCGCTTTACTGCTGGCGTACAGTACGGTATTGGTTCTGACCTTGCCCTCCTTACTTTAGCATAATAATTGTTTAATCTAAAGGGGTGGTTAACGCTACCCCTTTTACTAAAAAAAAATAGATAATGGCTTGTGATTTAACTGGAGGAAGATTAAGACCTTGTAAAGATGCCGTAGGTGGCATAAAGAAAATTCACTTTGTAGATTTCGGAGACTTAGGAACTTTGACTATTGGTTCTAGCGATGAGATTACAGATATGAGTGGAACTTTCGATTATTACACCTATGACGTTAAAGGTAACTCTTCCCTTGAAACTAACATTACATCCTCTATGGAGAATGGAACAACATTCTTTGAGCAGGTTGTAAATATCACACTATTCAAGCTAACTAAAGAGGATAACAAAGAATTGAAACTTATGGCGTATGGCAGACCACACGTTATTGTTCAAACTTTTGATGATAAATTCTTATTAGTTGGTGCTGAAAATGGTGCTGACGTAACTGGCGGTACTGCCGTAACTGGTACTGCTATGGGAGACTTAAATGGATATACACTTACATTAACCGCAAATGAAATCCGTATGCCATCTTTTGTTGATGGTGCTACTGATGCTGACCCATTTGCAGGTATGACAAGTGCTACTGCTACTGAGGGAACTCAAAGAGACCCGTCTTAATTTAATAGGGGTATAAATCTAAAAGGGGGTATTTATTACCCCTTTTTTTGTACACTAAAAACAAATAAAGTTGTTATTATTACTTTAGTATGCACATATTAACAACATCTACAGGCAGCCAAACATTAAAGATAGTGCCAAGAGCATCTGTTACTAATATTGAGGTTGTGCTGACTGATAAGTCAGAAAGAAAAGATATGTCGTACATAGACGATAGCTGCACTACGACTGACGGAATAACAACAACATCTGTTGAGTTTACTGGGAGTAACCAGCTTGTAGAGGGTAGATATTATTCACTAACTGTAAAGGATAGAGATAATAGCGATGCTGTTGTGTATAAAGGGCTTGTTTTCTGTACAGACCAAACAGATTATAACAAGTATGAAACTGGTAAGGATGACTATGTTGTTGAGAGTTCTTACGATAACGAATTTGTAATTATATAATGGCTAAGAAAGTAAGACATTACGCTAAGAAAAGACCCATGATGCAAGTAAACAAGGAAGAGGGTAAAATACACATTGTTCAACTCGGTTCATATTCGAGACCAGAGATAAAAGAATACTACAATGATGATTTCGTTGCCTACGGAGAGGATAACGATTACTTCACATATCTTATAGATAGATATAACGGTAGTCCTACAAATAACGCTGCAATCAACGGCATATCCGAAATGATATACGGAAGAGGTCTTGACGCTACAGACAGCAAGGAAAAGGATGCTGACTATAAGGAGATGAAACAGCTTCTAAGGAAAGACGTTATAAAGCGAATCACACACGACTACAAAATGATGGGTCAGGCTGCTTTGCAAGTTATATACACCAAAGACCGCTCTAAAATTGCTCAGGTAGAGCATATACCAGTAGAGACGTTAAGAGCCGAGAAATGTAACGCTAAAGGCGAAATAGAGGCATATTACTACCACTCTAATTGGTCTGAGGCAAAGCCTAGCGACAAACTACAAAGAATACCTGCGTTTGGCTTTTCTAAGCAATCTATTGAGATATTATACATAAAGCCATATCGTGCTGGGTACAAATACTATTCCCCTGTAGATTATCAGGGTGGACTTCAGTATGCTGAGCTTGAAGAAGAAATTGCCAACTATCACATAAATAATATTCAGAACGGATTGTCTCCAAGTATGCTTATTAACTTTAACAACGGTACTCCAGATGCAGAACAGAGGGATGCCATCGAGCAAAGTATTGTAACTAAGTTTAGTGGTAGCTCAAATGCAGGTCGCTTTATACTAGCATTTAACGATAGCAAAGAACTTGCTGCTACTATTGAGCCAGTACAGCTATCCGATGCACACCAGCAATATCAGTTCTTGTCAGACGAGAGTATGCGTAAAGTAATGGTGTCTCACAGAATTGTATCGCCTATGCTTGTTGGTATTAAGGATACCACTGGTCTTGGCAATAATGCAGAGGAATTACAAACCGCTTCTGTTCTTATGGACAATACAGTTATAAGACCAATGCAGGTAACTATTCTTGATGAGCTTGAAAGGATACTTGAGTACAATGGAATAGACTTAGATATCTACTTTAAGACCTTGCAGCCTCTTGAATTTACTGACTTGACTAACGCTATTAGTGAAGCAGAGATAGAGAAAGAAACGGGCGTTAAAAAGGACATAGAGGAAGAGGTTAAGGAAAAGGTAGAAGAACAAATTGAAGATGTAGAATAATGGCAACAGCACTATTTATAAAAAGAAGCGACCTTGTAAAAAACACTGCCCTTAACGGTTCAGTGGATACAGATAAGTTTATTCAATTCATAAAGATAGCACAAGAGATACATATTCAGAATTATCTAGGCAGCGACTTGTACGATAAGATTGGTGCGGATATAATTGCTGGAACGCTTACAGGGGATTATTTAGATTTAGTTAATGACTATGTTCAACCCATGCTTATTCACTTTGCTATGGTTGAGTATTTGCCTTTTGCAGCATATACTATTGCAAATGGTGGCGTTTACAAGCACAACTCAGAGAATAGCTCTTTGGCAGATAAGCAAGAGATTGACTCTCTTATTGCTAAGGAGAGGGATTATGCCGAGTATTACACACAGAGGTTGATTGATTACTTGAGCTTTAATGCACCAAGTAAATTTCCAGAATACTATTCAAACAATAACGAGGAGATATATCCTGATAAAAACGCTTTATTTAACGGATGGATGCTGTAAGTAAATATAAACCAAAGAAAAACAACGAAGTAAAACTAAAATGTTACTTAAATAAAGAGGATAATGGCAACAGGTTGGGGAAAGATAATAAACAACATAGGCTACGGAACAATATACAATGAGAGTTGGATTGGTCAGTATCCTTTTGTTAGTATTGTAGGAGATGCAAACGACTTATATAAAAGAGTAAGTGGTACAATGGAAGCGCAAGAGTGCCTTGTAGAAACATTTAATAATTCAGTACAATGAGTATATACGATAAAGCAGGAGTAGTACAGATACCAAGCGGATATAGTGCAGGCACGTTATATAACGTACTTCCTAATACTGCTGATGGAGATTTTGATTTCACAAGAGGTTCATCTGCAACAAGAGTAAACAAAGACGGTCTTATAGAAAGCGTTGCTACAAACACGCCAAGACTAGATTACCCTTTAATTGACGGAGTAGTACAGGATTGTCCTGCTTTACTTTTAGAGCCGAGTAGAACGAACAATATGAGCCACAGCGAAGATTTTAGCGTATATGCTTCGGCAGCTGCAAGCAGAACAGCAAACGCAGGAACTTCGCCAACAGGGGAAAACAACGCTACTTTAATACACCCCTCTTCAAGTGGTAGTAACAGAGGTTTTTATAAATTTACAGCAACTTCTACAACAGCCACTTTATCGTGTTTTGTTAAAAGGTCAGGTAAAAATTTTGCTATTCTTGGAACTGATAACAACTCTACATACTATTGTGTTTTTGATTTAGAAAATGAGAATGTTGCCTACGAAGCTACAAACTATACAGGAAAAATTGAAAAATACTCAAATGGTTGGTATAGAATTTCATCTACTTACGTTTCAAGTACAGCACAAAATTACCCCTTTATTGGCGTAGCTGATAATTCAAGTGGTTCTGTTACTGTTGATGGTACAAATGGAATTTTAATCTTTGGTATGCAATATGAATATAATAGCTACGCTACTTCGTACATCCAAACAAGCGGTGCAGCAGTAACTCGTTCAGCAGATGTTTGTAATGGCGCAGGAACAAGTGCAGAGTTTAACGACAGCGAGGGGGTTTTGTTTGCTGAAATAGCAGCACTTGCAGATGATGCCTCACTTCGATTAATTCAAATAAATGATGGCTCTACTGTAAATAATATGGTAACGCTTGGCTATAATAGTGCTTCTAATCAATTATTAGTGCAAATTAGAAGTGGTGCGGGTACAACAAATGCTTTTACTCATAATATAACAGATGTTACCCTTTACAATAAATTAGCTTTAAAATATGAACAAAATACAGCAACTTTATATGTGAATGGTTTTGAAGCATTTTCAAGCTCAATCACAGCAACACCTATTGGGTTGTCTGAATTAGATTTTGATTATAATGGTGGGTTCCCTTTCTACGGAAAAGTAAAACAGCTGATATATTTTAACGAAGCACTAACCGACAGCGAACTAGAACAATTAACAAGCTAATGGAATTATTTAAGAAATACGAGTTTGATAGCCAAGAACAGGCAGAAAGCAAAATAGCTGCTTTACCACACAATACAGATGATGAGGGTAACGAATGGCTAATAGGTAATCACACTATTGTAAAATTAGGACACATAGTAACTCAAGAGGGTGTATATGAACATACAGAAGATGGAGATATAGTAGAGGTAACTCCACCTGTATATGCAGACAAATATTCTGTTGATGTTCTTTGGAGAGGTTTAGATAGCAGCCCTTATGGTTGGACATCTTACGAAATTACAGTAGAGGGTAACGGAGTACATACATTTTTAGGCAGAAACTTTTAATACTTAGTAAATGGCTACCGAACTAAACGAGGGAACACAGGTAACACTAGATTTAAAAACAATAGTAATGGTAGTTGCAGGTGCTATCTCTTTAGCAGCTATGTACTTTGCTTTAAAGGCAGAGATTGAACTAGCAAAGGAGTTGCCAGAACCTACAATCAGCAGGACAGAGTATGACCTAAAAGACCAACTTATCCGAGAAACTATTATGAACACTCAACAAAAGGTTGAGGAGAATAGTGCTAAGTTGGAT
>Ga0255752_10001643_pt1 | contig 25833 bp, 33 predicted proteins | sample 011ome_25_FD_179952 | JGI IMG/M metagenome (GOLD analysis project Ga0255752, IMG submission 179952) | Coastal salt marsh microbial communities from the Groves Creek Marsh, Skidaway Island, Georgia - 011512CT metaG (version 2) | ecosystem: Environmental > Aquatic > Marine > Intertidal zone >... | reverse complement strand
TTTTCTAAGATCAGCAATCTTAAGTGCCATACGTAGACTTAGTTCATTTAGTTTGTCAGCGTTAGTGTCCATAAACTCTAACATTTCCTCAACTTGATGTCCATTAAAGTCATAGTCTTGATAAAGAGCACCTGTGCCAGCAATCTGTTTGATACGTAATAGTTTATCACGTGCTGTGTCAAGTGTAAGATCTAAATAGTGGCAACGTGATTGAACTGCTTCTAAGTGATCCTGTAGTTTCTTGCTCTTAACATTCTCGAACTTAACGTTAGTGATAAAGATCGCTGAGCCCTCAAAGTTGAATGTGTCAGGAACGCCCTCGTTACGTAGTTTGTAACTGTCTGTGTTCCAACATATCTTACGAGTTTTTTTTGAATCAAGTGCGGCCTTTAAGATGTTTAATGAAAGTTCATCTTGTAATACACTATCACAATCATCAAACACTAAAACATTATCTTTTTCTTTGTAATTGAATAGTTTGCAGTATAGGCCAATTGCTGACATGGCTCCCTTGACAACATCATATGGTTTGGGTCTTGAGCTAAGTTCTGTGTATACACCTGCCTTTTCCAATTGGCGTTCAACACCATATGATTTGCCAACACCCGGAGGGCCTACTACGATCATAGCTCTTACATCACCATTAATACAGGCTTTGGTCATTTCGTCTAGGATGTTGAATCTTTTTGAAATACGCTCGATGATTTGCTCATCTGTTTCTTTCTTAAACTTGATTGTCTTTGCTGACATATTCGCTCCTTAATATGTTTACCTAACTATAATAGTATATGATCTTGCTAATTAATTGTCAACCGTTTTTATCACTTTTTCTTTAATTAAATCTAATATATCTTCTAGATCATTTGGATCAACACTGATGCCCATTTTAGTTAATTGTTGATCTAACTTGGTTATGTTGTCTATGGACACTTCTTCAACTTGTGCCCATAGATTTTGATTTATATATTCTTCGTAGTTCATACTACCACCATGAATTGTAATAAACTTTGCGACCGCCAGCAATATCTCCTCTGGCTTCAGCAATAAATGCCAAGTCCTGATCTTTGTAATATTCATCTGCAGGACCGCCAAAGAAAAAGCCTTGTGTTTCTGGAAGATCACGCATTAAAACAGCGTTCTCCAACAACTCTAGATCTTCTAGAGTTAGTTCAACTTCAACACAATTAAACTGCTCTTCTGTGTTGCCTGTTTTAGCTCTCCATAACTTTTCCATAAAGCCATGTAAGTTAGGATGTTTCCTCCAAGCACTAAGCTCTCTAGTGTTTTCACTAGTTTTCTTAGCCTTGCTGTATGCCATCATATCTAAACCCATTACGCTACCTCCATAACTTTAACAACATTTTTTTGGAATTGTGACACAGAAATATCTGTTTCTGTTTCTCTCTCATTTGAAAACAAACTATCCATATGACAGTCAACATTTTCGTAGCTAACGTTAACAGCAGTGCCCCAATCAGGATGATCACACCAACCATTGTAAGTAGCAACTGTTTCTACAGCAACATTGTTTTTGTGATCCCATGCTTTGATTAAAACTTTTGTGTTTGCTTCTAAGTTATTAAATTCTCTTGCATTCATAATTTTTACCCCTTAAAAATTAAATTGCTTTTCTTATTTCTTAATACTATTATAGCAATTTTGGATTTTTTGGTCAACCAATAAATTGATTAACTAATAGATATGTCATTAAGAACATGATAGCAGTAAAGGTTACAATCCTAATAGTGTCAGTGAATCGTGCTAGTTCTTCTGCTTGTCTGTTAACATTATCAATTTTAACATCTAACACATCAATCTTACCTCTGAGTTTAGTCATGTCACTGCCTAGTTCTTGCCATTGTTTGCGAGTGCCAAAGTTTTCTACAGGTGTTTTCATATAATTCTCCTTGATTAGTAATTTATATCCATAATTATAGACTATTTTGTATTTTTTGTCAAGAGTAAAATACAAGATATTGTGTGTTTAGGGGGTAATATTCATAAAAAAAGCACTACATCTAGTAGTGCTTCTTCTATTTTAGCTCAGTTAGTAGAGATTATTCGCTAAGTGGTGGATCATAAGCAAAAACAGGAAGTGTTAAGTTTGCTGTCATTGTTAATGTTTGTCCATCTTGAATATTTGGCCACATATTAGGAACAGTAACGTCATATTCAATACCATCAAGTTGACCATTTGAATAAGCAACTATTACATCGCCATAAACATTTGGATCTACACCGTCTAATTCATTAGCTAACATCACTGCTGTAGCATCATCAAATGGTACTGAAGTGCCTGCTTGTAATTTTGTTCTTACATCAGCTGGTAGTGCGTCACCTAATTGTGTGTCAATATATGTTTGTTCTTCAGCAGTAAACGGAATAGTTAAATCATATGAGTTTGCAATGATTTTGTCCATAAAGTACTCTAAAGGAACAGTCATATTTGTTCTGTAATTGTTTGATTTTAACTGTCCAATTGCTAGTGATGCTGTGCTTTCAGATCCAGTTAGTGTTACTGACCAAGCGGTATCTCCGCTTACATCATCAGCTAGGTCAAATGATAGAAGTTCGTCAACTTCGTATTCTTCACCTTCTGTATGAGCGTCAGTTCTTGCAGTCACTGCGCCATTAAAGACTTCAGTGCCGCCAATCGATAAAGCAACGTTTACCGATCCAGATGTGTCATGAGCACATCCATATAGTTTAAAATTTCTTGCCATTTTGATTAATCTCCTTGTTTAAGCATGCCTTGCTACGTTTATTTATCTTTTTGCCAGTATTCACTTAATTTATTGTTTATCTCGTGTGGTTTAGGATCACCATGAAATACCACTATACTAGCATCTGGGCTAAGTTCTATATCTATTTCGTCTTTGCGTGGATATCCTCTAGTCTGCATGTCCATGCCCCCATGTAGAACTTGCCATCTATAACTAACTATCTTTTCTTCAGGTAAGTGTCGTTTAGTTTCCACTATTTCCTCATCGATATAGTTCTGATCACCATGATACTTATGTGTTATGCGTTCCTGATTGTCCTTGTACTTTTTCCATACATGCTCATAATTCCTAGTATCAAATGCCATAATACTTGAATTAATAGCACGTCTATGTTTTTTCCACAAACACTTAAAGTCTCTCACTGCCCAAAAGTTCTGCATACTTAGTTTACGCATCCAATCTAAGTTGCCTGTGATAATAACATCAAGATCCATATAGATAATAGGACCAGCATATAGTTCAGGATTGAATAGTTGTGTTTTGTACCACCAGGCTTTTTTTGGACCTTCGTTGCCTTGCGGAATTAGTGCATGTTTGATATACTTGCCTGGAACAACACGTTCACGTTCTGTCCATACATGAAAGCGTATAGGTGAACTCGTATTACGTTGAATACTGTCGTGCAGTATATCAACATAGTCCCAACTATAATAATTGCCGTGTATTAAACAGCCAAAATCTATTACTCTATCGCCCATTGTAGTCTATCGTACCAAACACCATTTTTAATTTCATCTACTGTATATTCTGTGTGTGCAATCTCAACATACCATTGTGTTCTATCTGGTATTACAGGATCGTCTAAGTCTGTGTACTTATTACTACAAGGATAGGCTAGACTAGTTTCATCAACTATAACAGGACAGCCGTTGATTAAACTTTGTACAGCAGGTCCTGCTGAGTTATAGTTTACTGTTGTCCAATAGTTAAACTTAAGATCAAAGTCATCATAGGTGTTAGCTACCTTAATAGGATTTTCAAAAGTATAATCTAAGAACTCTTGTCGATCAAACACTGATCTAGGATGTGGTCTAATAACTATGGGTCTATCTGTATGAGATTCAATTGTTTTTATTTCGTTGTGTAACCAATGTTCTATACCGTGTAGCTCACTTACTTGTTCACTCTTTTCGTGTTGTAGGCATATTAATATAGGTTCCTTGGCGTAGTGTCTACGCTGTGGTTGTAGTTCGGGTAAGCCTAGTTTTTTAGGTCTGTCCCAATCTAAATTAACGGTATGTCCGTAATGGCCTTGATTTGTGATGTGGTTAAGAGCTACTTTCCAGGTAAAGTTGCGTTGTAGGGCGCCTACTTCAAGGATAAGAACGGGTTTATTAAGGTTTTTGAAGTGCTGATAAACATCATAGTTGCCTCTCATGCGACCTGCCCAGAGACATGACCATATAACTGCTATGTCTGCTGATAAGTCGTTTTCTACTATTCGATAATGTTTCTTTGCACTCTCTAAGAATGCTTCTAACACCGGCTTTGAGTTTTGACTACAATAGTCCGGAAAATACGTAAGTGTTTTCATATGTGTGTAAATACTTATATGAAGTATGCAGTCATAACCACATTTCACCAACCAGGATTAACTCAATACGCTCAAACAATGATCGACACGTTTGAGGAGTATTGGCCAGACACGGTTGACCTCTACTGCTATGCAGAAGATTGCAAACCCATAACTACTAAACCTAATGTTCATGTCCTAGACTTGCATGAGCAATCACCTGACCTGGTACAATTTAAAAACAAATACAAAGATGTACCTTGGGCAAATGGTATGGAAATGAAAGAAACAGGTTGGCCATTTGAAACTAACAACTTCAAATGGGATGCCGTTAGATTTAGTAATAAAGTATTTACCGTTATAGACGCTGTAAGAAACACACCTGCAGACTGGGTAATATGGTTAGATGCGGATTCAAAAACACACAGTCCTGTAACTCTAGAGTTCCTACAACGTGTTTGTCCTAGTAATCATTTTGTTAGTTATCTAGGACGTAGAGCAAAATATCATTCAGAGTGCGGATGGGTTGCTTACAATGTTAGACACCGCGATGCTGATCAGTTTGTAACAGATTGGCGTAATCTATATATGTCAGGTAGTTTATTTGATCTTAAAGAGTATCACGACAGTTATGTGTTTGATGTTCTACGTAAACAATATCAAGAACGTGGCACGCCTTTTTATAACCTATCACCTGAACTACCAGGCAAAGGCCCTGGACATCCTTTTATTGCTAGTGAGTTAGGAACTGTTATGGATCATATGAAAGGTGCTCGTCGCAAAGAACTAGGACATAGTTTACCTGATGATGTGGTAAACAAAAATCAAGGTCTTAATCAAGATATCAAATATTGGAAACGTGTTACTAAGAGTTAGGTAATCTATCTCGCATGTGACGCCAGGCATCACCTATACTAACTTCATCTAAAGTCCAATGACTCTGTGCTAGTCTATGATAAAAATCTTCTCTATCAAATAGTTTGGGAGTTTCTATTGTTTTAAGATCTGTATTACAGATAGGCCAACATTGGCTACGTTCGGGTACTGGATCTGTAACGTAGACCGGAGTTCCATATAGAATACTAGCAACACCCGGTGATGAATTGTATGTCACTGTTGCGTGTGTTCTTGCTAGTTGTTTTCTTAGAGTTATTTCATTGGGAAGTTGCTTGTGTACATTAGCCCAAGGTCGTGTATCAAATTCTTTAATAGTAGTAAGATCGCCTGGGTGTCCTCTAACTATAATTGGCCTGTCAGTGTATGATCTTATTTCACTGACTGTCTGTATTGCCCAGTCCATAACACCACGACCATTCATTGACCAGCCACCATTACGCTGTAGGCAGACTAATATACTATCGCCCGATGACCAATTACGCTCTGTAAAACCATAGCTCTGTTTAATTTTATCCCATCTTGATAAGTCTCTGTTTTTATCAAAGTACCAAGCATCATTGGCAAATATACCATCCAGGCCGTAGCGTAGATATTTGTCTTTGTTTGTCATGTCTAAAAACTGATATAGATTACTGTCAATGATTAAACTATGCTTACCCATTTGCTTTTGATGATCTATAGCATTACGTCTTATCATTAAGTGTGGTGCTTGTCTACTACCTTCGTGTACATATCCTTGTATTACAGCAATATCACAACTAACAACACGGTTGTCTTCTACCATAACTACCTTGTCACCTATAGCATGAGCTCCATCTGCAAAACTTGTAAGAATTTTTCGCTTGGCTTCATTACGACTTCGCTTAGGTATGCCTGATAAGTAGACTGCTAGTTTCACTTACTGTGCCACTCCTGTATTAATCTCCAGGCATCACCATTCTGTAGTTCGGTTACTGTGAACATATGATAAGCAAGATTACTTAACAGATACATTACTTCATCTTCGCTTGGTATTAAAGGTGTTTCAAGTTTACTTAGATCATTTGAGCATAATGGTGAGGCCGCATTCTGTCCTAGTACAAAAGCAGGTTTGCCTTCCATGAGTGCTTCAATGGCCGCAATTGAATTGTAGGTTACCAGGCAGTGTACATCATCTTGTAGTGCGTCCTGTATAGTGTCGTTAAACACTCTTTCTTTGCGTGACTTTTTGAGTCTAACAACAACTTCTCTGTCAGTGTGTTTTTTAATTTCTGCCAGTGTAGTTTCCATCCAGGTGTCTAGATCTTCACCGTAAAACGACATGGCTTTATCACTTGGTGGACACAATAATATTTTACCACCCGGAGTAAACTTTTTAGTATAGCCGTGTGCTTTGATATATCTATCTGCAGGTACATCTCTGAGTTCACCACAGTACTGTAGATCATTTTTAGTTACTCTGTGCCAGTTTTTATTTTTAGTATTACCATAGTAACCTGTGTCAACAAAGTAAAAGTCTCTTCCATTTTCTTTACAGTAGTCGTAAATATGTTTTTTAGTAATACCTCTAAAACTCAAAGGTCTATTATCGTCAGTTTGATCTAGCACATACTGCCAATCTACAATACTTCCGCCTGAGCCTTTGACAAAACTGTCAACTACTCTATCCCATTTGAATCCTTTGTTTAATACTGATTGTGGTAACTCAGACATATCACTTACTCCTAGTACACCTGCTTTATTATAATTTTTTATTTTTCTTGTTAGACTTTTAATATTATGTTTATCAAAATATATGTTATTTGGATCTAACAGTATATTTTCTAATTCAACAATAATATCTTTTATTGGACTGCCATATGTTATATCATGTATAGGTACGATTTCTCTTTTGTTAACAGGCTGTATAGATTCAGAATATTCTTTTTTATAGTCTAACCAAACATCACCATATTGTACATCTTTCCAACTTGTTAATCCCATGTCTGGTGGTATATCAATATCATTAAACCAAGGACCGCCATCTGTATAATGTACAGCACCTGGCTTGCCCCAATCTTTTTCTTCATAATACCCTGACAACCAGTTCCATGTTGGTGTTAAGAATCCTATGTTGCTTTCGTCATTGATCCATTCAAGTTGATGTAGGTAACTCAATGGTTGCCGATTAACAGCATCTAAACTCAAACGTTGACTGTCTTTACTACCACAGTTAAATGCCATCATTGAAGACCAATTCTTTTTAGGATACACTGTCTGTCTTTGTCCATCCATTTTTGTCTTAGTCTTAGGTACATAGCCGTAGTCTTCGTGCGGAACTACATAAACACTTTTGTTTTCAATTTGATCATACAGTTCTTTAATATCTCTAGTCCATAAGAAGTCGCAATCACAAAATATTGCTTTTCCAAAATACTTCATAAGATATGGAACTAAGAATCTCGAATAGGTAAACTCTGTTGAAGCATTTGGATCACGTTTGCGTGTTAATATACCTTCACGTTCTAGTTCGTCTAATTTAAGATAGTGTATCTTAACAGGAACAGATGCGTGTTTTAATATACTGTAAGCACAGACATCCGCGGCTATTGGTTCTCTTGAATCCCAGCCTATAAAAACATTGATTACTGTGTGAGGTATTGTTGACATTAAACTTAATAATTAACTACTAAGTTTATATTTATTAGTAATTACGGAAGTCTCTAGTTCTTTTGTCTAGCCAGTCTAGTTTTAAGTCTTGGAATCTAACAAAGTTCCATTGGTTAAGACTGTTGACTGCTGATTCAGGTAACATGTTTAATTCTGCTAGATCAAACCAGGTTGTAGTTCTGTAGTCTAACTTTTTAAAGTCAGGTGTTTTATATACTGCGGCATGTATCCAAGGGTCATTACGATCTTTTTTAAAGAAACCATCACGGCAGTCCCATCCATTTACTGCTAACATGTGCATTAAGTTTACTAGGCTCCAGTGATAGTATTCATGACCATATTGATCAGCAACTATTCTATTGCGTTCTAGTGTAGTGCTTTCTGGAACTGATATGATTAACATACCATTGTCTCTACAAAGATCATACCAATGACCTAGTGTTTGTAAGGGATTTAGTGCGTACTGTAAAACATTGTGTGCATTAATAACATCAAATTGATTGTGCTTTAACTTTGAATCTTCCATGTCATCTTCAACTACTGTGATATTTGGGTTACTTAAAGATGTATCAAATTGATTTTTTAAGTCAATGCCAGTGCATTTAATGTTTAGGGGTCTAGGTGTATCCTCTGCCGTTTCGAGTGTTGCCCACCAATGTAGATCATACCCTTTACCACAGCCTACGTCAAGCACTGTGCCTATAGATTCTACAAAATCATAGTAGCCTAATAGTAAGTCAAGTGTTGTTAGACTATGATCGTGGCTTTCTTGATCAACTAGATGTCTATACACTGATGTCTTCCATGCCTGCTGTTCTTAAACGAACAACGTGTCCTAGCATAAAGTTTTTGCTTTCAAAGCCTTTAAGTATACCAAGCCATTTGTTTCTTAATAGAGCAACATCATTGATCAGTGTTTCAAAGTCAATAACTTCGTCCTCACCATCAACATACTTTTCTGCATCACGTGATGTTAATGCTCGTTGATATGCTTCTAAATACTTTTGAAAGTGCTTACGTCTAATCTTACGTAATTGAATATTAAGATAGTTTAACACTGCTTCTATTTCTTGTAACTGGTTAAACCTGTGTTCTGTGATACCAGGTAAGTCTGCTAGGTTCTTTTCAACTTTACCATACACTGAACATTCTTTCTTTGCTGTCAGTAACTCGTTTTCATAGTATAACAGCATGTCAGGTATTTTACTAATGTCATTTGTAACATCACTATACCAACTCATTAATAGTCCTCATCTTCCTCATCTTCATCATATTCGTCGCCCCAAGGATCTAAACCATCATCCTCTTCGTCAACAGTATCGTCATAGTCTAATAGAGCATCTTTAACATCATCATCTTCCATTAGATTTGATTCTCTAATTTCTTTAGGACTAACACCTTGTACATCTACTAGAGTATGTACTAGGTCAATGGCGGCATCTTTGTGTAGGCCTTCGTTAATATGATTTTTAAGTGTTTCAAATATATCAGCTATTGCGTTCAACATTTTATTCTTCTGTCTCCTCTGTTTGAACTGCTTCTGCCTCATCAATTGCTTTCATTTCCATTTCTGTAGCAACATCTATACTGGCTTCAACATCTTCTATATTTACTTCTTTTGTCTGATTTTTGAGGTGTTCCATTACTTTATCTAAGCACCCATCTTCATTTGACTCCCATGCTTTACGGAACATTTTAATTTCGTTATCACCTTCACCAAAGCGTAGTCTGTTACCATCCTTAACTAATAGGTTGTTTTTCTCTGCTAGATCAACTAAGCCTGAATATGGATTCATGCCTGTTTCATATGGAATCTTAACCTGTACACCCTCAAACGGTTTAGCATATCTAGTTTTCATTACTTTACAACCTGCTCTAATACCTCTAACATCTGATACTTTGTTACCATCTTCGTCTTCTTTAAGTTTAAGTTTCTTCATAGCAACAACAATTGAACTTGCGTAGATAAAGCCTTGTCCACCTGAAATCTTATCGTCTGGATCAAACATATCTTGTGATGCGTAAGTGTGGTTAGTTGCTACAAGTCCTACGTTAGCTGAACCAAACATATTAACACAGTTACGTACAAGTGCTGTTAGTGCTTTAGGCTTACGACCCATGTCACCTTTTAAGTCACCTTTTTGGAACTGATCAACATCTGTAGGAGTTAGTAACATACCAAGTGAGTCAATAACAAATAAAACTTTAGGACGCTCTTCTTCTGCCATAGCACGATACTCGCCCATAAAGTCATTGACTGTTTTTGCTACATCATCAATCATGGCCATGTTGAGTTTGAGCAATTTTTCGTCTGACGTATCTACACCTAAGGCCTTTAACCAATCTTCATCTAGTGCGTTTTCACTATCAATTAGGACAACAAACACACCTTGTTCCTGTGCGTGTTTAACAATGTTACCCGAACAGATATATGATTTGCCTGCACCCGACTCTCCGGCAAACACTGTTACTTTGCCTAGTGGAATACCTTTGTTAAAGTCTCCCGAGATCAAATAGTTTAAGGCATAGTTACCTGTTGATACCCAGTCTGTTGGATCGTTAAATCCAATTGATAGTCCAGCAATTGATTTGCTGATGCTCTTTCTAAATTTACTTACGTCAAATGGTTTGGCCATGTTATTCTCCTAGTTCTATATCAAAGTAGTCTTTATAACTTATTTTGCGTAGTTTATCCTGTTCAGTTACAAAATCTACTAATTCTTTTGTGTTATTATAACTTGAAGCAACCAAAGGTTCAAGTTGTTTGAGCAACAATATGTCCGTTTTTTGAAAAAGCTCTTTTGCTTTTACAGTAAACGGATTTGTATATTTTATGCTTAACTGTTCTGGAAACTCAAGTAGTCCATAACTAAATGGTATTCCTACCGAGTCTGCATACCTTAACATGTTTTCTAGATCTGCTATAGTAAACGCATTAAGTGTACTCCAAAACCCTAATTCAATTAAATTACTAGTATCTGCTAATTGTTTATACTCTCTTACCACTGAGTCCCATTTTTTCCACTGTATAGGCCAACGACTATATTCATTAACCTGCTCAGTGCCATCAAAACTTAGTGTGACTGTTACTTTAACTTTGTTTTCTAGTAATTGTTTTACTTCTGGTATTACTTGTGTTCCGTTAGTGTTTATTCTAACTATCTTAACATTAGGTGGCAAGTTGTTTAGTAACTGTTTATAGTTTTTACTATAACTTGGCTCGCCCCCATTAATGTCTAATTCTACTATTCTATCTTTAGGTAGTTGGTCAAATGCTGTGACATTTTCTAGCTTAATTACATTCTTTTTTAAACTACCTATAGTAGTTGATAACCCTTCCCAACAAAACTGGCATGCTGAATTACACACGTTGTCTAAGACACCACCTATAACTAGATAATCATCTCTAAAACTTTTTAGTAACTTGTGTTTACGTTCACTGTCTAGTCTAATACTTTGTCCTGCTGTTTGTTCTGTTGATTGACAACGCACACATTCTATAGGCCATTGTTCTGTGTTCTGTAAGTGTTGATTCCATTCACTAGATTCCATTTCCTCAAATGATTTAAACCTAGGTGCATCAACCATATGTCCGCAACGACTTGTTGTACCATCTTCGTTTAGTCTAGCAAAGTGTTTAAATCTTGGACAATACATGTTTTGCTTTTCCTATAACTGCTGTATATGCTATTGGGTCACTTGTTTTTAAATGATTAAGTATTTCTTGTATTGTCCAACTATCACCTATTAATTCATCTAATATAATTTGATCTAATCTATGATACATTTCTAAATTAGGTACTTGCTCTAATTCTGATAAATCAATACTTTCGTCTTTTTCAGGTTTAGCGTGTACACCTTGTGAGTATTCATTTAACATAGCTATTGAATGTAGACTTAATTTTGTAGCTGGGCTTAGATACCTAGCAAGATTAATTAACCAACATATCTGAGGCAAGAAGTGTCTATCTAATATTATTCCTTGTTTAATGTAGTAGATAATAGTGTTTACGTCTAAGTTTTCATTTCTAACGTTGTGAAGATATGTGCGAACTCCACTGATAAATCGTTCTTTAGGATTTCTTAAATAAATGTCAATTAACTTTAACTGTTTTATCTGTTCATTGACTAGTACTGGAAATTGTTTTTCTTTTGCTATTTCTGTAATTGTACTTCTTCCACATTTGAAGATAGGGTAAACAAATTTGTTTATTTCATGGAAGTCATAAACTTCAACTAAGTTTGGGTATAGATGGTCGTCTAGTTTTGTAAACATTTATAAAACTCCTGAAAGACGTCTTTACTTCGTAACTTTCTTAGTTGATCAATTCTTGTAATATATTTTAACATTAACTCCTTGTCTTTAATAAAAGGCTTATTTACAAAGTCTAACATATTTTGATAACTATTTCTAAGTAAATAATCACCAGAACTATCTATCTTATCTTTTAATTTTATTCGTAAGTGGTCTAATACTTTATCTGATAAATGTCGAATATCAAAGGGTTTAGGATCTTCAATACCATTAATAATAAAACTATTTTCATGAAATCCTAGTTCTTGTAAAAAACTAACACAATCAAATATTGAAAGATAATTTAACGGAATCCATAACATATTAAAACTTACTTTGTGGTCTAATTCTTTGATGATGTTTAAATTATCTAAAAAGTCTTGCCACTTACCGCCATGTCTAATATATTCAAACTCATCTTCCATTGATTCTACACTTATTGTCCAGTGTACATTTTTAAACTGACAAATTAAATCAAATACCGGCGTGCCTGTTTTGCTTAAATTAGTGTTAACTCTAAGATTAACATTGGGATTTACTTCCAATAATAATTTAAGCAGTTCTTCGTTTTCTTTCATTAGTAATGGTTCGCCGCCTGCTAGATAAACGTGTTTAAGTTTGTGAGCATTAGCAAATACATATTGTTTGAGCTCTTCAACACGTTCTTCAGGTACATGTTGCTTTTCTAATTTTAATTCTGCTACCCACTTGCTTGAGTATTCTGGACCACAGTAAACACAGCCAAAGTTACATGAATTAGACCAACGTATATCTATTTTATGTAGGTCAAAATTATCTATATTATCATATGTTTCTAGTGGTATATCTCTAAGCTCTTTAAGATAAAATATTCTATCGCTGACAATATCAAAACTTTTTTTACCTTGTTCAAGTTGATGGCATCCTTGACAACCATGCCCTGGCTTATTGTCTAACATATTTTGTTTTATTTCAATGTTAGCGTCAAGTATTTCTTTTAGTGTATTATTTTTTAAATTGCCAATTGGCTCTCTGTTACGAATACAGTTTTGTACAGTACCGTCACTATTGTACATAAACCCTGTCCAGGGTATAGGACAAAAGTTTTTATTAGTCAGGTATTTTTTGCTATCCATAGTTTACACCTAAACTAAATTCATATATTCTTAATTCAGGCGGAACTGTTTCTATTATGTTAACAACTGTTTCTGCCCATTGATCTACATCACATGCTAACGGTCCTGAATGTGGCCCTGTTTTAACTTCACCAGGTCTTATTAAGGTTATCTTAGGCCACAGTGAAGATTTTGCTAATTCTAATACTGCATTTTCTAAAGCAACTTTTTGTACATAATAATCTATTTTTCCTGGTTCAGGTCCACTCATTGTAGACATTGTACTAATTACAATAATCTCTTTTCCTACTTTGTTTTTCCATCTCTGATGTACTTCGTGTAGTAATTCTGTTTGTGCGAATGCTTGTTGAGCATTATTAATAAACATATCACAAGAATCAATTTGGTTTGCTGTACGATCTACATCTCTGATATCATGACCTTCACGATAAGACAGCCCAAGAATATCGTGTCCTCGGCTTTTGTATTGCGAGGCTAATGCTTTACCAATGCCTGAAGTATGTCCTGTGATTGCTATTTTCATAGTAATAGTTATAAAGAAAGATTGAGCGGTAAAATTAAATTACCGCCCAATGCCACTAACTACTTATTATGATTTTCTTGAACGGATCATTGCAAGAATGTCTTCTGCTTTAGATCCACCTGCTGGTGCTGATGCAGTTTCTGCTACTGGCTCTGGTGCCGGCGCAGGTGCCGCTTCTGGTGCAGGAGCAACATTTACTTCAGGTGCAGGAGTTTCAACTGCTGGAGTTGCTACTGTTTCTGCTACTGGAGTTGCTGTTGGTGCAGGTGTTGAAACTGCAGGTGCGTTCTGTGGAGCCTGCATGCCTGCTGGTCTGTAGTAAGCACCCCAACGCTCTGCGTCATATGGTTGCCCATCTACTGATGCTTCAAACATTTCTTTCATAACTTTAAGTTCTTGCTCACTTGGCTTCTTAGGTAAGAAGTCTGAAAGTGTATGTAAGCCATGTTCGTTAACTGCGGCCAGCTCAGCTTCTGTTAATGCTGACTCTTTTCTAGCCCAGTTTGAAGTTGTATAATCAGCGTAACCACCTTTTTGTGTTTTAGTTACACGGAAGTCTAGTCCAGCATTGTAGTCTGTTGGTAATTCTTCCATGTCTGGATCCATCAAACTTGACTTGATAATAGTAAAGATTTGAGGACTCATAATAAAACGTCTAATTGGATTAGCTGGTGTAGTATCATCTGCTAATGGATTCTCTCTAACAAAGCCTTGAAATATATAAGACTTCTTCTTCCAATACTTACGACCCATTTCTTCTAGTGATGAATCCTTAAACCATGTTCTAACTTCTGCTAGAATTGGGCATGACTCACCCCACATTTCAATACATGGAACTTGAACTAATACGTTTTTATTATCCATTTCACCTTTAACGCCGTTGAATGGTAAACGTATCATGTTACGTTCTTGCCAAAAGAATGTGTTGTTTGGATCAGCGTCGGGTAGGAATCTAATTGTTGCTGATGTACCTTCATTGATGTTCCAGTGTGGATAAATTGCGTTATCACCGCCACTTGAACGATTTTGTTGACCTTGGTTGTTTTCCGCGGCCTGTAATTTTGCTCTAATATCTGCTAAACTTGCCATAGTGTATTTCTCCTTTATGTGCCATAATGTTTTGCCTTAAAATGTGCCTAATAAAACACTATAATAGTGTAATATAATTTATTTATCCCGTCAACGATAATATTGGTATATTTTACCAAATGGTCATAAAAAAAGCACATAAACTAAATTATGTGCTTTCTTTGAGGGTATGTCAATTACATGTTTACCAATTGATTAATGTTCTTAATCTCTCAGCGTAGTTTTCTTCTACTTTGTATACTTTACCATCTACTTCAAACTCTTTTTTGCCATCACGTTTAGCGTTAGCAAGAGCTAGTGTAAATTCGTTACCTTCTTCAAAGTCTTCTTCGTTTACAGCATCTGGTTGTACATTTGAAACAGCAGTTCTTAACAGTTTACCAGTTTCTGTTCTAAATTCAACTGCTTCATCTGTTACTGTCTCAACTGTACCTCGAGTACCTTTGCCTGTAACAATTAGATCACCTACTGAAGGTGCGTATTCTTCTTTAACTTTTTTCATTTTTTCTGGCGGAGTGTTGAATGATGTTGATTGACGTACACCATACTCATCATAGTCATCTGAGCTAAATGGTTCTATTTCATCATCTTCTTCACCTTCGGCCGCTAATACACCTGCAACATCTTTCATTTTCTTAATGTATGCTGGTTGATCAGGATCCATTCTTAAGTCTTTGTTTTGTACTTCTTGCCAATCAGACTTTTTGCTTTGATACTTTTCTTCAAACTCTTCGTCTGATAGTTCTTCCATATCTAATGCTAGGCCTTTCATTTTGCCTTCGTCTAATTCAGCATCTTCCATTGGTACGTCAACATCTCTTGATGCCCATTCATCGTCAGCTTCTTCTTGACATGCTAACAGTGCTTCTTCATGTTCTTCACCACCTGGTTGTACCATGCTAGTACACCATTCGTCTGTTAGTTTGTTATTACCATCACCGTTACATGTTGCTTTTAGTGATTTAGGATCTACCACTGGACGTCCATCAACTACATTAACCATACATTGTATATGACCGTAGCCTGGCTCACCGTCGTCACCAGCAAATTCATATTCAATTTCTTTTTCATATGACTCTGGATCAAATCCTTCGTTTACGTCGTAGGACATGTCTTCTGCCCACTGTTCAAATTCGTTAATTTCTTTCATTGACTTACCCTCTAGTTCAAGTTTAGCCAACACTGGTATTGCTGACTCTACTCTTTGATCTAATAATCTTTCTGTGAATAATTCACGCACACGTTCTACAACTTCTTGTTGTGGTTTGTCTGTAGTGCTAAATTCTTCAAATGCTTTATGATATCCACGTTTACCAATCATTGACTTAACTTTACGTTTAATGTCCCCAAAGTGTCTAAGGCCACGTTCTGCTAGACCTGCTGTTTCTGAGTCTTGCCATTCATGCCCACGAGCATATCTTGTAAAAGTGCTTAATGTATTAATATCACTGACTAATTCACAAATGTATTGACCAAATGCGTCATATGGATTACCACCTTCTGATACGTGTCTTGCCATAGCACGACCACCATATAGTTTAGTAAATGGTAGTTTGAAACGCTCACCCTCTGATGTTTCTACAAATAAGGCCGCTACATTTCTATAACGTTGGTCACCTTGTTCTTCATCAATTGGTTTTGAATGTACTATTTTAAGTTTTGCTTCTTTGGTAGGTTTTGTATATGATGTCTTCTTAAATCCATAGTATTTAGATTCAGTGACCTGTGCCATAGTCTGCATAGCATACTTTAGTTTGTTCATGTTTTTAAGAGCAAACTCTAACATGTTACGTTTAGCAAAGTGTCTTAATTGATATAAGAAATCATACCAATCAGTTTTATCTTCTGAATCCATACCTTTACCAAGCACATCACCGTAAAATACTTCTAACTCACCTGATGGATTAATAGTAACAACCACTGTACCGTAGTTATTATCACCAACTTTGTAGTTAAAAGAGAATAGGTCTGCTTGTGTAGGATCTGACGTTTCTTTACCTTTTGCGTCTCGAGTAGTTAAATCAAAACTCTTAGCAACTAGTAAATCGTATAATTTTTGTCTTGTAGTTTCTAATGATATCATAAGTGTATTTATCTTAGATCATAATAAACGGCAAAGGTTCTACTATGTCGTCATCATGATCACGTAAATTATCACCTATGTTTTTGTGGTATTCTTGTAGTTGTTGTAGCATACGCACACCTAGCACAGTAGCCATGACTAGGTCATCATGCTCTCCAGGTTTGGCCGCATAACTAGTACCATGTGCTACAAAGTTTTTAAGTTCACTGACCAAAGGTCTTGACTTAATCTTAAACTTGCCTGACTCTACTAAGTTCTTAAACTTAGCACATGCTGATATTTTTGACTTGTTAGTAGTGTTAAATCCTTTACGGAAACGTCTACCAGTACCCATCTTTTTAGTTTCACTTAAAAATATGCCTGGTATGTTGTCCTCACCATACTCTGCTAAACTGATCAAGGCCGCTTCACCTAGAGTATTATTTTCCACAGAATAGTATATTGAGTTTTGATCTTCTACAGACTCGTTAATGTGTTTAATAATTTCAACAAACACACGAACCTGTTCAGGTATAGTAGTTCTATTGTGTTTCCATTCTGCTACCTGTGTTGTTGTATTAGCGTTAATAACCTGCATAGCTGAATAGTCACCACCTGTACCTAGACTAGGATCCCAGGATACTACATACATATCACCTTTTTTAGGTTTTTCATACCAACGTACCTGTCCCATTTGTTCAATAGGTTCTATACCTTGCAGATCAATTAACTTTGTAGGGGCTATCAGTGTTTCATCATTGATAATAAATTCACAATCCATTTCACGACGGAAACGTTCATCACCTAGTTTGCCACGTTCTTCTTCTGCCCACTTCTCATCTCTATCTGGATGTTCATTCCAATATGATCTATATGCCTTAAAGCCGTTGACGCCCAATTCTGTAGGATTACCATGTGAGTCCTCACACTTGTTGGCCTGTTTCCATAATAGAGCAAATTGATCTTCATCTGAGTTAGGTGTTGATGTAATAATTGCTTTACCACCAGTGGTCAGTGTAGGCGATATTGAAGTCCAGAACTCACGGGCAATAGTAGGCCTCACAAAAGCAAACTCGTCACAGTATAGCATTGATATAGACATACCTCGACCAGTGTTTTCAGTTGTTGTCTGTGCTACAATACGACTTCCGTTGTCAAATTCTATTGAGCCTTTGTTATAACTAACAGCACCTGCACGTATATGATCAGGGCAACTTTCGTAAGCATAACGAACACGTTGCATAATCTCTTGGGCACCTGCATATTTGTGTGCGGCCACTAGTACTGTAGCATCTGAATTGAACATAGCATACCATAACAAATAACCCGCGGCTGATGTTGACTTACCTGTTTGCCTAGGCATCATTGATATACTAAATCTGTTGTTGTGATATGCTTCTATTAGACGTTCTTGATATTCGTATGGAGAATACTTCATGCTACCATGCACAGGATGTTGTATGGTAAAGAAGTTACTCATAAAATACATTGGGCCTGTTTTAGGATCAACACACTTCCTAAACTCATCTAACTGTTGTTTAGTGAATTCTTGTTTCTTGTGTGCTTTTTTAATTAATACGCCGTCTAATGACTTAGCCATATTATTTCCTTGGCATTGGGTTTTCACCAGTGAGCTTTGGTTGTGCAAACCACAACTTAAACCACTCAGGTGTGCCTGGCTGTATGCCATGCTTCTTCATGTATGCAGACTTCTCGGAGGCAGTGTGACTTATATTTTCTCCCATTGTAGGAGTGTTATTTACACCTGCTAAGTGTTTAAGTTCTTCAATGTTCATACTATTATTTAACGTCGATTGGTCGTTTTTTAACTGCTACTATGCCGTAACTTCTCTCAACAAACTCTTCGTTGGTCTTTTTATCTAGTGCATTTGATTCTAAATTGTTTGATGTTTCAATATCAAATCCTGCTCTAACTATCAAGTTCATTAACATACGATCTGTTAAGATTGAATAATGATTTGGATTACCTTCATGATTTCTTGTGCAACCAGGTTGTGGTGTTTCAATATAAATTTTAGCACCTTGTTTTAAAACTCTATTGTACTCTAGTAGTGTAATATAAGGAAATGGCGAGTGTTCTAAAACTTGTCTACAAAATATAAAGTCTAATGATTCATCTTTGTCTGATAGGAAACTAATATCTTCTTGGCGTACTGTGTGTCCTTTGTCTTCACATATAGTAATATCTTCTTGTGACCCTGTAGTCCCAACAACATTTTTATATTTGTTTTCTTTCATAATATCCAAGAAGTAGCCAGGACCACAGCCCACATCTAATATTTTTGCTGTCTTTTTAAGTTTAAGTGGTTTAATCATAATATCATATATTTCTCGTGTAGTGATTTTATGATAATCTGATTCTGGTTCAGGATAGACTTGTGTTAGAACAAAATCATAATAGAGTTTAAATTTTACTGAGTCGAACTTCATGCTGTTTCCTTATAAGTGTTTGTATTACTTATATGGTTTTTTAGATATGCTGATTTTTTAGTTCAACTAGAATGCTGTACTAACTGCGTGATTGTTTAGGTCCTTGGCGACACTTCCACTTTTTGTCTGTAGAGCAGTAATACTTGCCGTGTTTACAATTATCTAGGTTTTCTTCCTTAACACATGAACCTGGTTCACCACGTTTTTTGCCAGGAACTTTTTTATAACCTTTCCAGCATTTGTCATAGACTTTGCTGTTAGGATGTGCTTCTAAAATTTCTTGAAATCTCATAACTTAACTTTACCTTCTCGTAATAGTTTTTCTCTATTGACAAGATGTTTTGCCTGTATTTCATCTTTTGAGCCGCCAAAGTATGCTACAGCATGACCTTCCTCTACTAGAACGTCTGTTACCATACGTCCATCATTTGTAGTAAAATCACCTAAAACACGGCCAAACTTACCTTTAGCGTCGTATTCCTTGCATACTAATACTGCTTCTTTACCTAGTATTTCTTTTAGTCTTGCTTTACTTGCTAGACCAAACTTCTTTTCTACTTTGTCTCTTGTTCTTGATTCCGGAGTATCAATGCCCATGATTCTAACACGTTCTTTTTTAAGTATAACGCCAAATCCTAAATCGATATCCACGTCAACAGTATCTCCGTCAACTACTCTCTGTATGTAAACTTTGTATTCAAACATTATTAATCTCTTGCGTCAGTGTCGTCGTTGTAGTTTATTGCTGTAACATCTGTTTCGCAATCATGACAATGACAGTCTGGACAGTTCCAGCAGTTAGTGCAACTCTGGCCACAGTGTGAGGCACAGCCACAGTATTTACATTTCATCTAGGGTATCCTTTAAATGGTTGAATAGTTGATTGTTTGTTTGTATCTTCTGGTTCACTACTAGGGCCTTTGATCATATCTTCTGCGTGTATGCCCATAGCCTTACATGCTTCTTTGTACATTTCTGCTTCTTCTTGAGTGTATGTGCCAATAAACATTTTATTACCCATAGCAGATTCTAAATCAATATCATCTAATGCTTCTGGGTAACGTCCCATTAACATACTAGCACGATATAAGCCATAATACCTATCAGCATTAGTTGAGGTCATTGCACCCGGCGATGCCGCATCATGTGTAGGTACTGCTTTACCTTGTTTATTTCGTTCAGTAATAAATTGTTTAGCTCTCATATTCTGTTATTTCAACCACTAAATCTGTTGTACCTTTAAGAAGTCTGTGATATGTTTCTTTTGGTATCACTACTGCTTCGCCTTCTTGTAGATTAACTGGCAAACTATTGTCTAACTGTATTTGCCAACCTTTACCCTGTTTTACTTCTACTAGTCTAGTATTATGATCTCTGTGCCAAACTAGTTCTTGTTCTTCAACATCCTGACTAAAAGTTCTTATGTTATCTTTGTCAGTATATGGCTTACCACCATTGTCCACCCTTGACTCCTAAACTTTTATATCTTGGCGTACGACAAGCCCAATAGCCTGCTTTTGTTTTATCGTTCTTTTGTTTACAATTATGTCTTGCTACAAAACTCTTAACTCTTTCTGGATCACCTGACTTAACTGAAAGTCCTGTTGTGTCACCCCATTGTACTTTTTTAACTTTACCTGTTTTAGGATTTTTAACATAAACGTAGAATTTTTTACTGCCACCACGTTTAGGTTTATTGAGTTCTACTTTTCTGCCTTGATATTCTGCTTCTGATACTGCATCGTCTGCGAACGGTTGATCTAACGGTACTTTGTATCCGTTTTTAAGAGTAACGACTTGACCAATATTTGATTCTAATATTTCTTGATCTTCCCAATCAGGCTGATAATGACCTTCGTTAAATTGTTGTCTAGCATAGTTAAACAACTCAAAGTAGTTGTCACTACCAGGGCGAAATATATTCTCCCTGATAGGAATATTTTTGTCAATGTGATACTGGAACGCTTGTTCTACAGTGTTAGGTCGTTCTAATACTTCACGAACAAGCATGGTATTAACTACCTTTGTATTCTTTGTATAAGTCTAAAAGGCTTTCTTCTAAATCTTTGCTGTCGTGTAGTTTAACACTGTCACCACGTAGTGCTGACTTGTCTTTAGGACCATTTAAACCACCTGACTGTTTGTTTAACTGTGTGTCAACGTCAGCAACTTTAACATCAGGAGCATTAGCAAGTTCTTCGTTTGCTTCTTCTGCTTCTGGCTCGCCTGTATACTCTTCATAGCCTCTAGGTTGACCAGCTAATTGTAGTAACTGTTTGACCATATCAATGTGTTCTGGATTACCTTGAGCGTTAATGTTAACTGACTCTTGTCCTTCATCATTGATTGTTTGACTTACATTAATACTTTCGTTAATTTGTTCTGCTGATTCTGTAACTACTTCTTCTTCAGGAAGTAAGTCAGAAAGTTTTGATTCAAACTGTCTTGTTAATTCATCTACTTCAACTTCTTCAACAGCCTCTTTCTTAGGACGACCACGTTCTCTCTTAGGAGCGTCTGGATCAACTATTGCGTCAACTGGTTCTAATGAATCAACTTTTACGCCTGATTTAGTATAGTGATAGTGTCTACGTGAACCATCTTTAAATGTTACAGTAAATCCTGCTTCGTCGTCTTTGTATGGATCCATTTCAACTTCATGACCATTGGCTTCGTGTTTTTTAATGATGCCAGCAACATGATTTGGATCATATGCTTCTTCTACTGATTCTTCAACACCACATGCCGCCATAAATCTTTGTTTATCAAAGCGTGGATTCTGTTTAGCAAAAACATCTGCATGGTGTTGTGCTAGTTCTGCTTTCTTAGCAGGTTCAGCATTTTTAATTAAGTCTGCTACCATTTGAAAATCTTTACGTGTAGGACCTTCAGCAATAACTTCTTCCTCTTGTGCATCATCTTCATGCACTTCAATTTCTTCTACTTCTTCTTCAACAACTTCTTCCTCAACTGATTCAGTTAAAACTTCTTCTTCTGTTTCTACTGATTCGTTAGTTGGTTCAGTTTGTACTGCCATTGTTGGAATACCTGCTAGTTTAGCATAGTCTGCTGGTTCAGCTGGTTTATATTCTGTGTATGTTCCTTCGCCCGTTGCTGTGGTTGGAACTGATTCAGCTACTGCTGGTTCAGGGGCTTTAGTCATTGCTTCTGCTGACTTAATAGCCGCCGCTGTATCCTCTGTAGGATTTTCAATTTGTTTTAATTTGTCTAATACGTTTTGCATGTCCATTGTTTAGTCCTCTTATCTCGCCGCCGATTTAACTTCTGGCTTCTTATTTTCAGTACTACCCACTGGACTCTTGTCGCCCTGAGGTAAGTCGTTAGTAGTTTCAGCACTAGGGGTTGTGCCTCCTGCTACTTCGAATTTAGCATCACCTGAATTTTCAATATGATCTTCTGGTTTTGCATGTTTTTCTTTTGCTTCTTTTTGTTCTTTAGTTTCTGCAGGATAATCTTTCTCTAATAGTGGACCTTCTTCAGGTTCTGCACCTTCGTTGTTTTCCCAACTATCAGCAAAGTGTTTTGAAATAACTTTGATCTGTGATTTAGGTTTCTGTGTACACTGCTCAAGCATTTGGTAAAGTTCATCTGCTGAAGCTGGATAGTTTAATTCAACTTCAAACATGCAAACTTCCATGTTTTTAACACCTGGAAAGTCTAATGGATCTTCCATAACTGGAGTTGTTTTAGGTTCTGTCATTTTAATAATGTCATAACGACCTAATTGTTCTTCCATGTGTTTAACGCATTCAGCATCACAGCCGCCTGCAACTTTAATTTTATAAGAGTAAGTTTGACTTGACTCTGTTAAATATTGCTTAAATGTTTTATTCATAATTTTATTCCCCTATGGCAGTATTTATGCTAGTATTACTCTTTTGGCTCATCTTTTTTAAGCAATTCTTTGAGTAACTCATTGCGATCTAATACCATGCCTTGTCCTTCTTCAACGTTATCCTCACCTTTTTTCAGTGCGAGTTGTCTTTCTTTTTGATCTAACTGTGCTTTTTTAAGTTGTAGATCAACCATGCGTAGTTTTTTGTTTATTTTTGCTGTCTTTGCTGTGATAGCATGTCCTAATAAACCACTAGCAACACCAAATATCTCTGATGAAAAGCGACTATCAACATTCATGCCCAAGTCCATTAAGTCTTTGTATGAGTTTTTAGCAATCTCCGCTAACTCATCCATTTCATTGTCACCTGCTTCTAGTCCTTTAACGCTAGGCAGTGCATCTTCAATCTTTTCTATGTTTGACAGTGTTTCTTGAGGTAGTTGTGGTTTAGCCTTAGTCTCTTCTTGAGGCAAAGGTTCCGTTACATCTACTTCATCTTCTTTTGGATCTAAATTAAAGATCTCTTCTAGTTTCTTTGTCATTATCTCGCACCACTTCTAAAAATGTCTTCTTCTGTAACTACTCTAAAACGTAGTCCGTTTTGTTTACACCAACGCTGAGCCTGTTCCCATTTAGCATGATTAATTGCTACTGTTTCTGCTAGTCGACGGTTTTGATTTTTACTTTCAACTATGCTCTGATTCTTAGGCTTAATTTCTACCAGCTCTGTTATTAATTTACCTGTTTTGTCACGGTACTGGACTAAAAAGTCAGGAATGTAATTTGTTTGTTTGCCTGTAAACGGGTGTATATAAGGGATTTTAACACATTCACTAGCCCACTTGACCACGCTAGGATGGGTATCACAGAACTGCATAAAGGCCGTTTCCCAACTAGATCTATACGTAGGCATCTTACTACCTACATATTTGTCCATGTTTTTTACAGTGAATTTACCTTTGTGGAATCTTGCCATCTACTACACCTGCACATTTCTGGCGGCATAGATATTTGGTTGTTGAACTGCTGTGACGCCAAGTAGAGTTGCTTTTGATCTTAAACCGTTAAGGTAATATGCTAGTGTAGCATTAACAGTTACTCCATCTTGCCCTTTCATTTCTTCTAATAGTTCATGAACATCACGTTCATATCCTTGAGCAATTTGAAATAGTACTGCTGTAAAATCATCAGCAATATCAGCGTCTTGATATATTGATTTAAAGTAACTGCGTACAATATCGTAGTCCGCTGAATCTACTTTAATTTCTCGTTTATAGAAATTGTCAAATAAGATTATAGATGAATCAGTAGTTGATTTTTTTACGTTAACTGTTCCCATAACTTTATTTAACCTTAACCGAATTAGTGGTTTGAATATTTACTGGTGTAGGGCTAGATAACAATCCAGGATTCGATGGAGAATTAACTGTTTTTAGTTTAACCTGACTATTTGGTTTATTTGCAATAGCCATAATTGCTACAGCATCTAAATCAATATCTTCGCTAATTTCTGGAGTTGCTGTATATTTGGTACCATCGGGTCTTATATAAACATCTTGTCTTATAAGTCTTCCTACAGTTCCAGATACACCTGCGGCTCCTGCTCCTGCATTTGAATTAGCCGCGGCTATTGCTCCTGCAGATAAATCAACATCTTCTAATGTAGTTCTTCTTTCTAGTACAGTGCCTTCAGGCCAGTTAGGCGGATTAAGTATTTCTTCTTGGTTTGATATTACCTCGGCCTCAAGATCAACAGCCATTGCTGATGCTATACCAACATTTTGTCCGTTGCTTGTTGCTCTAGAACCTGTTACTGCTGTAGATGTACCTTGTGGTACTGGCGCTAATGATCCTGCACGTTGGCTAATTACTTCTGCTCTAGTAGGTGCAGATCTTTTAGGTTTATTAAAAGCAAATCCTCCGCCTGCTCTTTCATTACCGCCCAATCCACCAATTGCTTTTTTAGTTTCTGAGTTTATTTCTTCTTTAAATGTGTCGCTAGGACTTTCCATTTTCTTGTAAGTATAAACTGCTCTAGCACCTTTAACTGCGGCACCTAATAAATTACCTGAACTTAAATCCTCAAATGCTCCTACACCTGCATCTAATAGACCGCCTTGGCCAAAGAAGGAGTTAGTTGACCCTGGTCGGCTTAGTGAGCTAGGCTCGTTATCATAATATTCTGGTGAAGCAAATCCTGGAACTTGGCTAGTACCGATAGCACCACTACCATATTTCACTGACTCATATTTGATAGTCATTCCGTGAGTCATTGTATCCCCACCCGCTGAATAATCATAGGTGTCATGTCTAAAGTCTGTGATGATCGGGTTTACCAGTGTATATGAAACAAAACTGTGTTGATTAAATCCGTAAACTGTAATATCTTTAAAAAATTGAGGTTTGTTTGTAGCACCGCCTACACCCTCACCCATGTATCCCCAATCATTACCTATTCTATCATTTTCATATATATCTCTACGATTTTGGTCATCGGCATTTCCTCGGCCGCCACCGCCTCCGCTGGAACCACCAAATAATCCGCCTAAGCCTCCAGGTAGTATACCACTAATATCATTAGGGATAAGTCCACTGATCATATCTGAAAACACACCACCTGAG
>Ga0255752_10001637_pt1 | contig 25860 bp, 43 predicted proteins | sample 011ome_25_FD_179952 | JGI IMG/M metagenome (GOLD analysis project Ga0255752, IMG submission 179952) | Coastal salt marsh microbial communities from the Groves Creek Marsh, Skidaway Island, Georgia - 011512CT metaG (version 2) | ecosystem: Environmental > Aquatic > Marine > Intertidal zone >... | reverse complement strand
CTACTTCTTGTAGTTGACCGTCCATAGTAGGACGCGAAGCAGGACGCATATCTTTTCTTTCTTCGAGGACTAACTCAGCAATACCTGTTCCGTATACAGCGGCGTTAATCAAACACTCTCCTACTGCTTTGCGGACTTTGTTCTTTTTGAAATCTTTTGTTAACTGATCGCGAAGGTACGCTATGTCCTGTGGTTGTTGGTCGTCATCCTTAATATCAAAGAACTTGCCACGCCCAAAGGTTGCTTCCTCAATCTCTGCAACCGAAGACTCTACGGCTTGCTGTAGGGCAGGGGAGATAATCTGTGACCGCTCAGAATCTCTGTTACGGTCTTCCGAAGAGAATATCCCGCGCCAGAGACGGTAGTATTCGTCAAACTTGTTTTCGTAGTTTGACTCGTAATGGTCGCGCCACTCGCGGCACTTCTCCATTACCCAAGACTCAAGCGTCTCTTCTATGCCGAATTTATCTTCGTTGCTTTCTAGCATATTAATATCCCGAAACAGAATCTATGACTTCGTATTCATCAATCTCAAAGTCATAAGCGTAGGACACAGTAGCCAACTGATCTATGTAGGCTAGTGCGTCCACCATATCATCGTGTGTAAGAGCATCAGGGAATTGAAATATCTCGTCCATGAATTGTACGTTCCACTCTCCTTTGTTGAGAGTACAAACGCCATTCTCGAACCTACCCTGTAATGCCCACATCACACGGTCTGTCTTCTTCTTGTTACCGTGAGTTAATTCCTCTACACGGAAGAAACGCTGATATTTCCTCATGAGATCGGTCAGCGGGGACATAACGGCTTGCCTAGCAATACCCTTCTCTATCCCTACTGATACTGGTTCGTAATCCCTAACAACCTGAAATATCTTCTGGGCAGTCTCATTCAACTCCCAGCGTCCGGCTATTATATCACAAACCCACCATCCATATTCGCCGACTTTTACCACAGCGATTGCAGTGTTGTCAAGTTTCTTATTTTTGGTCTTTTTACCTACCTCTTCAAAACCCGCGAGGTCAATGGCTACATAGTAATCACCAGTAGTCGGCTCTTCCTCATCAAACTTTATCCAATCCTCCTTGAACATCTCAGAGCCTCTAGCTTCAAAAGAGGCTAGGAATTCCTGACGGAATGCGTAGGAGGACATAGATTTCTTGGCTGCATCTATCTCCGACTTCTCTAGGAGATCGTTGTCGTAACTGGTGAAGTGCCATGCTTTATAGGTCTTGTCTTCGCCTAAACTGGCTAGTTTGTAGAGTTCATAGAAATGATTTCTACCCATTGGTGTGCCTATAAACAAAGCCTCTCCTTTCAGGTCTGTCAACGCAGGTCGGAGTATAAGTTCCCAAACGTCTGCTTTCATGTCTGCGTATTCGTCCATGACCAGAAACTTGAGGCTTACACCACGCATAGTCTCAGGTCTGTCTGCGCCTTTCAAGCTAATAGTTGTCCCGTTGATTAGACGGACTTGCATATTGTTAACGTGGGAGTTTTCTATTACTGGTCGTCCTATCTCTAGGAGCAAGTTCCACATAATGTCTCGTGCTTGGCCTTGGGTTGGTGCGACATAAAACACCTGACCCTTATCGGACTTCAGGGCGTTGACTATCAAAAGGTAGGCCGCAAGACGAGACTTGCCCGTCCTACGACCCGCAGCAACTACCTTGAAACGGGTTGGGTCGTTCCAGACTTCCTTCTGCCAATCAAGGAGACTTATGTTTAGATTCATTACTTTTTCTTCTTAGCCTTCTTCTTTGCTTTCTTGGCTGCTGCCATTCCCGCAGGAGTATAAGGATATTTCTTTCCGTCTACTTGAGGCATAACTTTATTCCTTTACTTATTTTGAATTATTTTTTTCAAGTTCAAGAGCCATTCTATACAAAGAATCTTTCTTTACTTTTGCTTGTCTGGTTGGATCTTTCAAATGATTATCAACAAAATTTTTGTATGATCGCAGCATAGATTCTTTTTTCTTTTGCTGAAAATCATCACGAGCAGCTTGTTTTTTCATTGCTGTATTTTTTTTAATTTGTTGATTTGATGTATTTCTTCGCGATTTATTGTCCATAGTATTCTCCAAATCGAATCATATAAGTGACTTCCATAGCTCGTTGACCTACTTGGGTAGCCCACAGCGAATCTAAAAATTCATCCGCTGCATCCTCGTAATCCCGTACTTCCATAGCTCGTAAAGCCAGTTTGAACTTCCTCAACCTTGATATACCAAGATTGAAGCATAGGTTTATCATAGCATCCTTTCTTACTTGATCGAGGTCTTTATACCACCTAAAGGAGTTATCTAGTTCTTCCTCGCATCTGCGGATGTCATTCTTCAAAAGATAGTAGATTTCGTCATGGGATAAGCCTACGTCATCTAGGTTGCGTCCTACGCCTATTGTTAGGACACCAACAGAGTCTTCGTATGGTTTGGTGCGCAAGCCCTCATGCTTAACCAGTAGATCAATCAATCTGTTCATGGTCAATGACCTCGCCCTCTATGCTCGGCATATCTGTTACGCCAGAGATAGTAATGTTAACCGTTGGTCTGCCGCCCATCTTATCCTTGTCGAATGCACTGACAGGCAAGACCCTATCTATAATCAGCTTCCATGCAGCAGCTTGGTTCTTATGATCGTCATCCATAGCCGCCTTGTATATCGCATTGATTACGGCAGGCGTATCTCTCCTAGCCAAGAACCTCTGCTTCATCTCCTGCATAGCGGAGTGGTCACCCTTGGGTCGTCCTCTGCCCCGCTTCTCTGGGATCAGTTCGGATTTACGGGGTCTACCACGCTTACGCTTTACGGGCAGGTCTTCTGTAGTGTTGTTTGTGTTGTCTTCCATTACATCTTCGTAACTGTTGGTTGATTAAAAGTTAAGCAATTAAACCATGATTTATTATATTACGCCAACATTTAGTCAAATGCGCTATTCGTGCGGGGTGTGGAGGATTTGTGTTTTGCTTTTTTTTCTAATTTGGCCTGCTGCAAATTTGGGGGGCAACTATATGTAACGCGCGCGAGCCAGCCCTCCCCCCGTCTCCGATCTTTTCCCCCTTTGCCTGATTTATCGAGCGAGCGTTCGCTTTATTTCAGAGCTGAGAGAATGCCTTCACTGCCTACTGGGGTCAGAGAGGCAGAGCCAACGGGCAGGGGTGAGGGTCAGCGCAGCAACCAATACAGACCCCCCAATCACCCCGTCACCAGATCACCCGATCAACCCATCACCCAATCACCTACCCATCACCCGATCAGCACTATATAACATTTCCTTATCACCGGATGCCCATAATCACTCAGAAACCTGAATGCCTCTCAGACGCTCAAATTTGCCTTCTGAGCGATTTTAGCGTTACCCCTTGCCTTGGTATTGGTTGCATGCCGATCGTTCAATACACGCAATTCGCTGTATATCCATACAGTAGTTTCTATGCGTCAAGTCTCCCTTCTATATAGGCGAAACCCAGTCTGATACGACACTCAAAATTGATACAAAGTTTCAAAAAAATATTGGTCTAGGTTATTGTACTTCTCGACAATATAAGGATAATGGACTCCAAGTTGTTAAGGATAACAACGAATCACTAGGTAGCAGGGTGCTACCGCCACGGCTGAAGCGCACAGATGCCTCTCGCCAGTGATAGCAGCAACAGTGATTCAAGCAACCGTGGGCTATAGCGCGGGCTGCCGGATGGGACGCTCTTGTGTGAGCGAATCGATGGTGAAGGTAAGCGGAGCATAGGCTTACTGGTTAATACAAATTGACACTAGTTGCATCAACTGAGCGCGTTCTACCGAGCGCGTTCTACTGAATCAACTGGAGGATAAGCAAATGCAATATTGGGATACTGTAGTGCTACCAACGTGGGCAGTTCATGCGCTGGTAAACGATGAGCCGCTAGATGATCGTGACGAACGAGTGCTAGACCGATGGCTCGCTAAACTGGAAGGCTTAGGAGTAACTGAGCCGACTTTTCAGATTGTGGAAAACGAGGCGCATTTTACCTACTGGAACGAGCTAGATGATCTAGGCTCAGACTGTTACGAAGTTGAAATTTACAAGGGAGTGTAAGCAATGGAAAACCTTAGAATGATATTTGAAGATAGTGGCTATTACTTTTCTGGCCTAGTGATAGCGCACGATATTAACGATGACACTCGCGCTTTGATGCGAGTTGATCCAGAATACGCAGACCCAGATGGAGCGGATTTGTTCTGGATTAATACTGAATACGCATACCCAGAAAGCGAACTAGAACCGGAGGAGGTTTAACGATGGCTAAATTTGACGCATACCAAGAAGTAACCGACAAGATATTACAACTGATGGAAGAGCACGGCACCGATTGGGTGAAACCGTGGAAGAGTGACGGCATCGCAGGCATGCCTTATAGCATAGGAACTGGCAAGGCATACCGAGGAATTAACACGGTCATGCTTTGGTCTAGCGGGTTCGCAGACCCACGGTTCGGAACCTTCAAAGCGTGGCAAGCGAAAGGTCACAAGGTTAAGAAGGGGTCAAAAGGTACTAAGATAGTATTTTTTCAGATCAACGAATACGAGGATAAAAAGACAGGCGACAAGAAGCGCATACCAATGCTGAAAATGAGCACGGTGTTTAACGCTGCGCAGGTAGAGGATGTCGAACCACTACCTACCGCCGAACCGCTGCCCGAAGTCGAGCGCATCGCTAAGGCTGAGGAGTTCATAAAGAATACCGGAGCGCGATTCGAGGAGGTAGAGGGGTTCGATTCTGCCTACTTCGCACCGAGTGCAGATCTGATAAGAATGCCTGCCGCTGCGCAGTTCGATGAGATCGAAGAGTTCTACAGCACGGCAATGCACGAATTGACTCACTGGACTGGTCACTCATCGCGCCTCGATAGACTCAAGCGTTGCGGGTTTGGTTCGAGCGAGTACGCCAAGGAGGAGCTAGTCGCAGAGATGGGAGCAGCGTTCCTATGCGCTGATCTAGGCATCAGCAACACACCAAGACCAGACCATGCCAAGTATCTAAACAACTGGATGCGTGGCCTTAAGAATGACAAGAAGTTGATCGTGCAAGCAGCAAGCCATGCAGCCAAGGCAGCGCAGTACCTACACGATTTACAGAAAGCAGAGAGCGAGGCTGTCTCTGAGGCAGCGTAACTTAAACGCCTCCGCAAGGGGGCATCACTGGAGGTAAGCACTATGTTTTATGTATCACCGCTCGAGTATCGTTTTGAATTATCACAAAAAGTAAAACGCCTCTCCGATTTCAAAGGTATTGATGGCAAGCAATATATCGTGAGGAAAAAGGTCAACATCGAAAGATTTGATTCCTTCCCTATCTATAAATGCCGAGGTGGAAAGCTATGGAAAACTAATGGGCAGATTCTCTGCGGCCTGTTCAATCTCTAATCACAACGCCCCCGAAAGGGGGCATCACTGAGGGTGTTGTAAAGACACACTTGCATCAGCTAATGGGTAAATAGTGAGACCTCGGTCTATAGACTATAGTCAACATCGTTCCCCGTCTGGCAGCAGGCCGTAAACCTGTGGTGCAGGTGTGTCCTTTCAGCATCCTCTAAATCAAGGAGAACAAAATGGAATTTAATAACAACGAAACCTATATTTTACTGGAGCTACTTCACGCTGCAATAAACGGTTTAACGGAAGACTTAAACCAAGAAGGACTCAGCGAGCAAGGCGCAACCGTACTAAGCAGAAGGCATAGCGACCTACATCGAATCAAGCGAATCATAGAGGAGAAATAACAATGCGATACAAGGCAAGAGATATTGACGCAGAGCTAGACGCTTTGGTCACGGAAGAAACCATCCAACAATACCAACAAGCAGACGACAAGATGGCGTTGTGTCGTCTACTGCTAGTGACCAATGGGTTGGGAATAATACTAGCTGATTGCTTGGAAGAATTATTTTACACAACAGTAAGACAGATGAGGAATTGAAACAATGCGATACACAAAACTCAAAGAAGAAAATAAAGCGCTCAAGATTTTACTTGTACTAATGGCTCTGATAATCTCACTGACCCTTGGTCTACTGCTAGGCGAGGGAGAGTTCGAGGTAGAGCAGCGCGAGCTAAAGCTATATGCCGAGATGGTTTGTCTTGGACGCGAGACCAGTATGGAATTCGGATGGCCTAACTTTAAGCACCTCGAAGTAACTTGCAACTAACGGGAGGATGACATGGAAAAGAAGGACTGGAAGCAGTACAAAGTAGAACCCAAGAAAGGGGTGAGACCTTACCCTAACTTTGCAGTGGGTAGCGTGAGGTCAATGTGTGTGGAGTGTTGGGAAATTTTCTCAAGCGAGATACCGTTTGATATGCACCGCAAAGGTACTGGACTGGATAGGTTCTGTGTCACGCCTGAATCAGCGGGTCTAGTGAGGAGAGCTAACGGGGACTGGGTGCGCAAGCAAGCTGCACCAAAGATAGAAAGGTAGCCCCCCGAAGGGGGCTGATTACATACTACGAGGGAGGAGGATGAGCAGTAATCGAGCACATCATACTGTGTATTCCTGTGTAAATCAATGGCAGATATAGACCTACTCATAGCATCATTAGATGGCGTCAAGCAAACCTCATCAAAGCAAGGGCATCGCCGATACATGGCGCTCTGCCCTAGCCACTCAGACAAGGGGGCATCCCTATCAATTCGCGAGACAGGTGACCGAGTGTTGATACATTGTTTCGCTGGCTGTTCAGCAGCAGGTATCTTAGAGTCATTGGGTCTGGACTTTGGGGTGATTCAACCAGTCACAGAGAACTACAAGCCCCTGTTTCGCAAGACCAGAGACGAGGAGTACGCTGTCGCAGAGTCAATGCTTGAACTGTTACCGCACACACTGGCGAACGGGGTGAGACTCAGCGAGAAGGACAAGCGAGACATCATCAACGCCAAGATATTAATCGCGAGGAGGAACAAACTGTGGGAGGATGGATAAAGATTAACAGGTCAATGATTGACCACTGGATTTGGAAGGATGCGGACGCACTGCGACTGTGGTTGGAGATGTTAATCCGCGCTAACTTCGAGGACAAGACCCGCCTATTTAATGGGCAACTCATCCATTTAAAGAGAGGGCAACTTGTCTTCGGACGCAAGGTTTATGCTGACAGATTGGGCATGAATGAGAACACCATCAGAAAGGTACTCAAGCTACTCATAAGTGATGGCATGATACACCAGCAAACTACCAACAAATACTCAATCATTACAATAACTTACTACGATAAGTATCAAGATTCTACCAGCAACTCACCAGCAACTCACCAGCAACCTACCAACAACGCACCACACCTTAAGAATTATAAGAATGAGAAGAAGGAGAAGAAGGTAGTAAAGCGTTTCGTTCCTCCAACAGCAGATGAGGTTACTGCCTATTGTAAATCCCGAGCGAATGGTATTGATGGCGAGAGGTTTGTGGATTGGTACGCTGCTCGAGGATGGAAGGTTGGACGCGACACGATGAAGGATTGGAAGGCAGCAATAAGAACATGGGAGAGAAGACACAAGCAAGAGAATCAATCGGATGATAACTGGGAGGTGAGCCGATGATAAATATACCTGACGGTCTGGACTATGAATCGTATGTGGACTTACTGGGTACGCTTGAGGCGCAAGATCTCAAGTCAAGCTCACACTGGCGAACCGATCTCTTAGAGTACAACAATACCGACAACCAGTTGTATGGTGAGGCGATGCCATTCCCTAAGTCTCACGAGTTGTTCCGTTATAGACCTAGCGAGCTGACCATGATTACTGGGTACAATGGATCGAAGAAGAGTATGGTACTAGGACAGATCATGCTACACCTCGCGAAGACTAGTAAGGTTTGCATCTGCTCGCTTGAGATGCAGCCGACAGTCACGCTGCACCGGATGTTAATGCAGGCAGCAGGAGCACAGGAAGGCAGACCATCAGATGAATTCGTGAATCGCTTTATGGACTGGGCTGACGGACGCATATATATATTCGATGCGCTAGATACCCTGCCCCCCGAGAGAATCATTGGGTTTATACACTACGCAGCCAAGGAGCTAGGCTGTAGCCATATTGTTCTGGACTCACTCAGCAAGGTTGCACTGAAGTATGACGACTACAATCAGCAGAATGAGTTCATTAACAAGATGCAGTACATCGTCAAGCGTAACAACGCACACCTTCACATAGTAACCCACGTTAAGAAGCCGCCGAACGATGACGAATCTATTGCTCCCTCGCGATACAGTATTAGAGGAGCGGGTTCACTATCCGACATGGCAGATAACGTGATAATCATTCAACCAAACAGGAAGCGCGAGGCGCTCAAGGAGATAGCAAAGCTCAGAGAACTGGACGAAAAGCAGCAGGAATATCTAGGGAAAACTTACGACCACTCAATCATCATAGCCAAGCAGCGGCATGGTAGTTGGGAAGGAGCATTAAACTTTTACTTTCACCCCAACAGTTTGCAGCTCACCGAGAGAGAAGGGAGGCCACATAAATTTTCTTTTGATACAAGTGTTGACAACGACAATTAACCCGAAGTAGTATTACATTACATCTTGAGGAGGATGAGTAATGAACATACGCAACTGGCTCGCTCGCGAGCACACCTACCTGAACTACCTGCGCGAAGATTATATTGATTGGAGCGCAGTCCCGCAGTACGAAATCAATAGTCTTATCTATTGGGTGCATCATTCAGATGTACAGCGTGAGTGTATGCGCTCACTAAATTTATCCCCGATTGAATATGTTAAATACCTTGGCGACATTGAGATTGATATTGCTCGCAAAGGTTTGCAGGAGTACGGCAAGCAGTATGCAATAGGGGCAATCGCAGATTCAAAACTACCGGAGGATAATCATGAAGCAATCTGAATCAATCAAGAACCTAGCTGAAGCTATGTCGCAAGCACAAGGGACGATGGGCGCAGCGATTAAGGGGAATTCAAACCCATTTTTTAAGTCGAAGTACGCAGACCTTGGCTCTGTAATACAGGCTATCAAGCCACACTTCGCGGCTAATGGATTGAGCTATGTGCAGTTCCCAGTCAGCGCAGACAACGCAGTAGGTGTTACTACCAGACTCATGCACTCATCTGGCGAATGGCTAGAGCAGGAATACTTTATACCACTAGGTAAGATGGATGCCCAGTCAGTAGGCTCATGTCTGAGTTATGCAAGGCGCTATAGTTTACAGGCTATAGCTGGTATACCTGCCGAGGATGATGACGGTAATGCGGCAACCCAGTCTGCTCCTAAGTTTATTAATGCTGGACAGGCCAAGACCATTCACCAATTAATCGAGAGAACTAACAGCGACAAGGCTGGATTCTGTAAAGCATTCAAGTGCCAGTCAGTAGAGGAGTTGGCAGCGCAGCAGTTCGCTCGTGCCAAGGAAATACTGGAGAGCAAGTTGTGACAGAGGAGAAGAAAAAACAAACACCAATTCGCAACGGAGTACGCTGCGGTATGTGTAAAACGCAGATCAAACTACACTTAATGATGTGTGATAAGTGTAAATCACTGCAAGATTTACTTGCTAATTCATGGAGGACGTATGACAGACCCAGTAATCATAGACTTAAATCGCTATCTTGATTCAATGGATCGCGAGGAAGAAGAAGCAGAAGCAGCAGAGTTGCAGTTGTGGAATGAGAGGATTCAGACAGCATTGAATATCCTCAACTATGGCAGAGACGATACAACCAAAGCACGAAGGATTGTGGCTTGGATAGAACAGGAGATTGAGGAGTGGCAGGATGAAAATCTGTAACCACGAACAGGGTAGCCCCGAGTGGTTCGAGGCTCGCCTTGGTATACCGAGTGCATCCATGTTCTCTAAGATTGTTACGACCAAAGGAGTCTGGTCTACGCAAGCTGATAGCTACATCAATCAGCTAGTGGCAGAGCGGCTAACCGGAGAGCGCGAAGAGATATATCAATCTCATCACATGATTCGCGGAACTGAGTTAGAACCAGAGGCTCGTGATATGTACTGCCTCATGAAAGATGTTGAAGTTCAAGAGGTTGGATTCTGTCTGCACGACACACTGAAAGCAGGGTGTTCGCCAGACGGATTGATAGGTGAGGACGGGGGACTAGAGATCAAAGCCCCTGCCCCTGCCACGCACGTTGAATACCTAAGAGGAGGGGTACTTCCTTCGCGGTATAAGCAGCAAGTGATGGGTTGTCTATGGATAACTCAGCGGGAGTGGTGGGACTTCGTGTCCTATCATCCCAACATGAAGCCCCTGATCGTGAGAGTTGAGCGCGATGAGGAATACATCGCAGCACTGGAGGAGTGTGTTACCAAGGCTGTTAATTTAATTGAAGAAAATGTAAATCAGTTTTTTAACTAGGAGATTGTATGTCTGATTATGATGATACTAACCGTGGCGCATTGTTCAAGAACGAGCGCAAAGAAAAAGAAACGCATTCAGATTATAACGGGACGCTGAATGTAAACGGAGAAGACTTCTACCTCAACGCATGGTTGAAGGAGTCTAAGGCTGGCAAGAAGTTCTTCAGCCTATCCGTCAAGCCAAAGGGGGAGACGCGACCTGCTGCTCCAGTTACAGAAATCTCAATGGAAGATGTGCCATTTTAATTTAACGGGGGCGCAAGCCCCCTACTTGGAGGATGATATGAAAAGACCAGTAAAGAATGTTCAACTTAGATTAGATCAAGTAACCTTTCAATCGCTTAAAGAATACAAGGATATCTGCGGGTTGGCGAATCTTAGTGAAGCAGTTGAGAAGTTAGTTTGGCGCAACCTTCCGCTGGAAGATGAGAAGCCTCAAACAGAATTAACTGTAGAGGAAAATATTCCTGCGCCAGAAGATAAAGTGATTACCGTTAAATCTGACGCTACAGAATATCCTGCTGGTTCTGTCTTACAAGTCAACGATGATATTCCTATTCCCCCAATACAGCCTGCAAACCCAGTAGGTTTTTCTTCCATCGTTGAAAACACTTTAAAGAAGATGAAGGTTGGCAGCTCGTTCCTTGTTACAGGAGAGAGCCAACGCTGCATTAGCCTTGGTGTTGGCAAGAAATTAAAGATGACTCTCGCGACTAGACAGACTCCAGACTTTAAGAAGGACAAGAGTATTCGTGTGTGGCGTGTAGCATAGGAGTGGATATGATTCACATAGGTTCAGCAATAAGGAAAGCGCATCAGCAAAAGGGTGTGCTATTCAAGACCGTAGCAGCAGAGATTGATTGCACACCTGCTAACTACGCTCATACACTTGAGCGAGCAAGCATTACTCTGCACAGGTACAAGCAGATTTGCGACTCACTTGAGATGACTATGGATGATGTCTATAAATTAGGAGAAGAGATATGACAATACCAACGCTCCACAACAAAGAGATTTCGGAGCGGTTGGAAAAGGATATTGAAAAATATCTGGGCGCAGGCGGGAAGATCAAGCAGCTTCCCCCCTGCACTTATTCCGACAAGGCAAAGAAAGAATCTATGAACATTATCGGTATGAAGTGGAGGCCGGATAAGGATGAGTAACATGCCGCAAGGAGAGTTCTGGGTAGTGAATAGCGATCACGCTTTGAAGATGTTCGTGGAGCACATGACTACCCTGTATAAAGAAAAAAAGTATCTAACGATCAAGTGGAAAGCGGGGAAGACCCGCACCACTGCGCAGAATAATGCGCTCCATGTTTACTGCCGACTGTTGGCAGAGAAACTAAACGAGTCCTCTTTGGATATGAAGAAGACTCTCAAGCATGATGCAGAGATTCCTTGGACAACTGATCTGGTCAAGGAGTACCTGTGGAAACCGATACAAGTTGCTGTTACTGGTGAGAAGTCTAGTTCAAATGTTACTGCCTACGACTATGACGAGATACACAAGCACCTTAGCCACTTGTTATCGGAGAAGTTTAACATCTACGTTCCCTTCCCCTGTCGCAAATGATTATCTTTGATGACTTTGCGCAAGCATTAGAGGAAGCAGAGTGGTGTGCTCACGATGAACGAGTTGTGTATTATGTCTTTCCTTTCGGGGATAAGTACATGGTACGCAAACGTCACGGGGGCGCACCAAGACCTAAACGCCAACACATCGAGGTTGGGTTCAAGCGCAGAAAGAGAGGACGAAAACCTGATGTTTGAGATTGTATGTATAGCAATGGCGATTTACTTTGAAGCTAGATCAGAACCACTAGAGGGACAGGTTGCAGTAGCGAATACTATTATGAACAGAGTGCATAGTCCTTACTTTCCTGACACTCCTTGCGAAGTGGTAAAGCAAGGCAGGTATTGGATGGGTAGCCCTCTTAGAAACCAATGCCACTTCTCGTATTGGTGCGATGGCAAGCCAGAAACGATTACGGATGAGGATGCTTACACGCAAGCCCTGTCTATCGCGATACACGCTGAGAGATTGTACGATGTAACTGAAGGCTCTACCTATTACCACAGGGATGATGTTAATCCTTATTGGGTTGACGGATTACAGACTCGAAGGCAGATAGGTAGGCATATCTTTTATAAGGAGTGAACATGAGTAATGATATGATGGAAGTGGTACACCAAGCCATTGATGAATTGCAGATCGGTTTGGATAAACTTGATGACAAGCAGGTCAAGGAAACCTACAATGCTTTAGTGGCCTTGCAAATAGAGCTGCATCGAAAGTACACCTCTCACTATACTAAGAGGCTAGGGTTGTATGGAAGCAAAGGATGAGTATGTATTACCAGTCGATGTTGAGATAGCATTACAAGCCTATCCCGTCACCAAGAAAGAGTTCAGTGTTGCGCTACTCAAAATGAGGTACGACAGCATGGACGACAAGACACAGCAAAGAGCGGAGAAAACATTACTATCCCTCAAGGATGGTAGGTTTTGGCGATAAAGCGAGCAGCACCCAGACGAGCCAAGAGAAAGTCTACACCCAAGACGAAGACCTCCGCACAGTTAAAGCAGGATTGCTACAAAGCTGTACAAAAATTAGCCAGACTTGCCGCATCGGACGACAATGGCTACTGCTCATGCGTATCTTGTGGTGTGACCAAGCACTATAAGGATATGCAAGGCGGTCATTTCATACCAAAGGGTAACTCATCCTACTGGGCATTGGAGATTGAGAACGTACATCCCCAGTGTGCCGCCTGCAATATGTGGGGAATGAAGCACGGGTCTGCTGCTCAGTCGTACACGCTCTTTATGGAAGATATGTATGGCAGAGACTTCGTGCAAGAGATGATCGCTAAAAAAGCGACACCAGTTAAGAGATACAAGGCCGACTACGAAGAGATACTGTCAGAGTTTCTAAAGCTGATTGAGTATCACGAGAAGAGGATCGCATGAGTAAAGTCATAAACATTTATCCTGTGTCCGTAGATGAGTTGAACGTCTGGCTTGAAGATGCAATCTATAACTCAGAAGGCCATGATCGTAACGTCATCGGGACAATCGGAATCATGCTGGAAGACTTCAGTATGTTTATTCACAGCAGCGATGAACTCAAGAAGCAGTTCATTGAGTACCTTGAGATAGCAGAGAAGCAAGGAGAGGAGATACATTGAAATCAACAGACTACCAAGTGGCAGGTGCTCACTACCAGAAGCTAAAGATTCAGCCTATTGAATACATCATGGCTAACGAGTTGGGTTTTTGCGAGGGCGCTATTGTGAAATACATCTCGCGATGGCGGGATAAGGGAGGAGTGGACGACCTTCGCAAGATAAAGCAGTTCTGTGAATTCTTGATTGAAGAGGAGCTGAAAAGAAAGCCCCTCCCCACGATGGAGGAGAGGCGTTTACCGAGGGGTTAGTTTTCTCTTGCTCGTTCTTTAGCTTCTCTCTCAAGGAACTCTTCCTTGCCGCCGCCGAACAAGTTGTACATTGTCCTGCCAGCAATGGGGATGTTGCGCATCCACTTCATAGATACCTCCCCTTCAATCCTTGCTTTGTTCAACGCCATAATATCTTTCGAGATATTAGTATACGCTGACAAAGGGGGAGCCGCAGCTTCTGTGGCTAGACCTACCCAGTCGCCAGTTCTAATTGCGTTCTCTGTGGCATACCGAGATGTTAATGCAAGGTTCAGCATTGAGTCTATGAAGTGATCTGGCACTCGATCAATATCAAACCCTTTGCCATCTTCCCAGTTCTTCACTTCTTTGATTGTCGCATTGCCGCCGCCAACAATCGCAGAGTAAGCAACAAACTTCTTGCCAGCTCCTAGATAGTTTCCTTTATCCAACTCCTTGGTGATGTCATTTTTTACCATGCTCAAATGACGCAAAGCGTAGGTTTTAAGCATATAAAATATGCCAAGGTCAGGGTTCATAAGAGCGACCTTAGACTTCTGTAGTGGAGTCAATGGCTGCATCTTCACAATCTCTGTAAAGTTTACAAGCATAGCGTCTTGACTCACCACTCCATCTTGCAGGTCACGAATATAACTATCCATCCTTGTACCAAGATAGTCGCCATACTCTTCTTTAAGTTCTTGTATACCTTTCTCTGTTCTAGCAAGCGCACGATGTTTATTAAATGCTGCTTGCAGCGAGACGTTCTTGCCAAGCCTATCAATCGCTTTAAAGAAAGAAGCTGCGAACATTTTGTCTAGCCACTTTGCTGTTGTGCCTGCGCCAGTTAACTCAGTAGAAATAATCTTAGCAATGCCTAGCTGGTCTACATCAATATCTGCCCTGCCAGTAGCCACCTGAAACATTGCCTTGAATGATTCTTTCGCGCCGTAACGGTATGGGCTAGTGAACAAATCACCTAGCTGTGTAGTAGCTGATCTAAAGTTAGCAAGCAAAACCATGTTCGATACATTGCGAAGCGCCTGTAGCGTTCCGTGCATGCTCTTCTTGCCGGAGACAAAGCGCGCCTCTAGTAAAGACTTAAGCTGCTCTGCTTCTTCGCTTGTTATCTCATTCTTGGCTCTCTTTTTTGCGATGAGTTGAGCTATGCTTTCGTTGTTGTTTACGTTATCAAGATCATCAACCTTCGAGTCTAGTCGCTTCCATAGCCTAGCATTCTCAATGTGCTCAGCCATCTCTGAGACGTATCGTCCAAGAGTTTGCGATGACTTTGCATAGTATGGCATCAAGCCTCTACCAACCTGCTCTATCTTGCGTTGCTTAAATTGGCGAACATTCTTTTGCCCCTGTTTTCCGGCAGCTTGATACCTGACGCCCTCTATGTAATCCAAAGCAACTTTACTCAACTCGTCTTCGGATAACTCTGCACGAGAACTAAAACCCAGAGACTTGGCTTTGATGTCAAACATCTTGTCTAGCTCTTTGCTTCCAGTCTTTCCGTAGTAAGCAAGCAAACCTTTATAGTCTGCTACACTTCGCGGAAAGAAAAGATCACGCAGAGTTACCTCTCCACCTTTCAGCTCGCTCCACTCTTCGCCAATCTCCTTAAGTGTAGAGTCTATGCTGTCAAAGATTTCATCTACTGTTCTAGTCTGTGTTCCGCGAAGGTTTAACGAAACAGTTTCAACACCATTTTGCTTTAGTATTTGTCGCGGCAATGCCGTATTCATTTCGTAGTTCAATAATGATTCTTCAAACTGCAACTTAAGATCATCAGTTGGCAGGGCTTTTTCAAGTTTGTCAAAGCCAGCAATTGAATCTTGGTATCTTGCTGTGCGTTGCAATACTCCTAGCTCATACTCGTTTACTGCTTTTAGTATTGGTCTACTGATTGCGCCAATCCTGTCATCAATTGGAGCAAGCAAATCTGCCGCTGTGCCACGAGTCTGGCTAACAATTCTTCCAAATGTTGTTTGCCTGCCAAATCCCTCTACTGCACGGGCTATCTCTTCAGCGTGAACTTCAAGTGGGATTGTCTTGTTCTCAATTGTTTTCTTTAGAGTCTTCGCCGGAATCTGTAGGCGCTCTGCCGCAGCAACCAGAATGTTAGCATCTGGCTCAAGCCCTCCTTCAGCCTGTATCAAAAGCATCTCGCTGTTAAGTTGCTCAGCAGTTTCATTTGCAGTCTTAACATCAGGCCACTTCTTTGGTTTATCTTTGTTTGCCTTGACGCTGTTGTATAGTGGCGCAACTTTTCTAACAGCAGCAGCTATACCGCCACCAAGAATACCGCCGCCCACAGCCGTAGCTGTTGCCATAGCGGCATCAATCTCGCCATCCTCTAGCAGTCCGCGAGATACTTCATACGCGCCACCGTACAGTGCGCCTAGAGCAGTGATTGTTTTAATAGTTTTGCCTGCTGGCAATGCAATACTAGGGTCTGCAATAGACTTAAAGAACGCACCAGCCACCCCGTAGCCACCAGTAGACTCACCTTCCTGTGCTAACTGATGTAGCCTTGGGAAGTCTTCGCGAAGTAGGTTGTCCTTAAACTCCAGCATCTTTTCTCTGCGTTGATCTATAGTTAAATCTTCATAGTTCTCGCCAAAGATTTCTTCTGGACTAGCCCACAACCCGTACTGCCCACCTCCAACAAACATTCCTCCCCATGACGGCATAATAGCCGCACCAAGAGCTGCAAGGTTGCCTGTTAAACTCCCTGCCTTTGCGAATTCATAGGTAAACTTCTCCATAGCGGAAAAGTTATCCATGTTCTTTTGTGAGGCGAGAGGGAAGTCCGCAATATCTAACGGCTCTTCTAGGGGTTCTGCTTTTTGTGCAACTGGTTGAATACCCAGAGACGCTGCCGCAAACTCAAGTAGTTGAGATTCTGGAGTGCCTTCTGGGTGCTCAATGTCTATTACTCCGTTTGGAGTTTCAACTTGACTCACTGCCATGAGATTATCCTAGCTGTTAGTTTTGGGCTTGTATCGCGCAATGCGATCCTCAGTCTTCTTAAGCTCTGCTTTGGCTTTCGCAATACGCTCATCCTTATTAAAGCTCTTGTAGTTTTTTAACCCGCTCAAATAACGAATCTCATCTTGCAGTCGAGACTTATTTTTCTCTAGCGCCTTGACATAATTGTTTTGAACTACAGCCAATCTCTGCGGAGAAGTAACACCTTCTCTTACTCGTTGTTGCTCAAACTCAATCTTAGCTTCAAACGCCTGATCCCATCCAACGCCACGCTGTGCAGTGGGTGCTACTTGGAAAGACTCCTGCTGCGCTTGCGGTTGCAACATATCCGCACTTACGTTAAATGGATTTGGCAATCCATCTTGTTGCGGCATTGGCTGTGTACTAGGTTGCGTTCCTACAATCCTGAGTCCCGGAAATTTTGCAGCCAAATCTTCGGTAACAGGAGGAGGATTCATTGCGCTACCTGTATCTTGCCCACCTACAAGCGGAGGATACCCACCAGCTCCACGACTCATTTTGGCAGCGTTAATGTATTCGACAGGTATAATGCCTCTTGCCAATGAATCTGGCTCATTGCGCGCTATCTCAGTAATGATTGTATTCACTTCCGGAAGTGATAAGTCTTCTGCAAAACGCATAGTGTGCATAAGATCACTAAGCTCCGGCAACGTCATCGCAGCATTAATGTCCTCGCCCCAAAACTGACTCTCGCCCTCAAGCATTGCAGATAGAGTTGGATTGTTTGCAATAGTCTCAGCATAGGCATCTGCATACGTTGATGTTAAAGATGGAACGTCTGGCTTTGCCACTGGATCTGGTTGATCCTCGGAAGGAAACATTCTAATTCTGTTTCTTGGGTTGGCGCTGTCAACAGCTACACGCATGTTCACTGGCTTACCATTCTTCAAGACACGCTCTGTTTCATAAACCCATTCTGTAGCTTTTGGCACAATCAACTTTGACATCGCATCATCTGACATCAAACCTGATTTAGCAAATGCGGCAAGTTCTGGGTTTGTTTTTTCATATGTTTGAGCAATTGTGTCTTGCAGTGTTTCACGCTCTTCCTGTAATTGCTTACGCAATTTTCTAGCTTCTTGCTCGTCATCAATATTACCTTGTAGTCTTTGTTGTGTAAGTAATATGTTCTGTCTTTGGAGCGCGCTGTCCCGCATACCCTGTAAGAAACGTCCTTCTTCAAGAGCGTAACTTTGTCCAGCAAGAGTTTGTTTTTGTTTTTCACCCGCAACTTGCAGATCAAATAGCTGTTGTTCTTGTTCACGCTTCTTTGCAGCACGAGTTACTTCTGCTGCGGCCTGTCGCAAAGCAGCAGCACGAACAGGATCAGTAGCCTGCAAAGCCTGAGCCGCCTGTAATAGACTGTCAGGGTTTTCTGGGTCTAGGTTTTGAAGCTGCTCAGCCATCTTCTCGCCAGTAGTCCTTGGGTCAATCCCAAGCATAGGCTGTACTGCACGGCGTAGGTTTTCCTGACGCTGCACACCAAGCTGACCTGCTACCTGAGCAAGTGGCGCTGCTGCTCGTGTCAGACCAGTAAGACCTGACGCAAGCCTGTCACCCTTGAGCATACCTTCCTGTAGCATTTTCATCTGACGCTGCTCAGGAGTATCAATGATGTCCGCGAATAAGGACTGAATGTTTATAGCCATTGTTTAACTCCTGTTAAAATTTAAAGCCAACATCGCGCATTGCTTGTTCTGCTGCGTCTTTGGCGCTCATGCCTGTGTTTACATAGCTATCATAAAATGATTGAAATGCTGTTGCTCCGGCTTGGTCTAGGTTCGGGCCTGTGTATGAGCTAGTTGATTTTGATGAGCCTTGCTGCTCACCTTTTAACAAATCAAACAAGCCTTGATATTGCTGCTGGCGTATTGCATTTGCCAACGCTTCGTAGCCAAGCTGTGCCTCTAGTCCTGATTCTGCTAATTGCGCTCCTAGACCCAGACCAGTAGCCTGTAAAGCGGACTGTATACGCTGTGCCTCAAGTTGCGGTTGCAAGTTTGCAAGTAGCTGATTCTGCCCTGCGTAAGCAGCAGGGATAGAAGACAGACCTAGCTCGCCTAGTAGTCCTAGTCTTGCTCGTGTCTCGCCCAATCCCGCGAGGGTTTGCTGTGACTGTAGTGCTTGCTCTGCTCTAGCCTGTTCCATAGCACTTACGCCAAGACCTGCTTGCTGTTCTGCGATAGCCTTCTCTAGTGCTAACTGCTCTGGCGTACCGCCAAACATGGCAGTCCTAACACCTAGTCTGCCTTGATTTGCTAGACGCTCTTCTAGACCTAACCTTGCACGTTCTTGCTCAGGTGCAAGAGTTGCTTGCATACGACCAAAGATGTCCTGCTCACGAGTAGCTCTTTGCATAGGGTCTTGAGTCAGCATCCCGATTACATTCTCTTGCTCTTGTCGCCTTGCTTCTGGATCGCCAAGCATACCAAAAGCCTCAGAGCCAAACCCTAGCATTCTAGCTTGTAACGCCTGCTCTGTAGGACTGAGCATTGTAGCCATGCCACCTGCGTTTAATGTTGCGCGAGAACCAGTAGGTGTAGTAACAGTAAAGGGTCTGAACTCTACTTGACGACCTATCTCACCTAGCAAACCGCCTTCTGGTACTTGATAGTTCTGACCGTAGATTGCAGTAGTTGCATCTTTACCTAGCGCACTAATATCTTCAGCAATTCTACCCTGCGCTAACGCGCCACCAATACCTGATAGAAGATTACCAGTTTGACTTCCGGGTAAATTTTTTAAAAAGTTTCCAATTTCTTCCCACATTAGTAAGTACCTCCATCAATCGTGCCGACTGTGAAAGTACCGCTCACTGTCAGATTATCTGTTGTTGCTGTGCCAGTAAAAGTAGGTGACGCTGAGTCAGACTTCGTTGCCACTGCCACTTGGATTGCGTCAAATTCAGCTCCGACCTCAGAGCCTTTAACAACCTTGGCAGGGTTGCCGCTAACCAAAGCGTCCTTGGCTGCGAAGTTAGTAAGTTTGGTATAGTTCGACATTAGACTATCCTTCCCATCAGAGCTTGAATGTTAATCTCTTGAAGGGCAATCGAGTTACCCTCAACAGTTGTTTCTACCCCTACGGCTACGACTGTACCCTGACCAGAGGCGTTGATCTTCTTGCGTTTAATCAAAGCAATAGACGATGAATACTCAGCGTCCGTGTTGAATTCTGATATGTTGTACTGCGCTACATTGGACTGCGGTAGTACATAGGCTTGCTTTCTGTAGTTGCCAGAATAGTCATACGCCCAGTTTAATACCACTGTAGCTTCAGCGCCATCAAAGGTTGTCAGGTTAATCTTCTTCAGGAATTTTAAGTTTGACGTATTGCCAAAGCTCAAGGGATGACTGAAGTAACTCAACTGATAACCCGTATTGTTATCGGTGTATCCCGTGTACTCACCAATGCCATCTGCTACACCAACGTACAGTTTCTCAGTAGATGTTTCCGCGAAGCAGAGTGGATTAATATGCGACCAAGTAGTCGCTCTAAAGCTCCCATCCTGTAGAGGGAAGCGTGTGTCAAAAGCGTAGACCACACCCAATACTGGGAAGTTTAGTAACACAAACGCTTGTCTTGGCGAGTAGTGCATACTGATATTCCCTGTCTCTGCCGCGAAGAGAGACTTGATATCGTTGTTGACGTTCTTTGAGATGTCGCCAATAGGAGCTGACTTCTCTTGAATTGTCCTTGACAAACTACGAACACCCGAGTCGTCTAGGAATATCAAGTCTTTACCAGTGGAGACTACCGCATCTCTACCCACACAACCTACGTTCGAGATTGTATCAGATAACGTCATACTCGCAGGGCTGCTTGCTCCTTCATATATTATGATAGAGTTCCTGCCAAAGATAATCAGAAAGCCATTGTGTGCCGCCATAGCGGTGATAGTGTCGTATCCATTAGGCCAGACCTGTGTAATATCAATCGAGCCTGTAGAGCCACCTGACCACCCAGAACCGTTGAGTAGGTCTGACCAGTAGATAGTGGACTTGTCACCATCAAAGTCTGCCACCCATAACCGACCAAATGCAGCGATAGCTACATGACCTTCTGGCGGTGTTCCTGTCGCATGAGTATGAGAGGACATTGCCTCAAGTACACCCGCATGATCCGAGTAAACCAAAGGCTCGTGTCCTCGTTGGAAGATGTACATGTGATCGTTAAAAGGTACAAACTTCCAGTTGTTAGCTGTGATGGTATATAAGGCAGGCGTTTCATCTACCATCGTGGTAGTGCCTGAGAATATCTTGTTGTTACCTGCCGACAGGAAAGTAACATCACCATCTGCGGCAACGTACTCACCCATAGATTCTATGCCATCTGACGAACCAAGAAGATCGTTACCGTTTAGTAAGGTATAACCCTTCCTTGCGGCAATACGTCCTTCCTTATCAATCACACAGTTATCCGCAACGGCAGAAAAACTTGCGTCCTGTGCCAACGGTGCATCTTGGGTGTTAATACCCGCAAATCCCGGAGCGGTAATGGTGATACTTTGGAGTTGTTGTGCCATCTATACCACCATAAAAGTAGTTTCATCAGGGTAACGGTTAGCGTCTATAGCTATCGCATCAGACAAAGCAGTGGACGCAATAGCAAACTGTTCTGCTGCTGACTGACCGCCTGTTTCACCACGCTCCCGTAGAGCCATCGCGAATGCCATCTGAACCACAGGGTTGTGTGGCACTTTGATCTTAGTTGCATCAGCACTGATTAATCCTTGGGGTTTGGACATATCAAAACGCAGGTTATATATACCGTCAGGCTGTGGGTATACCTTGACCTTTAAATCGTCATTAGCATCCACACCAGTGATAGTGTAAGTGGATGGTGAGCCACTGGTTACGTCTTGGTTGTAGTAGACGTTGTTAAAGAATGACTTTGTTTCGAGCCTCATCATCCTGTTAGATGAATCGTTAATGACATCCTTGAGGACTGCCTCCTGACCAGAGCCAGTTAAAGAATACTCTGACGTATCCGAAACTGTATTGACTAGGATTGTGTCGCGAAGGGCAGACCAGTTCCAAGAGTTCTCTACAATTCTCTTTGCGTCATTAACAAAGTCTCCGATCAATGCGGAGTAGTCAGACTCTAATGCTGTGTTAGCTTGGTCTTCACGCAATCGCCGAAGGACACTATTGATTGCTTCTAGGTATGTCATCGTCTGCCTCCTGCGGCACGAAGGAATTCACCAAACATTCCTTGTTGTACGTTCTCCAACTTAGTGAACTTAGTTGGGAATAAGATTGATTCTGTCACTGGCGTGTCGTTTACTATTGACTGCATTAAAGTCAGATTCATTGTCTGCTTAGGCTCTGGTTTAGGCAAAGCAGGAAGAATTGTCTTGGGTCTATCGTCAACAACCACATCTCTTTTGGGGACTATTAGTCCGTCACCAATCTGTCTGTCGCCGACAGTTTCCGTAACACCTCCACCTGTATTCTGCCAAGCACCGCCACCTGTTGTTGTGGTTGTAGTTGTAGTAGTTGAATCGCCACCAGTAGTAACTGTGTCATCATCAATAACTTCGCCTTGATTGTTAATCTTAACTCCGGCTTTTTCAAAAGCGTCATTGACGTATTCAACGGTATTACCTGACGCAGCAGCAACATCCTGAACAGAGATGTTACGGTCATTGACTACATCAGCAACATTCACAATAGCTTTGTCAAGATTTCCTAAACCAAAGATGTCTAGTGCGTCTTGCAACAGTGAGCCAAGGTCTTCTGTTTTGTCTACTTTGTCCCACTGCTCATCGTCAGTAACAATGCTTTCATCACCGCCCAAACCTGTAGCTTCAGGGTCAAGCATATCTACGCCATTAGTTAATTCGTTAGCTGTTGTGTTTAAATTTAAATCACCATAATCTGTTGCGTCTTGAGCAGCAAGGAAGTCAGCAATATCCTGAATAATTTGCTCTTCAGTTTTGCCGCCAATGCTTGTAGGAAGATTGGCTAGACCTGCTTCAATTGAGCCACTCAATACTTCGCGAATTGCTTCTGGATTAAAAGCAGACTCTTGTCCCGGAAGATAAGAAGCAAGCCCACCCTCAATTCCAAAGTCAGGAATTAAGTTTCCAAATATGTCTTTACTATCTGTTGGCATTACTCGTCCTCATCTACTAGCAGGTTATAGGAGAGTGCAGACTTATATGTCTCCATCAATCCTATTAAAATGATAGGGCTTACCCCTAGTTCTATTTGGCCTTCTACCCAAGCGCCAAGTTGCTCCATTGCGTCTTCTATCAACCGTTCTGTTTTGTTGTCTGGAAACTCTACGATCATGGGCATACGTCCGGTAAAAGTATTCCTGTGGTTGCTAATACAACTGTCCTACCCGCTCTGCGAATGTAGGTGACAGGTGCGGTACAATAAATCTTAAAGTCCTCCACCAATCCCTTAGCAATGTCGCCACGATCATACCCGTCTGAGAGGTTGTCGGTTATGGCGCAACTCTGCAATACTAAGGTGCATATCATTAACCATCTTGTCATAACTTTTCATCGAGTGATCTGAGATTGAGTCGCCTAAACCGAAGTCATTACTTACATAACCCTTGGGAGGATTGAAGAAGACTTGCCCCCAGTTGTCAAAGTATACTAGATCCTGATTTGAGTCAGGCTCGTATCCAAACTTCGGTATTCTAGTTACAACGTCACTGCCTGAAACGTAAGAGATTTGTACATCGTGGTTCATCTTCTTCTTAGAACCGCGAAAGAAAACCCTTGGCTTGCCAAAGGTAATCAATGTCAAATCTGTAAAGTCTCTACACGCCCATGCTGATAGTTCAGCTAATGCACCGCCAAGAGAATGACCAGTAATCAAGGTCTTCTTGTTTGGGTCTAGCAACCGTCTGATTCGTTTCCATACAGACTTGTGTGCTAGTGCAAACCCACCATGCGTCCACCGTTTATTGTAGTACGCAGGGACAGCGGAAAGATTAAACAACCAATCGCCAATAGAGTTAGTGCCGCGAAAGACAACGTAGTTACACTCAGGTGTTAACTTCACATACGCAACGGTAGAGGTTAGCTTGTTCTCTATCTTGAACGCGCCAACCATGTCGTCCTTGTAAGCGTCTAATGACAGCTTAGATGCTATCTTCTGCATTATCTACGCACTCTATTTGGATTGTATTAGGTGCTACTACTTCTGCTATTGCTTCACGGTTAGCCAGTCTTTGAGTAGGAGACAGCTCGCAGTATCTATCTACGGCAGTTCCCACAACTTCTAACTGTGAACATGACATCAAGAATACAACGGGTAGTATCAATAGGTATTTCATAATCACTCCATAAAGTTAAAGAACGCCGCAATAGCAGCAGCAATTAGTATCCAAACAATCCTTTCTGTAGCCATAGATGTCGCAATACTTTCTGCCATTGCGTCCATCTTCTGTTCCATGCTATCTACTTGAGCCTCTATCTTAGACTGACGGTTGAAGACCGTAACCAATCTTTCTTCTACTCGTGCCAAAGAGATAATCGCCTCCTGCAATGAGTCAATCTTTCTTTCTACTCTTGAGAGTCGGTCTTCCATACTACACCTATAATGTCAGGTCAGGAGCTTTCCGAGAGGCTCTGATTTGATAAACGTGTCTAACAGCTTCGCCGCCATCCTTGTGGAATGTAATCTGGTTCATCACACTGGACGCACCGTACCCCGCTCCTGCATGCCAAGAGTCAGGAGGAGACAACGTCCCCATCGCTTCCACGAAACACCCATTAGATGTCTCGATAGAGTTCTGATGATGGATATGTCCGACAATCCACTTCCTATACACTGTGCTTGACCACTGCTCAGGTAGCATCTTAGGTAGGATTGCTCCTAGCTTTTCTGCCTTAACCTTGTCGCCGTGATGTACAGCTATGAGGTTCTTGCCAAACTGTAGCGTATGGAAAAAACCGTGAGGGTCTAAGATAGTTACCCTTTTCTCTTGCGTGTAATAAAACTTCAGTATCAATGCAAGAGCAATTGCTGTATCTGAGTCATGGTTGCCACGAGCCATGATGACAGTGACGTTCTTGTGCTTGGATAGCATCTTGTCTATCGCGAAGATAAACGTCTGTGCTGCTGTCTCTAGCACTACTTCGATTCTTGTATCTACATCTAATTTTGTCCCGGAAAAAGTAGTACCACTTGATCCATTAGCGTGGATAAAATCACCGACATTAATTAGCAATGAGTGTTCGCAAGGGGTAGATAAGTCCACGAGGTAATCTATAGCGTCAAGCATATTTGCCGAGGCTATCTTTGTGTCGTAGTCTCTTTCTTTTGTTTCTCTTGCGTCAGCCCTCATGCCGAAGTGAGCATCACCTATTGCGATAGTAGGCAGTAAATCTTCAGCAAACTTCTTGGTCTTTGGTTTAGCCTTCGGCTTGTACTGCGGAAGACCTTTAGTTAAGCCATCAACAAAACCTTGCAGCGCCTTGTCTCGCTGTGCCTCGGTCATTGTCCTCTTGGTCTTCAACCAAGCCTTGTTACCTTCATCGTCCTGAGTGTAGATAGACCGACCAATTACTATCTCACCTTCAGGAACGTGACGAGTTGCATCCCAGTTGTCAGAATATCCAGAAGCAGCAGCAAAGTTTTTAACAGCAGAAACATGATGTCGCAATGTAGAAGTCGTAATACCTAAACGATGAGCTGCATTAGCACTATTGCGTCCGCAGTTTTCCCATACGTCTAGTATTTCTCTTTGACGTTCTGTCTTGGCGTATTCTACTAGACTCAAACTATCACTCCTACTACTGCCATAACGCAAGCAAAAAGAATTGTTCCAATAAACGCAAATCCAATACCGTCAATGATTAAGCGTTTCCGTGCTGCTCTAGCTCTTGCTGCGTCTAGCCTTTGCTTACGGATTGTCGCTCTAGTTCTGAGCATTTCAACGTAAACATCTTGCCCAACAGTGTAGATAATAATCTCTCGAAGCTGACGCTCCATCTGTTGAGTCTTCTGTTTTGCCATTGTTATCTGTAGTGCTGCATTCTCTACAGACCCTTTCGCAAATAACTTAGACATCGCTGAGGCATTCTCAATACCTG
>Ga0255752_10001629_pt1 | contig 25903 bp, 20 predicted proteins | sample 011ome_25_FD_179952 | JGI IMG/M metagenome (GOLD analysis project Ga0255752, IMG submission 179952) | Coastal salt marsh microbial communities from the Groves Creek Marsh, Skidaway Island, Georgia - 011512CT metaG (version 2) | ecosystem: Environmental > Aquatic > Marine > Intertidal zone >... | reverse complement strand
CGTGACCGGTTCCTAAAGCTTCGGGTTGATTTACGAAAACAATATTGTCGATGTTCATATATTGTTCCAATGTTTCACGTATAATTGCTTCGTATTTACCCACCACGATATAAATCATTCTTGGTGAAAGTGTAAGGGCATTTTCTAAAACATGCACCAACATGGGTTTGTCTAGCAAGTTATGTAATACTTTAGGGAGAGGAGAACACATACGTTTTCCCAATCCGCCTGCGAGAATAATTACCGACATTTGCGACATATAATGTAGGGTAATATTTTAATATTAGTAAATCAATCATGTTTTTCAATATGCGTCAACCAATGAAAAAAAATAATATCGAAAATGTGGTTCCTGTAGCATTTGACTATGAATTTTATTTGGAGACCTATCCCGATTTGATAGATGAAAAAATCAAAACTCGCAGTGATGCATTATTGCATTATATGAGGACTGGGCGAAAAGAGGGACGATATGGTTCATATGAAGAAATGGTAAACAAGAATGCTATTACAACAGGAATCAATCTAGACGAAGTATTTGACCATGAATTTTATCTGGAAACATATACGGATTTAGGAAAAAAAGGACTCAAAACACGACGTGATGCATTAAAACATTTTATAGAATCCGGACTGAAAGAGGGTCGCGCATTTTCTAAAGAAAACATGACCGAACGTTTTACTCAGAATTTACAGAATGCGACGGAAGCATTAACCGCGTATCCGGATACAACGAACAAAGAATTTCGGATATTAATTCGCACAAGCAATCGACCTGAAATGTTTAAAAAATGTATTGAAAGTGTTCTTTCTCAAACATATACACAGTATCATATCTATATTTGTTTTGATGACGAGAAATCACTAGACTATCTCAATGATTATGAAGATGACGAACGAATTACTTTTTTCCCCGTTTACATAGATAGCACTGAGAAATACCGGTTTAATTTGTATTGCAATCGACTTCTAGAAAAGGTAAAAGACGGATATGTAATGTTTTTAGACGACGATGATGTAATAATTGGTCCAAGAACATTGGAAGTGTTAAATCATCAAATTGGTTCGAATAAAATAGCAGTTTGGCGTTTTTTAAGACCCGACAAATTAATTTATCCAAAATCACTTGATAAAGAGATTGTTTTAGGAGAAATTGATACCGCGTCAGTATGTTTTCATCATTCATTAAAGAAGATGTCTTCATGGGGAGACAAACAATATGGCGATTATCATTTTTACAAAACATTATTTAATGCATGTCCAAGAAACCGAATGCAAATGTTAGAATATACATTAACCGCAACACAATTTAATGATAAAATAGGAAACTATGGTAATAGTGTATAATAATGTTTCGAATCGGATTACTTTTTTTTTCTCTTTTTCATCTTTCACAAGCATATGACGACCATCTAAGTCATGTAGCAGTGAATATATCTCAGGCGGCGTATTGTATGACTCCAACCAGTCTATGGAATTGCGAGACGTGTGATGTCGGGAATACATACGACGACATTTTGGTTGAAAGTGGCGAACAAGTGATATTTGGATATAATGGAGAATATGATTCTGTATTTGTTAGTTTTCGCGGGTCGGAAAACATTCAAAATTGGATTGCAAATATTCAAGTGTCGAAAACGACTCCCTATCAAGATACAAATATAGCGGTAGCAAAAGGTATTTATAATTTATTTGAAAATTTGAGACCAGATATAGAGACGACGGTTCATAAGTTGACTCAGAAATATAATACACAACAATTGTTGATAACTGGACATTCACTGGGCGCGGCTTTGGGAACATTATATGCGTTTGATATTTTGTATTATGAAAAGGATTATAAAATCCATTCACTTATCACATTTGGTTCTCCGCGTGTTGGAAATGAAGAGTTTGCGATGCAATTTGAATCGTATCCGATATATTCTAAACGTGTGACGCATTATTATGATATAGTTCCGCACGTTCCCGAAGAGTTTATGGGATATAGACACATTTCACAAGAAGTATGGTATAATGAACCCAATACCAAATACACATTATGCGATGATGCGAATGGAGTAGAAGATAACCAATGTTCCAATTCATGTGCTCCGACAAAATGTACAAGCACTTCCGACCATTTAGAATATTTGCAAATAAAAATGGGTATAGGAGGATATTGTTAATAATCTTGTTATTTTACATAGTATAGTCTCATAGTATACTATGTGCGGAATCACGGGATTTATTGGAAATGAAAATGCATATATGCAAATATTAGCAGGATTATACCAATTACAAAATCGCGGGTATGATTCGGCGGGAATATCAGTCATCGAAGATGGAGAAATAAAAACTCATAAATATGCCTCGACAGATACATTATCTGCGTTAACTCAATTATCGGAATTCGAAAATAAATATGATAGTTGTTTTGTGGGGATTGGTCATACACGGTGGGCGACACATGGTGCGAAAACAGATACCAATTCTCATCCACATGTATCTCACGATGGATTATTCTCTCTTGTTCACAACGGTATTATCGAGAATTTCCAAGAAATTAAGAAACGGTTAATGGAAAAGGGAATCGAAATGAAATCCCAAACAGATACCGAAGTGATTGTGAATTTAATTGCGGTTCATTTCGAGGAATGTGGAGATGTAGAACAAGCGATTAAAGAAACAACCGAAGAACTTACCGGTACCTGGGGATTTGCGGTGTTATACAAAGGCGAACCAAATAAAATGTATTGCACTCGACACGGTAGTCCTCTTCTAGTGGGTATCGATGGACAACGAGCGATGATTACCAGTGAACAAAGTGGATTTTGCAATCAATTCAGTAAATATATTGTATTGAACAATCACGATGTATGCACGTTAACACGAGACAATGAGAGTGGTGAGATTACTTTGAATACATCATGTGAATATAAGGAGAAGAGTGCACAGAATGTAAATGCGTCATTGACTCCGGCACCTTATCCATATTGGACAATCAAGGAAATTAATGAACAAATCGATTCTTCATTACGCGCGATTAGTGAGAGTGGGCGATTAATGGCCACGAATGAGGTCAAGATGGGCGGATTATATGAACACGAATCGGCATTAAAACAATTGGACAATATTATTTTATTAGGATGCGGAACTTCTTATCATGCAGGAATGATTGGGGTGCATTATTTGAAAGAAATCGGAGGGTTTAATAGTGTGCAATTGTTTGATGGGGCAGAATTTGGAGAAGCGGATATCCCAAGAATGGGAAAAACAGGATTGATATTGATGTCGCAATCGGGGGAAACCAAAGATTTACATAGATGTATCCAAATAGCAAACACCAACGATTTATTTATGATTGGCGTTGTAAACGTGGTTGATTCTCTTATAGCGCGTGAGGTGCATTGTGGGTGTTATTTGAATGCGGGTCGTGAGGTTGCTGTCGCAAGCACTAAAGCATATACTTCCCAAGTAATTATCTTGTCTATGATTGCGATATGGTTTTCTCAGGTAAAAGGAACACATGAATTGAAGAGAAAGAAGATGTTGCAGGATTTACGCGGATTACATATGAATATCGAACAAACCATACGGATGACTGAAACTCAAATACGCGATGAAATTGTTCCACTATTTAAAGACAGAAATAGTTGTTTTTTATTAGGTAAAGGAAAGTGCGAAAGTATCGCACGTGAAGGTGCGTTGAAAATAAAAGAAATATCTTATATTCACGCAGAGGGGTATTCAACGAGTAGTTTAAAACATGGACCATTCGCGTTATTGGAACAAGATTTCCCCGTTATTTTGATAGCACCGAATGACGAACATTATGCAAAATCAATGAATGCTTACGAAGAGATACAATCCAGGCATGCGACAATTATTATGATCACTGATGATTTGGAATGTGATAAGCCAAATCACATTAAAATACCATTGAATAAAACGTATAGCGCTATGTTGTCTATTATTCCATTACAGCTATTATCATATGAATTATCATTGTCGAGAGGATTGAATCCCGATATGCCGCGTAACTTAGCGAAAGTAGTGACTGTAGAATAAAAAATCATACAATATTATTACTTAACGAACGGTGATATTATATGTTTTTCGTAATTATATACACTTTTAAATGTTAAAAAGTATATATAATATGTTAGTGTTATTATACGGTTCAAATGGTTGGATTGGTGGACAATTAGTTGATGTTCTGGAAAATAATAATATTAATTATGTTTGCGGTAAATCACGTATAGATAATGATGAAACCCTCGAATCTGAAATTGATAAAATACAACCAACCCATATAGTATCGTTTACAGGAAGAACGCATGGTAAAATAGGAGATAATGTGTTTACGACAATCGATTATTTAGAACAAAAGGGGAAACTGGCCGAAAATGTGAGAGATAACTTGTATGGACCACTGTTAATGAGTCAACTATGTAAAGAACGAAAAATTCATTTTACTTATCTTGGAACAGGATGTATATTTGATTATGATGAAGAACACCCATTTGGTAAAGAAGAAAATGGATTCGCAGAGGAATCGCTACCTAATTTTTTTGGGTCGTCATATTCAGTGGTGAAAGGATATACGGATCGTCTTATGAAATTGTATAAAAACGACGTTTTAAATCTTCGCATTCGCATGCCTATAACGGGTGATTGTAACGGGCGTAATTTCATTACCAAAATTACAACTTATGAAAAGGTATGTTCTGTCCCCAATTCCATGACGGTATTACCTGAACTATTACCATATGTGCTAGAAATGATGAAATCAAACACGACTGGAACAATTAATTTGACGAATCCTGGATTAATTAGTCATAATGAAATCCTGGACATGTATACAGAAATTGTAGACCCAAATTTTACTTATACAAATTTTAGCAAAGAAGAACAGCTGAAAATTTTAGATGCTGACCGGTCGAACAATTTCTTAGACACGACCAAACTAGAGACATTTTTCCCCGATGTAATGAATATTAAAGATTCTGTTCGCATTATGTTAGAAAATTATAAAAAATCATTCATACCGACAAATGTTCAAACAACAGACAGTTCCAATATTTGTGATTGGGACGATGAATCGAAAAAAATCAAATGTCTATTTATTACCGGAGGTGCTGGATTTATCGGTTCAAATTTTATTAATATGTTTTGCAAAAAGTATCCCGATATTAAAACAATTAACTTTGATGCATTGTATTATTGCGGTGATATAAATAATGTTGATGAACAAATACGAAACTCGGAAAAATACACATTTATCGAAGGAAATTTACAATCCTTTAATTTATTAAAATATATTTTTCAAACAAATGAAATAACCCATGTTATACATTTTGCGGCCCAGTCACATGTGCAAAATTCTTTCACAGATTCATTACAATATACGAAAGATAATATATTAGGGACACATAATTTATTAGAAGTAAATCGGGTATATAATAAAAAATTGTTGAAATTTATACATGTATCTACAGACGAAGTGTATGGTGAATCGATGATAGACGTTGATGAAAAACATAAAACAGAACATTCTATTTTATGTCCAACAAATCCATATGCGGCGACAAAAGCGGGTGCAGAATTAATAGCACAGTCATATAATCATAGTTTTAACATGCCGATTATTATTACACGTGGAAATAATGTATACGGTCCAAACCAGTATCCCGAAAAACTCATACCACGATTTATTCAGCAACTTCAAAATAATGAAAGGGTAACTATTCAAGGAGATGGATCATGCGTGCGAGCATTTTTACATGCATATGATACAGCAACCGCATTTGAAACAATTTTATTAAAAGGAAATATTGGTGAAATATACAACATAGGTTGTGATGAAAACATGGAATATAGTGTAGCGGAAATAGCCCAAACGTTAATTAAAATGATAAAAAAAACGGAAGATTATGATAAATGGATTACATATATCGAAGACCGTCCATTTAATGACCAGCGTTATTATATTAGTAACAAAAAAGTGAAGGATTTGGGGTGGGGTATTACAATCAAATTAGATGATGGATTAAAAGATTTAATTGTATAATACGACGCGCGACTTTAGAATAAAAAATCTGCGATAATAGTAAGAATGAACTCGAATTCAGACGTAACAAAAATACTAAAAAAATGTAGTCAATGTAAAGAGAGTGTCGAATATAAGGAAAAGCATGTATGTGTAATTTGTGATGATTATTATTGTGATAAATGCATACAACTAATGCATAGTTATTATGGATTTTTTGAGAGTAAATATTGCACTTATTGCACGACTGTATTTGACCATTAATCCTTGAATTTTTGGTATATTATCATATGTAAGTTAAATTATATAGTTATATATGACTAAAATTTTCAAAACTGTTCAAACTCAAATAGCAAATGCAGCGAAGTTATGTAACTTAAATAAAAATGTCGAAAATATATTATTAAAACCAAAAAACAGGGTATTGTTTAGTTTTCCTGTAGAATTTTCGGATGGTTTAAAAGTTTTAGATGGATATAGAGTGCAACATAACAATGTAATGGGTCCATTTAAGGGAGGATTGCGATTTCATCCTGATGTGAATTTAGATGAGGTTGACGCATTGGCTACGTGGATGACTATGAAGTGTGCATTGCAGGATTTACCGTATGGTGGAGGCAAAGGAGGTGTAGCGATAAATCCGCGTGATTATACCGAAGAGGATTTGCAAAAAATTTCACGTGCGTTCACACACGGATTATATGACCATATTGGAACAAACAAGGATATCCCCGCGCCCGATGTAGGAACTACCCCTCAAATTATGGATTGGATGATGGATGAATACAATAAAATCAATCGCACATCAAATGTAAAGAGTGTGTTTACGGGAAAGTCTATTCCATGTGGAGGAAGTCAAGGACGCGATGAAGCAACTGGTAGAGGCGTGGCTATGTGTGTAAAAGAATGGGCAGACCAAACCAACACTAATTTAGAAGAAAAAACATTTATCATACAGGGTTTTGGTAATGTAGGGAAACACGCGGCATTTACTTTAGAATCGTTTGGTATGAAGATGATAGGAGTCGGTGACCACGGAGGTTATGTTCATAAAGAGGAAGGATTCAACGTGTCTGATGTGGATGAACATGTGAAAAATCAAGGTTCGGTAAAAGGCTTATGGGGACCAACATTGGGATATCATAATGGAGATTCATTAACGAAACAAGAGTTTTTTGCGTTAAAAACCAATGTAGTTATTCCTGCAGCTCTTGAAATGCAAATAGATGAAGAAGAAGCCGAAAATATGAAGTGTGATATCGTTGTCGAAGGTGCGAATGGACCGGTTACAGAAAAGGGTGATGAGATATTGAACCGTAGAGGTATCACAGTTGTGCCGGATATTTTAGCGAATTCAGGAGGAGTGGTGGTAAGTTATTATGAATGGTTACAAAATAGACAGGATGTAACCTGGGAAGAACAATATGTCTTAGAGAAATTAGATGGTAAAATGGCGGAATGTTATAAAAAGGTGAATGAAATTGCTGAAAAATACAAGTGCACAATGAGAGAGGCTAGTTATATATATTCATTGAAATCGATAGAAGGAGTGTATAAGCAGCGTGGTATTGAGTAAGATATTTGAACGATACGACAATATACAAAAAGTTCGTAAAATATGAACCATTAAATCCAAGAGTCGTCGGATATAAAGTAGAAAATCCAAGATACTATTGAAGTTTTGAATCAATTAAAATGATATTTATCTTCATAATTGAACATAATGATAAATTTGTTATAATTATTATTATCATTTATGTGTATAAGAATGACAACAAACATTTTAATAACTGGAGCAGGAGGATTTTTAGGGAAACATTTAATTAAACACCTTTCTAAAAATAAAGGAGAATATAATATATATTGTACTTGTCGGTCAAGCTTAAAATTTAATAATTTAGTAGTTTTAGCAAAAAATGTAAACCCTGAAGTAAAAATATTTAATGTAGATATTACATGTGGTATGGATATTCTGAGATTAAAACAACATATTATTGATAATAAAATTGAGTATATTATTCATTGTGCAGCTATGAAATATATGGATATTGCTGAAATTGAACCTAGTAAAACAATTAACACAAATATAATTGGAACACTTAACCTGATACGAATTGCAAAAGAGACAAATATAAAAAACATTATTGCTTTAAGTACTGATAAAGCAATTGATCCAATTAATGTTTATGGATCGACAAAATATTTAATGGAAAAAATAATTATTGAAGCGGGATATTCTAATTATCAAGGTGTCAATTTTTTCTGGTCTGACGGAAGTGTATTAGATATATGGTATAATCAAATGAAAAAAAATAAAAGATTATTTGTTACTAATTTTGAACAAAGTAGATACTATATAACGAACGACATTGTATGTGAAGATATAATAAACAATTTAGATACTAAAGGAACTACTTTAGTTCCAAAAATGGTAACGAAAATTTCATTAAAACAACTTTACGAAAGCTTTAGTGAATATTTTAATTATAATGATTTTGATATATTAGGAGCTAGAAATAATGAAAAGACAATTGAGAAAATTAGTGATGATTCTGAAGTATATAACCCAAACAAAGAAGAAATAATGAAAATGATTGATGAAACGATTAAATATATGTAAGTAATAAATTAACTGTTACATAAGTCAAAAAATTGTTAATTTTGATTATATAATTTTAATATATAATGAAGACAGCAGTAATTGGTTTAGGATTTGTAGGAGGCTCTATGAAAAAGAGTTTCGAAATGAAAGGTGCGTCTGTAAAAGGATATGATAAATATAAAGAAGGAACCGATAGCTTTATGGATTGTCTAGATAGCGATATTGCATTCTTGGCTCTTCCTACTATTTTCGACGAGGAACAAATGTCTTATGATTTGTCTTGTATTCATGAGGTTTGCACAGATCTTGAAAAGAATAAATATAATGGATTAGTTGTGATAAAAAGCACAGTTGAACCCACAACGACAGAGGGATTAATTAACACATATCCTACGTTAAAATTCATCCACAATCCTGAGTTTTTAACTGCGGCAACTGCATTTGAAGATTTCCATAATCAACAGCATATTGTTTTAGGAAAAGGGTCAAATGTTACTGATGACGAAGTGGACGTATTGGAAAATTTTTACAGAAAATATTATCCCGATGCCGAAATTTCACGTTCAACATGCACAGAGTCGGAATCAATGAAATGTTTTGTGAATTGTTTTTATTCGGTGAAGATTCAATTTTTCAATGAATTGTATTTGTTGTGCGAGAAAATGGGTTGTGATTACAATACAGTGAAAAATTTGATGTTGAAGAATAAATGGATTAATCCTATGCACACAGATGTTCCAGGTGTTGACGGTATGTTGAGTTATGGAGGGTATTGCTTTCCCAAAGATACAAATGCATTATTGAATCATATGAAGCGCGAAGGAACTCCTTACAAAGTATTAGAGGGTACTGTATTAGAAAGAAATGAAATGCGTAATGATAATGTGAATGTGAAATTAAAGGACAATAACAATTTCGAGTCCGGGTTTGATGAACAAATAAATTAATAAAATTTATAATATATTAATTTTAAAACGTTAATATATTAATTTTACTATAATTTATCATCATCGTTTGTAAATAAATTATACGATTCATCTTTTTCTAATACGCCTACCATAGCTTTACCTAGTCCATTGCTAACGGTTGCTAATATTGAAGGATTGTTATATTGTGAACAAGCTAAGACCATTGCCTTGGCTCTTTCAAACGAGTTATCACCTTTAAAAATACCCGACCCGACAAATACACCATCGCAACCCATCTGCATTAATAGAGACACGTCAGCGGGTGTTGCTATACCGCCAGCAGCAAATGTTACTACGGGTAACCGACCTATATTTTTAACTTGCTGTAATAACTCAACCGACACTCGATAGTTTTTAGCAAATACGTAAATTTCGTCATCATCAATTGATTGTAAATGTTTAATTTCAGAAAATACCGACCTAGCGTGTCTTACGGCATGTAAAACATTACCGGTTCCGGCGTGACCCTTTAGCCTTATCATAGAGGCTCCTTCTGATATTCGCCTCAAAGCCTCTCCTAGGTCTTTTGCTCCACAAACAAATGGTATTTTAAATTTATGCTTATTGATATGATAAGTTTCATCGGCACACGTCAATACCTCAGATTCATCAATGCAGTCGACTTCTAAATGTTCTAAAATTTGTGCTTCGGCAAAATGACCAATTCTAACTTTTGCCATAACAGGAATATTAACCGAATTCATAATTTCATTAATCATTTTAGGGTCACTTGACCTGGCTATTTCATTATTTAATATTATATCAGCAGGAATACGCTCTAACGCCATTACAGAAACAGCTCCAGCCTTTTCGGCTATTTTAGCCTGTTCTTTATTTACAACATCCATAATAACACCCTTCTGTTGAAAAGCAAAAAATGACCGTTTTATAGATTTATTATTGTTTACTTCATCATTATTTAATGATGTTAAACACCATGGTGTAATATTATTCATATTCGGGGGTCTTTTATTGAAAACATTTTCAAACCCACATATTTCCTGAAAAAAATATAAAAACCAGCTGAACCCGTCATGTGTAATTTCTGGATGAAAAGACGTGCCTAACATTTTTTTTGTTTTAATTGCAACTATAGTATTATTTATTTCAGCCAATATTTCGATATCTTTATCACCTATCTTTATTATTCCAGGTGCGCGTATAAAGTGAACATCTGTTGTTAAATTGTAATTAACACCATCCTTTAATGATATTTTATCAAAAAAAGATTTTGTTTGTCTTCCAAAATAATTCCGTTCTAAACTAATCGATAATTCTAGTAATTCAGTCAATAAAATTAAACCAGCACATATACCATATACTGGTTTCGTTTTTAAAAAATTAATAATAGAATTTTTTAATCCAGTTTCATTTATTAAATTCATAATCGTTGTAGATTCACCTCCTGGTAAAATTAAAGCGTCAATATCGTCAAGATCAGTTTTGTTGTTAATATATTTAATTACTATACCATCAAATAAGGATAATATATTATTGATTTCTTTAAATCCTCCCTGTAAACTTAAAATACCGATCTTATACTCTATAAACATAAGTATATAATTATGTTTATATATTTAAATGTCCGAAGGTGTAAAAAATACTCATTATTTACAGTCTTGTTCAACCATTTCTTGAACTAATTGGTCAAATGAACATTCGGGTATCCATCCTAAATTTGTTCTTGCTTTCGTGCTATCACCTAATAGTTCTTCAACTTCTGCTGGTCGAAAATAGCGTTCTGATATTTTAATTAGAACACGTCCCGTATGTTCATCGTATCCCACTTCATCAATTCCAGTTCCTCTCCATTTTATATTGAAACCTTTTAATGCAAACGCTTTCTCAACAAATTCACGTACGGAATGGAATTCATTTGTAGAAAGAACATAATCATCCGGTGTATCGACTTGAAGCATTCTCCACATTCCTTCTACATAATCTTTTGCATGCCCCCAATCACGTTTCGCATCTAAATTTCCTAATACCAATTCTTCTCGGTCTCCTTTCAAAATCATGTTTAAACCACGTGTTATTTTTCGTGTTACAAATGTAGGACCTCTTCGTGGACTTTCATGGTTAAATAAAATTCCATTGCAAGCAAACATATCATATGACTCTCTATAATTTTTAACAATCCAATAACCATATAACTTGGCTACCCCATAAGGAGATCTTGGATAAAAAGGTGTAGTTTCCTTTTGAGGAACCTCTTGGACAAGACCATATAATTCTGAAGTAGAAGCTTGATAAAAACGACATTTGTCCATTATACCAGAACTACGGATAGCTTCTAATAATCGTAAAACGCCAGTTCCATCAACATCAGCTGCATATTCAGGCATTTCAAAAGATACTTTAACATGACTCATTGCAGCTAAATTGTATATCTCTAATCGTTCAAAATCATCGTATTTTTCTTTGATTTCATACATAATATGTAATAAATTGGAGCTATCGGTCATATCACCATATTTGATAATTAAATTTTTATTATGATATAAATGTTCGATACGCTGGGTGTTAATATCAGATGCTCGACGTACAATTCCCCATACTATATAATCTTTCTCTAATAACAATTCAGCTAGATAAGAGCCATCCTGTCCATTAAGACCTGTAATTAATGCTATCTTCATAATATAATATAATTATATATATTCTAATTTACAAAAATAATTACATTATAAACAAATACGTATTTTATCTTTTATATAATCATGTAAATTAGTATCATCGATACTAAACCAATCAAATAATTGATGTTGTTTATCTAATTGTATACTGTTAGTATCATTTAAAATAAATTTATATAAAATGTTTATATGATGTGTTCCGTTAGAAACACCATCAAAGTTCGAATTTTCAAAAAATTCTTCTATTATACCACAATATTGTAATTTATTTATTTCAATATTAAGTCCTAATTCTTCTTTTGATTTTCGAATAATAGCGTCATTTAATTTTTCGTTTTTATTAACTCTTCCACCGGGTGTATAATATATATTTTTTAAAGGTTCATTTTCTCTTTTAAACAATAAAACTTTATTTTTTTCAGGATTAAAAATTACGATATCTACAGTAAGGACGGGAATTGCATCTAGAATTTGTGCATATAAAATTTTATTTATAAACATTATTATAATGTAACTAAATATTATAATAAATTCAAAATTTATAAACCATATATGGTTTATAAATTTTATTCAATTAATTAAAATCGTAACTGTAAAAAATGTCTATTAATTGGGTTACCCTATCTTCAGACATTTGTTCACAAGCTAATCCTATAAAAAAGGCTCTCTTATGCAAGACTTCGGCTCCCTTATATTCTTCCGGATTAATATCTAATTTTAAAAATTTAAATATAGGTTGTCTTGCAAAATTCCCAGTTATAATTGGTCTGTTTTCAACTTTATTCTTTGATAAATGCTCCATAAACGGTTTATAATGTTTCAAATATTTTTCATTTATAATAAATGGTAGGGCAAACCAAGCCGGAACACATTTTGTTGAAGCATGGGGGGTAACAAAAATATCTTTATTTCTGGGGTCGTTTATTATTCGTTCTGTTATATTTTTATGATTATAAATTCTATTATTATTTTTGGAATCTAATTTCTTTAATTGGACAATTCCCATAGATGCTTGAGTTTCCATAGGTCTAAGATTATATCCAACATTCACAAATAAAAATCTAGGGTCTACATCTTTATAAGTTTCCTCTAATTCCTTTTTATTTTTTAAATATCTTGTCCAACCATGTGCTCTCAGACATAATAATAATTCATAGTCCTCTTCATCATTACAAACAACCATACCTCCTTCAATAGTAGTTATATGATGCGAATAATAAAAAGAATATGTACCAAAATCACCAAAAGTGCCGAGTATTGTATCGTCATATTTTGAACCTAATGATTCACATGTATCTTCCATTAAAAATAAATTATTGTCTTTTACAATTTTCATTAATTCATCCATATCAGTAGAATTACCTAATATATGTACTGCTATAATACCTTTAATTTCGGGAGTCATTTTTTGTTTTAAATCTTCTATATCCATATTCATAGTTAGTGGGTTAACATCTACAAAAACAGGTTGTAAATTCATTTGAATGATTGGCCAAACACTGGTAGACCAACAAATATTAGGAACAATTACTTTATCACCAGGGTGCAGTCTATTACGTCTTAAGTAATTTGTAGCAACAGCCATTGATAATAAATTAGCAGATGATCCAGAATTAACCATTACTGCATATTTCGACCCAACATATTTAGCAAAATCTTTTTCAAAATTAACCACATTTTCACCCATAGTTAACTTATTTGTTGTTAAAGTTTCCATCATTGTAATGATTTCTTCTTTATCATATGTTGATTCTATAAGAGGATATTCATACCCATTACTATAATCCATATTTATTTCTTCATACACCAATTCTTGCCATGTTGGAAATAACTTTGTATTTTTAAACTTTTCAAGGTTAAATAAACTAATATTATTTGTAGAATTATTATAATTACTATCTTCAATTGGTAAAAATCCATTAGAACGTGCATGAAAACACACATATATATCACAATTACTATTCATAATATTAATACTGTATTCTTTACGAACACTTATTTCGTTATACCAATTCTGAATATTAATATCAGTATCTGAACTAACAACATTATTATTATCAATTGCAACAATTTTTATATCTAAATAATTTTCAGAAACTATATTTACATTATATGTAACATTTTCGTTAAATGTGCAACTTTCAATCTTGATTTGGTTATATCCCCTTTTAAATGGTTTATCTAAAGTTTTCATATAATTTGCATGAACATATTCTAATTTACAAAAATAATAACTATATAGTATATAGTGAATGATAACCGTCGTAACAGGTGGAACCGGTATGGTTGGAAAATGCTTACAAGAAATAATAGGTAATAATAAGAAGGACTCTGAAAATAATTTTATATTTTTATCTTCTTCTGATTATGATTTAACAAATATAACTCAGGTAGAAGATTTATTTAAAACACTTAAACCAAATTATATAATTCATTTGGCGGCAAACGTAGGAGGATTATATAAAAATTTAAGACAAAAAACTCAAATGTTTAAAGATAACGTTAGAATGAATGAAAATATTCTTGAAATGGCTAATAAATATAATGTTCAAAAAGGAATATTTTGTCTATCTTCATGTGTGTTTCCACATAATCCGTCTGAATATCCTATGACTGAAAAAATGATACACGAATCAGAACCACACCCATCTAATGAAGGATATGGATATTCTAAAAGAATGATGGAAATGCAATGTAGAAATTATAATGAACAATTTGGAAGAGAATATATGTGTCTTATACCTGTTAATTTATACGGACCTTACGATAATTTTAATTTAGAAGATTCTCATGTAATACCAGGACTTATTCATAAATTTTATAACAGTAAACAAAACAATACTAAATTTCAAATGTATGGTTCGGGAAAACCGTTAAGACAATTTGTTTTTTCGTATGATTTCTCCGAATTAATTTTAAAAATTTTATTTGAATATACTGGTAAGGAACGTTCTATAATATGTTGTAATGATGAAATATCAATTATTGAGTTGACTAAATTAATTAGTAAATTAAGTGATTATGATACTAATAATATTACATGTGACCTTACTAAATCAGATGGGTGTATGAGAAAAACGGTTGATGGAAGTTTATTAAAAAAAATATATCCTGAATATAAATTTACACCATTAACCATTGGTATAGAAAAAACAATAGAATGGTTTGAAAATAATTATGATAAATGTAGAAGATAAAAATATATCTAAACTATATAGTTCGTCCTCATATCTAACTATTTCATATTGCCTAATTAGTTACATAAATTAACTCTATTATAATAATTTGAAAACCATGTAATATTTAAATAAGCGCGTTTTTTTACACCTTTGAATATTTAAAGGTGTAAAAAATAAATAACAAAATATTTAAATTCTTCCAAAATCATCTTCATATCTAACAATATCATCTTCACCAAGATAGTCGCCAATTTGAGTTTCTACAAATTCTACCATTTCATCGCCAATATTTTCCATGCGATGTAATGCAGTTACAGGAATATAGACATGTTCATTGGGTCCCATTTCAATAAAATCATCATTTACCTGAACGCGCGCTTTACCTTTACAAATCACCCAATGTTCACTTCGATGATTATGGCTCTGTAACGAAAGTCGTTTACCCGGATATACACCAATTCTTTTCACTTTATATCCACTATGGTCATTTCCCTCCACATTAATATACCACCCCCACGGCCTGTATGCTTTTGCGTGAACAATTTTCAGCCCATCGTTCGTATCAGATAACTTAGTTATAATTTGTTTAACATCTTGACTGCAATCTTTATTTGCGATAAGTAATACATCGCGGTGATTTATAATTATTAAGTTATCAATTCCTAATGTAGCAACCGCTGCATTATCACTTTCAATATAACAATTATTAGTATCTTGCGTTATAATATCACCCTTCAATACGTTATCATCTTCATCTTTTGCACAATTTTCAAATAATACCTTGAACGAACCGATATCCGACCACATATAATTATAAGTTAATGTGAATGCATTAATATCCATGTCCCGATTGTTAATGAGAGGTTCCATAATAGCATAATCAATCGAAATTGGTTCACACGTTTCGAACGATTTGCAATCTAAACGTAATATATTATTATTTAAGAGACTATTATCTAATGTTTGTTTGCAGACATTCAATATACCAGATGCATATTTTTCGAAACATTGTATCATTGTTTTGTTTTGAAACATAAACAGTCCAGCGTTCCATAAATAGGTCCCGGTTTCGATATATGACTGTGCCGTTTCATAGTCAGGTTTCTCCTTAAAACATAAGGTTTCATTTTGTGAATTTGTCTGGATATAACCGTATCCAGTTTCTGGATAGGAAGGAGTAATACCAAATGTGACTATAGACTTGTTAATATATTTATTCATTGCGTTCATTACAACCGTGCACAATTTATAATCATTAAAAATATGGTCGCAGGGAACAATCAACGAAATATCGTCTTGATTTCCATACAACGAAGCAATACATACTGCTGGTGCAGAATCGCGACCGATAGGTTCAGCAATAATAACAAATTCGTCTTCTAAATTTAATTCTGCTAATTGTTCATTCACAATAAATTCATGTTCTTTGTTACATATAATAATATACTTATTAACAGTAATATTGAGTGTTTTTAAATGTAGGAATCGTAATATTGTATTTTGAAACATTGTGTTAGAGTCAACTAATGGTAAGAATTGTTTTGGTAACTTTTCCCTAGATAAGGGCCATAATCGAGAACCTTTTCCTCCACACAAAATAATAATATTCATTATATACATTATAATGAATATTTGATTACTCAACATAATTATAAATGTGTGCTATAACATCGTTAATACTTTTCCATTTTAATCCATAATCTGATTGATTATGAATTACAGGAATCTCCATAGCCTCACATTCTTGGACGCTATTGGCGTTCCCGTCGTGCGCTGTTAATCGCAACATGATAAAACATTGTTTATACACATCCGGCATTAAATCATGCTCAACCGATGTTTGGTTACTGAGTATATATTTATATTGTGGAAGGCGTTGCATAACAGTTTCATAAACGGAATTTCCATAGACATGTTCTCTTCCCGGAGTTTGTCCATTAAATATATATATACATTTACCCAATTCGTTACGTGGAATGGGTTGGAATAATGTTTGTTTAACCATATTGAACTCTACCAAAATGGGTGATATACCTTGATTTTGTAAACGTTTATATATACATTGGCTGATGGCTAAATGAACAACGTTCTGTAAATATTTGATTTCGTTGAGTGTTGCGCGAGCTTGTCCATTATGATAATTCGCATCTTCCCCACCCCAAATGATATATTTTAAACCAGTTTGTTTTAGCAGTGCTTGTAAATCAGAATCCGTATATACACCAAAAAACACACATGGTTCTTCGGTAGACGAAATATCATTAAAATGAAAAAAATCCATAAAACGTGTTCGAAACGAACTTAACCCGTCAGAAACATAGCATTGATTAACATGACCGATGACTTGTTTAATGGGAAGTGTTGAGATGGTTGTGTTCGATTGAATAATCGGGTGCGTTCTACGCTTTTCTTTACAACCGTAATAGGCGAAGTGTTGAATAGCTTTCTGTTGATTGTTAACACCCGCTTTACGTAAATCGTCGTATACGTTTATATAAAATTTCCAATCGAAATTGGGATATTGTTTATAAAAATTGGACATATTGTTATATTATTGTATAATATAATGAGTGAATATACTAATATATATAGTAATCTTGAATTAAACCGACATTTAACAAAAAATACAAATTATAAATTAAATCAAAGTATTAAACAATTAATTCGGATTGAGTGTTATAAAATGGAATTTAATAAATTAAGAACAATTATCGATTATGCATTTATATGTATTAGTGATGAAAATATATTTAATAACATTATATCAACAAATTTGAACAATAATGATGAATGTAATGATAAAATATATAAATGTATATTCGATTCTGAAATACAAGTTCCTAATATAAGAACATCAATTTCTCTATCGCCAAAAAAACAAACACTATTGGACATGTATTTCACTATATCGAACCATAATTATAGCGTTTTATATAATATTATTAATCATATTGATACGATTGAGTTAATTGATTTAAAAACTGATTTACTTTTTTCAAAGGATATTGGTGGTAATACGCTTGATAATATTTTACACAAACGAAATATAACCCACATAGCAGGTAACGATGGCGACATAGCAGGTAACGATGGCGACATAGCAGGTAACGATGGCGACATAGCAGGTAACGATGGCGACATAGCAGGTAACGATGGCGACATAGCAGGTAACGAACGAGTAAAATTATTATCGGTTGAACAAATCAAAAATATAACAATCAACAACGAATATACTACAGAGATAAATAAGGATCATCGGTCAAACATTACTTTTTATAAATTATCCGAAGATGATATTAAATACGTTGAAAATATCATAGATATAAATATTGGTGATATCATCGTTAAAAAAAAATTTATTCAAATAACCGATGATACTACAGAAAAACTAGGCGGAATGAATGGGCCATATCACAGAGAATGTAAATCTTTAATGCGACTTCATAATAAGAAACATTTTCCTACAATATTATACTGTAACGATGCTACAAAAGTAGTATATATGACTTATTGTGGTAAACCATTATGTAAAAAATCTGGGAATATTCCAATTGATTGGAAAGAACATATTACAGAAATGATAATTACACTAAGTGAAATGAAAATTTATAATAATGATATGTGGTTAAACAATTTATTAGTGAAAGATGGTATATTATATATGATTGATTTTGGATGGGCAACATTTGATAATGATAATTATCCATTTATAAATATTACTGAAAATGATTTATTAGAAAACGATAGTTTATTAGACTTATTATCGATTGTATACTCACGTGTAGCCGCAGAACGTATACTATTTACGAAAGAAAATCTTTAAATTTTAGACATTATTTTGATTTACAAGATAATATAATATAAACATAATTCATTATAGTGAATATAATGAATATTACATATTTAGGTCATGCAGGGTTTTCTATTGAAACAAAATCAACGTTATTATTACAAGATATTTGGACAACTAACAAGGGTGCATATAATAGCTCATGGTTTCAGTTTCCATGCAATCATCATTTAACTAAAGACATTGTAAGTAGTATAAAAAATACTCATAAAGACGTATATATATATATTAGTCATGAACATAAAGACCACTTTGATACGGATTTTTTTCCTTTAATTAAAGATATTAAATGTAATATTATTATTGGAAATTTCAGAAGAAATAAAATGATACATTATTTTAGTAAATTTGAAAATTTTAAAGTATATTTGTGCGATGATCTTGAGGTTATAAAAACACAAGATTCAAAAATTACAATATACTTAGCCGATGCCGAATTAAATAGAGATTCGGGAATTCTATTTGAACACAACGATAAATGTTTTTTAAATTTGAATGATTGTAAAATATACGATAGAATATCAAACTTATTTCCACAAGGTGTAACATATTTGGCTATACAATTCTCGGGTGCAACATGGCATCCTACATGTTATAAATATAGTGAGCAAGAATATGAAAAAGTGAGCAACCTCAAAAAATATAATAAATACGAGAGTGTCTTGAAAACAATTGAAATGTTAAAACCTATTATGTACATTCCTAGTGCAGGTCCTGTAGTATTTTTAGATGATTGTTTAATTGATAAGAATTTCGAAAAAGTTAATATATTCCCTCATATTCCGGATTTTCAAAAATACTTAAAACAACACCTAAGTTACGATATAAAATGCGAACAATGGATGCCCGGTGATATATATTCATCAAATGAATCAAAATTTTTAGAACAGTCTAAAAAAACAGATTGGAATAATTTAAAGGACGTAATATTAAATTATAAAAATGAAATACCATCCGAACTATTTGATAAAACATTAAAATATGATATACCAACAACTATAGAAAATACAAGACAAATCTTACAATTAAAAATAAATCAATTAAAATATAATTTCATTGAATATGATGAGTACTCGATTATTTTACAATTTTATGAGGAACCGAATAAATGTATACAATTTGATTTTGTTAATAAAAGTGTTAAAGTTATAAACAAATCAGATATTGCATACAATGAAGATAATCGTGGTAGGGGAGTCGATTTTTTTGATTCCAGTGACGAAGAAGACAATATTGTCCACGAAGTCAATAATAATCCATTTTATTTTATAAAAGTATATTTATGGGAAATGGAGAAAATAATAGATAAAAAAATGGACTGGGAGGATTGGACGCTAACATTCAGAACAGAATTACAACGAAATCCGGACAAATATATGTCTTTGCTCCATGGTATTTTATATATGGAGATAGAAGATATACCTTTTTTAGAAAGGAAACTATATTCGTTAAAAGAAACAGAAAAAATAAAGGTATCTAGTGATGGTAAACAATACATGATAAATAGATATTGCCCTCATCAAGGAGCAGATTTAACCAATGCTGATATTATAGACAATAAGGTAATTTGCCCAAATCATAAATGGAAATTTGATTTATTACAAAACGGAGACTGTACAACTTCGATGGATTCTCTATGTGCTGTAGCGTGCACCGGTGATAATGTTGATATTGAAGATATTGTAAAACAATCAATAACGCAGAAATTGACTTTAGTTAATAAAGAAATTATAATTGATAAACAAGAACCAATAATAAAACTTACATTTAAAAATAGTAATATCATCGAAAATATAAATTATGATAATCATTTCTCATTGTCGTTATATGATAATGAAAATAATAAAATAACTCGTTCATATAGTCAAGTTGAAATTAATGAACATGAAGTGTCGTTTTATATAAAAATTTATAACGATGGTAAATTTACTAACATATTGAATCAGTTACAAATACATTCTAAAATTGAATATTCAATGATTGGACGAAAAATAAAATGTTTTGATATATGCAATTTTAACCTATGTTTTATGTGTGGAGGAACTGGTATAACACCTGTATACGGGATTCTAAAATATATCTCAAATTATAATTTTGATAACAGCATAAAATTAATTTCATGTTGGAATGACGAAAATGATATTTTTTTAATAGATAAAATTAAAAATGATATTAATATTAAAGACATCGAATATGATTTTTTTGTTAAGAATTCTAAAAATAATAAATATAATACTGGATATATTACTGGTGAATATATATCAAAATTAATTAGAGGTGAAATATTTAACGACAAATTATCATACTTTTATTATATTATATGTGGTCCCGATAAAATGGCTGAATCTATAAGAACAACTTTATGCAAATTGGGAATTAAAGATGAATATATAATTTATTTATAATGAGTATTTGTCTCGTTTATTTCAGTCGATATAATTACCAAGGGTGTAAAATATAACAAAATGAAATATAATCAATTTGTTATATAAATTAAAAACATGATAAGTTGAATTTACCTTATAACAAAATTACTCAACAATTTGACGATCTTATCTTGTTCCTCTCTGGTAATTTCTCCGTAACATGGTAGATTAAAAATGGTATCTGCGGTTTTTTCGGTAACATTTAAATCCATACATCTCGATTTGTTTTTAAAACAAACTTGATAATGTAAGGGTGATGGATAGAAAATAGCTAAATTAACACCATTTGCCTTCATAAACGATACGATATTGTCGCGTAATTCCTTATCGGATACAACAATTGAATATTGTGCCCATGCACTATACCTATCATTTTTCACAACGGGTAAGGTAAACTCTTTTACATCCTTCAAATGTTCAGAATAATAATCTGCACACTGATTGCGGTTAATTAATGTCTCTTGTCCAAAATACTCGAGTTTTGCGTTCAATATAGACGCATGGATTGTATCAATTCGACCATTAATACCAATATACTCATGTTTGAATCTTTCAATTCCACCATGACTCTTAATTGCACGAATACGTTTTGCAATTTCATCATCGTCGGTAAAACAAGCTCCTCCGTCACCATAACACCCCAGTGGTTTGCTAGGGAAGAAACTAGTCGTCCCAACAATTGATAACGAACCACTCTTTTTACCATTATATACGGCACCGAAACTTTGAGCACCGTCTTCAATGACGTGTAATCCATGTTTCTTCGCTATTTCATTAATACTGTCCATATCAGCAATTTGACCATATAAACTTACAGGCATAATTGCCTTCGTTTTATCTGTGATTGCCTCCTCAATTTTAGTATGATCCATATTAAATGTATCAGGTTCAATATCAATAAATACTGGAATTGCGCCAATCAATGAAATTGTTTCTGCAGTGCTAATCCATGTATGTGCAACTGTGATTACTTCATCTCCAGCTTGTATCCCGAGTGCTAACATTGAAATAGTAAGGGCATCAGTGCCGTTGGATACGCCAATTGCATGTTTTACGCCTACATATTCACTTAATGTTTGTTCAAGTTTCGCAACCTCAGGACCGTTTATAAATATACCATGGTCTAATACTTGATGAATCGCAGCATCAATTTCAGACTTATGGGTTTTGTACTCACGTTTAGGGTCATACATCTGTATGACGGACATTATATACATAGTAACCAGAAAAATATATTTATATTATTTTGCAAATTTATAATATTTATCAATTATATAATGAATCTTGGACTAATTGGTGGAGGCTACTGGGGTAAAAATCTTATCCGTGAATTCAATAAAACTGGAACACTACACACGATTTGTGATATTAATACAGTCGCATTAGAAGGTTATACCAAGGAATACCCTGGTGTAAAAACCACAACAAACTGGGACGATGTATTAATAAACGATGAGATAACTGCAGTATGTATTGCTCTACCTGCTGAAATGCATTTTTCGTTTGCGAAAAAATCATTGCTATCGGGTAAGGACGTATATGTTGAAAAACCGATTACATTAGACATGAAAGAAGCGGAAGAGTTGATACAGATAGCAAAAGACCAAGATAAAATTCTAATGGTCGGTCACTTATTGCATTACCATCCTTGTATTGAAAAAATAAAGGAACTTATATCAGATGGTAAAATTGGTAGGGTAAAAAATATCGTCGCAAATCGATTAAGCCTAGGCATATTTAGAACTCAGGAAAATGTGATGTGGTCATTTGCTCCTCATGATATATCGGTTATTCTTAGTTTATGTGGTAATCAATTACCCAAATCAGTGTTATGTTCAGGTAAGGACCATATCACAAAGGGAATCCAAGATATAACGAATTCTGTCATGATGTATGATGATAAATATGTGAATATTAACGTAAACTGGTTAAGTCCATATAAGGAACAAAAAATGTCGATTATAGGTGATAAAGGTATGATATTATTTGATGATGTATCAAAAGATAAAAAAATTACTTATTTTCCGGAATATATTCAATATAGTACCGATATTAATGCGATCCCCCAACCAATCAAAAATAACGAGATAAATATTGAAGTCGATATGTCGGTTTCTCCGTTATTGAAAGAATGTAACCATTTTGTCGAATGTTGCACTGAACGTAAAACTCCGATTACCGATGGTGAAGAAGGTTTACGTGTATTGAAAGTATTAAATACTTTACAAATGAGTTTAGATAGCGGTAAACAAGAAACCATACAAACCTCTGATATGGAATGCGATTACTTCGCTCACGATACAGCAATCGTAGATGAAGGTGCAGACATAGGCGATGGAACCAAAATATGGCATTATAGCCATATATGTAAAGGGGCTAAGATCGGCAAAAATTGTAATATAGGACAAAATGTTTTTATTGCAGACGGTGCAGTTTTAGGTGATAATTGTAAAGTTCAAAATAATGTTAGCATTTATGGGGGTATTGAAGCGGAAGATTATGTATTTTTTGGACCAAGTTGTGTATTAACCAACGATATAAATCCGCGTGGGATGCACAGCAAAGGAGGGGCATATATTAAAACAAAACTAGAGAAGGGCGTTACGTTAGGAGCAAATTGCACGATTGTGTGTGGAAATAATTTAGGGCAACACAGTTTAATAGGTTCAGGTGCTGTTATTTGTAAAGACGTGGAACCGTATAGTATTATGGTTGGAAATCCGGGCAAAAAAATAGGAACAATCGACGAATATGGGAATCGACAATTAGATTAGTTTATTTGTGAATTTAAATAATATTTTTATAATTTATATATATATGAAAATATTAAGTGTTGTTGGAACTAGACCACAGTTTTTGAAATTGGCGTCATTATCATTAGCATTTTTAAATGCTAATATAGAACATATTGTAATTCATAGCGGACAACATTATGACAAAGAAATGTCTGAAGACCTTTTTAAAGTATTATCAATTGAAGAACCAAATTATTTATTAGACAAAAAAGGAGATACTGCGATACAAAGTATAGGACATATGATGAACAAAATAGAAGAAATATGTTTAAAAGAAAAACCAGATAAATTACTTGTATTTGGAGATTGTGATACAACTGTTGCTGGAGCTCTTGTTGCAAAAAAATTAAAAATTTATTTAGTTCATATTGAATCGGGTATGAGAAGTTATAATAAAGATACGCCGGAAGAAGTAAACAGGTTAATTACTGATCATATATCAGATTTATTATTATGTTCGACGCAAGATAGTGTTGAAAAGTTGAATCAAGAAAATATTAAAGACAATGTTCATTACGTTGGAAATCTTCAATTAGAATTATTAAAAAATGTATGTGAGTCATATCATGATACTTCAATATTAACTGAAAATAACTTAACTGAAAATATGTTTGCGCTAATGACTATTCATCGTGAATACAATACAAATAAAGAAATGTTAAATAAACTCTTTCTAGATTTAGAAAAAATAAGTATTGATATTATATTTCCAATTCATCCAAGAACTAAAAAAACAATTGAAATTAATAATATTAACATACCAAAAAATTTAAAATTAATTAAACCTGTTGATTATTTGAATATGACTATTTTAGAAAGAAATTGTAAATTTATTATTACAGATTCGGGAGGAATACAACCAGAAGCTTGGTTTTTAAGAAAAAAATGTATAGTTATGAGAAGTGAAACTGAATGGATTGAACCTTTGAATAATAATAATAATATACTTTATGATTATGTAACTCCATTAAATGAATTTATTGATGATTTTTTAAAAATAAAAATCGAAGATTTAAAATATGATATAGATTATATAGGTAGTAAACAAATTTATGAAATATTGTGTATATGATTTCCGACAAGGTAATGGTGGACTCGGTGACTATATTAAATTTTATATGATATTAATTCACTTATGTATTAAATATAATCATACAATACAATGTAAAGTAAATAACCATTCTATGGAAAAATATATAATCTTGAGAAATACCGAAGCGTATATTACTGAAAATCCTGGAAAACAAATAAATTTCAATACTGATTTTAAAGCACTTGAGTCGTGGATAACTAACGAGTCACAAGATGCAGAGGAGTCTCAAGATGCTGAAGAGTCTCAAGATGCTGAAGAGTCTCAAGATGCTGAAGAGTCTCAAGATGCTGAAGAGTCTCAAGATGCTGAAGAGTCTCAAGATG
>Ga0255752_10001626_pt1 | contig 25921 bp, 16 predicted proteins | sample 011ome_25_FD_179952 | JGI IMG/M metagenome (GOLD analysis project Ga0255752, IMG submission 179952) | Coastal salt marsh microbial communities from the Groves Creek Marsh, Skidaway Island, Georgia - 011512CT metaG (version 2) | ecosystem: Environmental > Aquatic > Marine > Intertidal zone >... | reverse complement strand
ATGATTTCCTTTCATTAATACGTGTATCCCTACTACTCCTCTCTCTCTCTCTCTATTATACATATATCGTCTAGTATGCGTGTTTCCTATTATTCTCTCGGTAAAGGCGCGCAGTAATCATCCGCGAAGGCTAAAATTGAACTTCTCAAAGAGTGATTCAACGTCAGTTTTTTCTGCGCCAATTTCTCGCCAGTGATCGGACTCGTGTCGTGCTTTTCCAACCATCTCGCGATGGAGTTTCTATCGTACGAGTGACCGTCGCTCGTGATGACTGGTTCTAACATAACTTCGCACGTGATGCAATCGTAAAACTCTTGCGGCACTTTCATCGTCGCCGAGGCGATTTTGATCTTGGCCGCCGCTTCAACCATAATCGGCGACGGTTCTTTTATGCTCGGTTCTTCTTCGACGACGGGGACGAGATCATCCACGTCGACTTCGAACAAACCATCAGAAGCCGAGTACCCGTGGTATAACATTTGGTTTTGATGCAAAAAACCATCTTTGCTGGGAGATCTGTCGTGCCCTGCGCCTCGCGACGACAAAGACGGCGGAGGCAGAGGCGGAGTCGGACTACTGTTCGGCGGGCCACTGGTAGTAGCAGCGGTATTAGCACTATTCGTATTCGTCGACGCCGTTGTGGTTGTGGACATGTACGCTACTGACGCTGCAATTCTCCTCCTTGGCCCAAGAGGTAATCCTAACGATTCTAAATCGCGTTCGCGAAGCAAGACTAAATCGCTCATCACGATGGATTCTCGTTCGAAAATCTCGGCGAATTGTTCCAAGTTGAGCATGCGAAGCCATTCTCGCACTTCCGTGTTGTTCGGCATTTGTTGCACTGCTAAAGGTTGCGCTGGCGGTGGACCAGGTGGTAACGGCGGTTGCCCCGTAACGTTCGGTTGACGCACTTTTGCAATGTCGTCGTCGTCGTCAAACGGACCGAACACGTCGTCGCCCAAAGAGGAGAACGTCAAGCCCAAAACGTCGTTCAACGCTCCGTCCGAAGCGAACGAATCCGTGCGTTGATGGACAAGCAAATGCGCCGGCTGATGACCTCTATCTTCACCACCAATTGAAAGATGCTCGCCGCCTCCAATGCTACCAAATCCAGGAGGTGGTCCAACTGCGGATCTTGAAATTTCTCTCTGCGCGGCTTTGTCCTTGTGCAACTCGTCGAGATGAATCGGCGCCATCGGAGGCAACGGCGTCTCGTTCATCTTAACAGACGTAGTTGCGGACGTCATTTGCTGCTTCGCGCGTACGGCACGCACGACGTGCTCGGGTGGCGGACCCGGAGGTGGTTTCGGCAGGTTAAAGTGCGGCGACGGAATCTGTTTCGGACTCGTCGGTCCTCCTCCTCGGTGATGTTGCTGTTGATGCTGATACATTTGCGCCTCGGCCACGTTATGTTGCTGATGCATCTCGTTGCTCGCATTGTAACTGCTCTCCTTCGCTTTACTCTTCGCCTCTTCTTCTAACTTTTTCTTCTCCTCTTCCTCTTTCTCCGCTAACCTCTTCAACCGTAACTTTTCCAACTCCGCCTCGTGCTCCAACGCTCTCAATCGTCTCTTTTCAATCAACTCCTTCTCCTTTGCCTCTCGAGCGATTCTCTCCGCCTCTTCTCTCTCAAAAATCATCCTCTCTCTTTCCAATCGTTCGTTTTTGAGACGCTCTTGTTGCAACTTGAACTCCTCCAATGCTTCGTCGTCGATTTTCACTTCCTTCGCGCCGCCTTTGTTCCTGCTTCCTTTTTTACCGGAAGCGGAGTTGAACGCGTTCGACGCAGACGTTTTCGAAGACGACTGCGGCGGCGTTACCGGCGATCCCGGTTGAGAAGACGATTTATTATTGCTATTCTCGTCCTTGTTCTTCTTTTCCTCTGTCCTCTCTGCGATGTTACCGTTATTCTCCGCGTCGCTCCTCGCGCCGTCGCCCGCGCGCGTCGCGGTACAAATCCTCCTCTTTCTCTTCTCGTAAAACACAAAAGCGGACCCAAGAGTCATCGCGATTGCCGTTGTTCCCAACATCACCACTCGAATGCCGATGTTCCCTTCGGGGAAGAGCACGTTTATCATTCTCTCGTTGAACACTGCAACGACAGAAAAGACGCCGACGAACATCATCAACATCATCAAAGCCGCCTTCGGGGCTTTCGAAAGCGTTTTCATCGTCGTCGATGTTTCCGTCGTCGTTCGTTCGCTCTCGAGAGTATTCACCGCCATTCTCTCGTTCTTTCTTCACGAAGCGAAAGAAACCCCTTCTTCTTCCGCTCTTCTCTTTAAAAAGGAGTAGGAAGAGGCGCAGAAAACGACTTCCGCTTAATCTCTCTCGGACAGGATTAAATTCTTCCGCACTTTTAACAAAATCCCCGCGTGTCGTTCTCTGATGAATTAAGAGTTAAACTACTACTCCTCTCGCACTTACTTTTGCGCGAACAAAACTAAGAACAAAACTCTGATAACCCTTATACTAAATATGTACTTCTCTCTCTCTTTAGAGTCTTCTCCCCTCTTCTTTTGTCTGCAAAACAATCTGTATGTACTCTATGTTTACAGAAGCAGCGAGTGAGGCGATTCTTTTCTGAAGCGATTGCACCAAAGAGAGAGAAAATACTGAAAAAAGATATTTCGGCCAATTAATGTTAAACCCTATTACCCAGTAGGCGCGAATTAGCTCTCTTCGTTGTCTTTTATTCCTCATCGAGCTCCCCACTTCAGTCACATTTTTAAAACCTTTTTGCTCTGTTTGTTTCTTCTTGGAAAGACGAGGAGAGAAGGAGAGAAGAGAGAGTTTGAGAGATCTGTTACGGAGATCTGTTGTTGCGTTTGAACACCGAAGGAAAAGGGGAGAGAGAGAGAGAGAGAGAGAGAGAGAGAGAGAGAGAGAGAGAAAGATTATTATAAGATTAGATTTTAGGGAAAAAGAAGAGAGAGATGTCGAGATACGTGCACAAAGCGCGAACGCTCGCGCTCGAATCCGCGACGACGGTCACGAACACCGTCTTACCGTCGATAAAGAAGTCTCTGGAAACGTCCATCGCGAAAAATGCGGAGTTTATCGTCAAAGACGAGCAGCAAGCGGCGAAGCTCCCGAAGCAACTTTTGTATACCAATCTCGCCCGAATCCCGAAAGCGATCGAAACGGCCGAACGAGAAGCGGGAGTGGTCAAAGAACGGTGGCAGAAAGTGGACGAGATGAGCGTGAAAGAAGTAGGGGTGGCGGTTTTGTTCGGGTTAGAGACGTACGCGTGGTTTTGCGTCGGGGAGATTATCGGGAGAGGTGGGAGTTTGACCGGGTATTAGTTTGTTTGTTGGATCGCGCTCGTCGTGTGATGACGATGACGACGACGACGATGATGACGAGCGATGGGATCGCGCTTTATTACTACTACTATTATACTAAAACGAGTACTGCTATTACTACTACTACTACTAAAACTACTCTTTAAACAACCTTACTAATTGTTATTGTTATTCATGCGTTATTATTATTCAAAACCTGGCGGCGCTTGGCCGGGCGGAATGTACGCGTTCGCGTCGAATCCAAAATCTTCTTCGAAACCATCTTCGTTCTCTTTATTCGATTCCAAAGCGTCGTCGTCGTTTACGTCGTGAAAATCGCACGCGTCTGCTTCGCCGCTTTCTAACAGTTCTAAAGAAGTTTCCATGGCCCTTTCGAACTCCTCCGAAGAGAAGAACATATTCAACTGTCTCTGCATTTGCTTCGCGTCGCAATCGCCGATGCCTAAGACGTTACCTAAGACCTGGCGAAGTCGCTTCGATGAAACGCCGAGAACGCCGGCTTTTGTCGTTCCTTTCAATCCCCTTCGCTCCATGTCGTCCACAGTCATCCATTCCAAAAGCCCTTCTGTCGTTGTTGCCGTTGCCGTTGTCGTTTCACTGCGACTACCACTCGTTGTCGCTTTTATCGTCCTCGGTGCTCTCGCTTCCTTCACCGCGACTCGTATCGCTCCATCTGTCGCAAACTCAACCCCGCAATCGTTCACTTCGTGCCATTTCGTCTTCTTCTTACACCGCGCTCGATACCGCGACACGAACGCGTGTTTCGCTCGAGGTAAATATTGGATAAAATTTTGTCGGTACTGCCTTCCTGCGACGTCAGGATCGGTAAACACAATCACTTCCTCTGCCTCCACGATGCCTCTTCTTTCCCCGTCGCTTCCTCTTTCTTCTTCTTTTAGCCATCCGGCGTTGCGTTCCACCGCGCGCACGATATTCGGTTGAATTTTCCACTTGTTCGCCTTTACATCGAAATACGATCCTCGCATCGCGAACACCGCGTTCGGGTGCGCAACGTTCAAAGCTTTGCGAACGCGTTTGGCGTCGTTTACGCCTTCCACGACGACGATCAGTGATGGTGGTTCGTATTTCGTCTTCTTTTCTTCTTCCTCTTTAAAACAATAACAACGGTTCAGACGACGAGGATTTTGCCGCCAAAAAACGGGAGCGTTTTTGTTGTTTCTGGACGTCGCCGTCGTTCTCTTACCCTCCTCGCGTAGAGAAAAAGAGACCCGCGACGACGAGGAAAAGGAGAGCGACACCATTTTCTCCTAAAAGTCGCGAGATGATTAAAGAACGACGACGCGTTTGTTTTTTATGATGCGTTACTACATTTGCTTTTTATTCTTATTTTACATTTTCCCCCACCAGAAGGGGTGTTTTGAGTACGATATCCGCCGCGCGGCGCGGCGCTGCAGCGGCGAGTGGTCGCAAAGCTGCGAGTGCCATTGCTTGCATACTACACTCGTCGGACTTTCTCTACTGACCAGGAGGACCCCGACGGAACAATCGCAACACCTTCGTCTTCACGCTCTCTTTCACCGTCTTCTTCTCGGCTTTGTGCAAGTTTTTCACGTGCAATCTTAACAACTTATCGTGCCTCTCTTTCTCTCGCTTCAACTCTTTTTCGTCGACGTCGGATTCGGTGTCGCTACCTTCGTTTTCGTCGTCGCTGGAAGTGGTGCTCTCGCCGAAGAACGCGTCGTCGTCGTCCCGGAACTCTTGCTCCGCGAGTCTTTTCGCTATGGCTTCTAAACTTTCCGGCTCGCCCGGTTTGGCTTTTTGCGTCTTCTTCTTCTTCTTTTTCTTCTTCTTCTTCCTCGCGTCTTCGTCTTTGTCTTCGCTCTCCTCCAATACTACGCCGCGTTTCTTTCGCAACTCTTTCTCGTACCTCTGTTTCGCCGCCTCTCGCGCTTTGCGCATCGCAATCATTCTCTGCACTTGCGCGTAATCAAATATCTCCGCTTTCTCTAAAATCTCCCCATCCTCGGAGGTTTTGACCACGTTCCCAACTCGTCTGGCGACGTGATTGTCCCACGCCAAACGGACGAGTTTGAACCTGTTTTGTTGTTCGAGAAGAAAGGATTGATTCGTTTAGTTAGTTAAAAAGTCAGCGAAAGAGCAACCGCTTTCTTAAGAGCGAGAAGGAAATATTTAATCGAGAGGGATGAGGAGAACCACAAGCGACGACGAAGGCAACGGTGGCAGAATCATCGCTTTTCTCTCTCTCTTTCTCGAACTCTCCCTCGTAACTCGAGAAAAGAGAGAGAGAGAAGAACATGGCGCGCGCGCTCGCAAACGAGTTCAAATTCGAGAGAAATGTTCCAAAACGTTCAACAACAACCACCAACCTCTCCTCGTAACTCGCACGTTTCGCGATCGGTTTCCCGACGTGTCTGTCCGGGTGAAACCTCAACAACGCTCTCTTATATACCGCGGGCACATCTCTCGGGTGCACTTTCGCGTCGAGCTTTAAGAGTTGTTCCAAGACGACGTCGATGTTCCCTTGCGCGGCTTCGGATTGGAGACCAGACTTGACTTGTTCGAGTTTTTCCCGGTCCTTGTGTAAAGTGTACGACCGATCGAGCTTCGCGTTCGGCGAGGGAGGCGGCGACATTCTTTTCGCGTTATGAAATAAAAAAGTCGCGTCGTGCGACGACGAAAGCAGAGCTCAAGGAAAAGAAGCGCTTAAAGAGTCGTTAAAGTTATGCGCGCGCGCTGTGCACTGAAGAGGTTTGGGATTTAAAACAATTAAAGAATCCAATTAAAATACGAGTACGCACGCAAGAGAAATGCGCCAGCACAGAATTTCAAAATTATTCCATAAGGTTCACTAGTAATATGTATTAAAACTCTCCGCGAGACTAACTTCCTATTCCGTATTGATTCACAGATGTCAGCACGGATTGAACGTAGACTGATGAATGCGCCATTTCTTAATTAATGTGATGGTACACCGGCATACGCCGGCTTCCAAAGGCTAACAACAAGTTCCGACGAGTAAACTGGGCGTTGACGACGGGGCAATTTTTCGTGCGGAAGGTTTTCGTCGGCGCGATTTTCGGGATGATACCCGTCACGACGGATTCTAAGCCGTCTTTGTGGTCCCAGATGCGCACGGTGTCGTCGGCGCCTGCGGAGGCGAGGATTTCGCCGCCGCCGCCGGAGTAGTCTAAGCTGTAGACCGCGTTTTCGTGGCCGAGCATGGTTTTGAAACAGCGCGCAGAGTCCAAGTCCCAGGAGTGGATGATACCGGAATCGTCCGCGGTGGATATGGATTGACCGTCTGGGCTAAATGCTAAAGCGGTGACACCGCTGGTGTGTCCGGCGAAGAGGCGGGTGCATCGACCGGTACTGACGTCCCATAAACGAACGGTTCTATCGGAGGAACCAGTGGCGACGTAGTTGGAATTCGGGTGCCACGCGACGCAATCGACGTCGCCGATGTGGCCGCAGAAAGCTCGGATCGGAGAGGATAATTCAGTCGTCCAGATTCGACAGGTTCTGTCGTGGGAACCAGTGGCGAAATAGTTACCGCACGAGGCCCATTTCGCGCACCAAATCGGGGTTTGGTGGCCTTTGTACGCGCAAAGTGGGATTTCGAGTTCGCACGACCACATGCGCGCGGTACAATCTCGAGAGACGGAGAGGAGGTAGATGCCATCGGGTGAGTATTGAACGTCGTGAACGGGTGCGGAGTGACCGATGAATTCCTTCACTTTCATGGATTTCCCAATCTTATCGCCGCGTTTGTATACTTTTTTGGTCTTTTCCTTATTTTCGCCGGTTTCGGTCGTCGTCCCGCCATCCGCCGTTTCTTTGCCCCCAACTTCTTTTTCGTCGTCTTCTTCGTTATCCTCCTCGTCGTCGTTTTCGCCACTCGTTAAATCCCACGTTCTCACCACAGAATCAGAAAAGCCGCCCACAACTTTCTCCACGTCTGGCGACATGCTCGCGCAAATCAACTTGCCTTCCGCGTGCGTGAACGTAAAGAAGCAACAGGAAGGTAAATTGTCAGACGTCACTTTCACTCTGTTCGAGAAGTCTTCCAAAGCTCTCAATCCGTCGTCGTAATCGTACTCGGGAATTGGTATCTCGCTCTCCACGAGCCTGGGATTTCGTAAGCGACTGATTGTCGGAGGCACGTTCGGCACGTCTATCTCTCTTCTCTTCAAAACCTTATACCCGTCGACTTCGATAGTCTCTTCGTCTAAAATTTTCTCTTCTTTATCGTCGTCGTCCTCGTCGTCGTCGTTCTCGCTGTCCGAACCTTTCTTTTTCCTCTTTTTGTAAATCTTCTTCGGTTTATACGCGGCCACTCTCGCGTCTTCTCGTTTGATCGCCTCTTCGTGTTTGGCTTCGATTTCCCGAAAAGCTTTCTCCGCTTTGATTTCTAAAGACTGTTCGAGTAAACCAAATCTCCCAGGTCCGCTGTTATACGCGGCAATCGACGCCGTCGTCTCCCCAGTTACGACACCGCTGAAAACCGCGTCTATGCTTTTCTCCTCCTCCTCTTCGACAAACATGGACGGTGAGTCCCTCTGCGTAATTTTCACGCCGACGTTTTCGTTCAAGATGGCTAAACACTTCGTCGCGCCGTTCCCGTCCGAGGCTCGTAAAAACCTCACCAACAAATCGAACGATTGAAAACACATCTCGATCGAAAACTTGTGCTTAATAAACTTCATCGCGCACGGATCCGTCTCCACGTGTTCCGGCAACGCTACGCCGCTCAACCCTCGAATATCGTCGCAGTGCGCTCTCACGTGGTCCTCGTGAAACCTCGCGAAGAAGTCGCGAGACTCTTCCACTTTGTTCTTCTTCACCAACGTCAAGTAACAGTGCACGAACATTGGAAACAGAACGCGCAGTAACTCCGGTTTGTACATATCTAAAGCTCCGAAAATCCAATCTCTCACTCTCGCGTACCCGTCCAGAACCTGCTCGGCGTTGAACTTTCCGCCTTCCTCCTCGAAATCATCCTCCACGGAGTGCAAGACCAGCAAATCGCTCAACGCCGCGTCCGCGCCTAACGCGACTAAAGACATCGAGCTCGTCGCGTCTTTTTGCAGTTTCGCGTCCACCACGAGCGCTCGCTCGGCGTTTTTAAAACCTCGCTTTTGGAGGTATTTCAGAACGACCGTGTCCAAAGGTTGACGAATCGATTCCTTTTCGCGACCACTTTTGTCGCCCGTGGTGGCGGTCATGTATCTCTGAATTCTCTCTTTAACTCTTTCTCGTTTGTTTGTGTGTGTGTTTTGTATCAAAAGATGTCGTTCTCGTCCTCGTCTCGTCGCGTGTAGACGCTTTTAAAGAGAGTAAAGCGAGTGAAAGAACTGAAGAATTTTCTCCAATTCGGATCGAAATTCAAACGATTTCCCCGCACTTTTCTTCCACTCGTACACATACTCAGTCGTCGTCGTCGTAGTAGTATTAAAGATGTCGTCGAGAACGATCGTCTCCACGACGTTGGCGTACACGGGAGGGTACATATTTCTCGTCCTCTTGGCGGTGTGTTTAGCCACCGGTACGTGTACTCTTCCTCTCGCTCTCGTGCTCTTTCTTTCCCCGCGCGCAATTATAAGTTTTGATTTTCGTCGTAAACCAAGCGAGTACTGTACGAGTCTTCCTCTCTGACGAACTCGTTACCCTCTCTCTCACTGTCTGCGTGTTTTTACTATAATAAAACAGGTCTGTATTACCTCGCGGAAATGGTCGAAGAGTACACGCGTTTTGCGAAGAAATTCCTCCAAAACGCGATCAAAGCTACCGTGTGTATACACGTGCTTTTATTTTTCGTCGACGGCATGCCGTTTACCGCGTGTCTCGTGGGAGGTTTGTCACAAATCGCGTATTCGAGATTACTCAAGAGATACCCGTTTATTGAAGTACAAACGATGGAATTCATGGGTTCAGTCGTGATGTTGATCTTAACGCACGTGTATTGGATGCGATACTTCCGCGAGGAGAGGTATTCGACGGAATACGCCATGGGATTTTTCTTGTGCACGACGTGGTTGGTGCCGTTTGGGTTTTTTATTTCCTTGGCGGCGAACGAGAGCGTGTTGCCGGGAGGCACGAGTGGGATTGGGGGCGGTCCCGGAGCGGCGACGGGGGGGATTAGTGGGAATGGCGTGTACGGTCCGGGATCGAATGGGAGTAATAGCAGAGAGAAGAAACGAAGCAACGTGGTGTTGCAAATTTTAGACTGGGTGAAGATGAAGTGGGAGATGCTGGTGAGGGTGGTGTTTCCGAGAGGTGTCCAAGCGTCGTATAAGAGCGGGTTGCACACGTATTAAGAATAAAGAAAACATATATATGTGTGTGCTTATTGAGAGAAGAACCCCCGGGGAGCGCGGCGGGAGGAGAAGAATGACTACTCGGAATAAAGAAGAGTTGTATTAGTGTACAATTTGTATAAGTAAATAGATAAACTACAGAGAGAGGAAGATTAAACCAGCATCGCGTCATCGTTCCCTGTTTCTTGAGTATCCGTCGTCATCGTCGTCGTTGACGACGCATTCAAGAGCTTCGCGTTGATCAGTCTAAGCGCCTCCAAGCTTCCGCCTTTCACGAAACAACTTCTCATCGCCTCTTGCGCTGCATCCACCGCATCTCTTCTCCTCTCATCGTTACTAGCCATCGCGTCGTTGCTACTCAGAAACGCTCCAGTCTCCGCGATCCTCTCCGCTTGGTGCAACAACGGCTGTAACCTCTTCGCCGTCTCCACCACCGATCGACACGCCTTGGCGCCTTCCCACGCGTTCTCGTTCGTCTCTCTCAAAGCCACTTCCGGGATTTCCCCTAACTTCTTCGTCAATTCCCCGTGCATCTCGATTTCCTTCGACAACCCTTTCATCTCGGACTTACTCCTCATCGTCACCGCTCTCGATTTCGCGATTCGTCTTCTCAAGCTTTCCAAGCGTTCGTCCAACGCTTTCTCCTCCTCCACCGAACACTGCGGTAAACGTTCCACCGTGTGCATCGTTCTCTCGCTAAAATCGGACGGTAACTTCACAATCTCGTGCGGTACCGTAAAACATCTGCTCGACGCTCTCGAGCTGAACTGAGAAAAATGTTTCGAAATGTTCCGTTGCGCGTGTTGATACAGCGAGTCCAAGCCTTTTTGAATTCGCTCTTGCTGCTGGTGTTGGGGGTGATTCCCAGAATCCATCATTTGTGTTCGAATGCATTGTTCGAGCGTATCGAAGCCATCCGCGGCGTACACTTCCACCTGTAAAAGCATAAAAAGAAGAGAGCGAGAGAAAGAAAGAGAGCGAGAGGTCAGTTTCTATAAAACTCGCGCGTTCGTATCCCGCGTTCGCAAAGCAACGCATCCATCGAATTCAAATTCCCGTAGGGGGAAAAGAAATAATTTCAAAAATCATCGTAAACTCTTACCGCGTTCAACACGTCGTCAAGAACGTCTCGCGACCGTAACTTTTCCTCTTTCACCTTCTCCGGGTTTAAGATGTCGTCTTTCGTGCGTCGAGGCCTGTGTGCGTCGTTTTCATCGTTCGCCGGTGGTGATTCCGTCGCGTTTATTTGCGCGTTTACGACCATTTTTGTTGGGTCTTTTTGTGAAGAAAAAACGGCCTTTTTTGGATCATTTTTTCTCCCTTAAAGCGGCATTGAACATGCGAATAACGACGACGAAGAACAACATAAACAAGAGAAAAAGAAACGACTTTGAGAAAAACGAGGATGATTCAGACGATAAAGGCCAGTTCGACGTGTCGGTGTTACTCCCGGTGCACAACGCCTTGCCACATTTAACCTCGTGTTTACTGTGTTTATTCGCACAAGAGAAGGTACGATTGGAAATCATCGTCGTGGATGATTCGAGCACGGATGGAAGTTTCGAAAGGATTGGTGCATGTAAACGAGCGTACGAAACACTAAAAGAAGGAGAAGGCGGGGAGTGGAAATTGACGGAAGACGAGAAGGAGGAAAAAGAGGACGTCGGAAATGATTTCTACGCGAACAAGGTGGAGTGTAATTTGAGGGAAGAGTTTGCACAGTTGGAGGAGGAGGAAAGAGGAAACGACGATACGTACGAGCGAATCGTGCGGAAATATTGCAAAGGAAAGAGGCATAAAATAATCCTTAGGAAGTTAGAAAGAAGCAAAGAGGTACGGTCTGGACAAGGGTTGGCGTTGAACCTGGCGTATAGTTTGTCCACGTGCGAGTACGTGGCGGAAATGGAAGCCGACGATATGAGGCCGCAGAGATGCTTTTACGAATTGTTGAACGCGTTGAAGTCGCGGGAGGATTTAGACGCGACGTTTAGCCAGATTTCGTTGATTGGCGATTTACCTTCGAGTAATGCGCCGCAAGAGGGATGGATTGGGATGGAACGGTTCAGAAGGTGGCAAAATTCATTGACGTGTGGTACTACGGAGATGGCGCCCGGGCGATACATAGAGATTCCCGCGATGCGAGCGAGCGGCTGTTATCGGAGATCGTTTTTGGAGAAGAAAATGAATTTGAATAAAGAAGGGGAAGAGGGCATTAGAATATACGATGATTTATGGAGAATAGGAGACGAAGTGGTCGATTTCGCCGTTTCAGAAGAGCAAAGAACGTGCAGTAGTTTGAAGAGAAATCCCAATCACTGGTGGCCGGTTGACGTTTCGTTCCTCCATCGCGCGTTTAATAGTGGCATGCGTTGCCATAAAGTAGAACGACCGATGTACTGGTGGCGACAATACGCGAAGCAATCGACGAAAGTACACGATAGGTGCAGCTTAGAGCGCTTGCGAGCGGCAAAAGTACACTACATGTTGAAGGAGGATGGACCGTTAGGCTTCGCCGCTTTGTTTACCGCCGACGGTGACACGGACGCAGACGTTCGCGATGTCGACGCTCTCGCGAACTCTTCCGAACCGGACTCGTCGGCGGCGAAGATAAAAAAATCTCCTCGTGGCAGCAAAGAGCAAAAGAAATTAATCATCCGCGTATTCGGCAGAGGCGAAACGCTCAACGCCTACGTCGCCGACATCAACCGCGAAATCGAACTCATCCGCGCAAAAGAGAAAGAGGAACACTACGCGCGACACAAAAAGCCCCTCGATGCCACCGCCACCATAACCACCACCGACGAGGACGATGATACGTACCAACCAAAACTTCTTTACGTCGTCGAAAAGCGCGACGAAATGCCCGGCCTCCCCAAACGCAAGCGCTCGAAAGAAAACGGTCTGGACAAAAACACCAAACTTTGTCGCCTCTTCGCGTTTGGCATGCAGAAAGCGAGGGAGAAGATTCTTCGAGTCATGCGCGACGATTTTGATACGGGTGGTTTAGATTGGTTCGTCGCTTAAAATCATCCAACATTTATAGAGCGTTTCGCGTTTGAAAATGCCTTCTTTTCCTTCTCTTTTCAAAAGGGGATTCCCCTTTACTTTTCCTCAATTCTCCAAAGGAATAAAACGCATAAAACACTCGACACACGCTCTTTATTCATCGCGCAAAAACTGCTCGCTCTCTCTGCTGATCGACACCGCGGGCGCACCGACGATGATGTCTGGTAGTTCGTTCGACTGGTCTTCGCGCCAGTCTTTAATCCAAACCCTCTCTTCACCCGCGCTTTTAGATGCGCTTTTCTCGAATCTGCGTCACGGGAAATTGGATGGAGGCGGAGGTGAATCTGATGAAAGTGTTCACTCTTCCGTCGTGAAAGGACAAAAAGCGGTCGCATTTTTACGCCCGTCGGGGTTACCAGACGCAACTTTATCCCGAGTTTGGCGAAATGGAACGAACGGGACGGGAGAAATTAGCGATCGAGACGGGTTGCGACGGGTGTTGACGCTCGTGAAAGAGGCGTTGGAGGAGGAGGAGAGGAGGAGGATGACTTCGAGCGGAGCGGCGGCGGACGGCGGATTGATGATGATGACGAGCGGCGGATTGACGCCGACGAGCGTTTCGAGCAACAGTATTCAAAGCAAACCGATGTCTGAGAAAGATAAGGTGAAGTACGAGAAGCATTTCTCGAGCTTAGACGTGAACAGATCCGGGATGGTGACCGCGGAGAACGCGGTGCAGTTTCTCGGGAAGGCGAGTTTACCGGAGAGAGAAATTCGGGAGATTGTTCGGAAACGGTCGAGAGGGGCGATGAGTTTGACTTGCGACGCGTTTTCGTTGGCGATGCACGACGTGTACGCGGTGATAAAGGCGAAAGGAAGTGGAGGACACGGAGTGACGCCGATGGTGAGCGGGAACAGCGGCGCGGGTGCGAACTCGACTCCGGGAAGCGTCATGAACGCCCAGTTCGCGAGTTTGAACACGCCGCAGAACCAATACGACGTGTCGTTGGATACTTTTGTGACCGCGTCCAGGAATAATAATAACAACAACAATAGCATCAATAATACGACTTTGGCACGACTAGACACGCCAGACACGTATTCGAGACCTCCTTTAGATTTGGGATTTAGCATGGATAACGCGGCGGTGGCGACGCCGGCGGATCCGAGAGAGCAAGCCAAACTCGAGAAAGAGTTGAATCAATACGAGAGTAAAGTATCGCAAAGTGACCAGAGAAATCAACGAGCGAGAGATGCCATCGAGAGCACGCGAGCGAAAGTTGATAAAATGCGAGAAGCTGCGGAACGCGCGGAGAAGAACGCGCAAGAGGCCAAACGCGAGGCGCAAAGCGTCATCGAAGACGCCGAGAAGAAACGCTCGGAATACCGTACGCGAGCGATGACGGCAAAGGCTCGCGTGGAAGAGCAAATGCGAGAGAAAGAGAAGCAAATGCAGGTCGCGAATAGAGATTTGGAAAAGTTGCGTCAAAAAGTTGAACAAGCCGAGTCTGTTTCTGCGTTGCCGTTGAAATCGATGGAATCGAAGCTCCGCGCGCTGCAATTTGAAGTCACTCGAGTAAAGACAGCCGCAAAGAATAGGCAAGACGCGTTATCAGCCGAGCTCGTGAGAAAAGGCGCGGAAATTCGCGAGATGGAGCGCTTGAAGGCTGCTGCGATTCAAGATGCCGAAAATATCGAACGTCAATTTAAAGAAAAGCGGGAGCAAAGCGAACAAGCTTTAGAGCGAGGCAAGCAAGCGTTGGAAGCGGCGAAAAAATCAACCTTAAACGCGGAAAATCAACACTTTGAGCGCGTAGAGCGCGTTCGAGAACTACTCGTCGATGCAAAGAAAGAGTACGTGAAAGAGAAAGAAGCGCTCGTCGCGGCGAAGAAGAAGTTCGAAAGCGAACTGGCGAAACTCGAAGAGGAACGCGCCCAAGCCGCGCAAGAATTCGAGAGCCAACGCATCGTGACAAAAAAAGCTCGAGACGCGCACCGTTTGCAACTTCAAAACAAACGCATCATGTTAGAAGAAGCATCGGACGCGCTGAAGGAGGCGAAGAAACAACGAGATGTCATCGAGGCTGAGCATAAAGCTTCGCTCGCCACTGCGAATGAAAACTTTCAGCGAACCGAAACTCGATTGAACGCCGAGAAAGCAAAATTAAAACAAACCGAAGAAAAACATAAAGGCGTTTTGAAAGACATCGAGGAGAAGATTGAAAGCGCAGAATCGAGGACGGAAGATATAATTCGCCAGATTGAAAACGCCGATCGCGATTTAGAAAAGCGAAAGAACGAACTCGAGACGAGGTTAGAAGTCGCGACGGAAAGCTTGGAGAAGACGGAAGAGGAGTTACGCGGCACAAAGTTAAGAGTCGACGCGCAAAGAGAAGAGTTGGATTTACGCGAACAGGCGTGCCAAGAGAAAGAAGCGGAGGCTGAAAATGCCGCCGAATCGTCGAAATCGTTGATCAAGTCAATGGAAGAAGACGTGAACGAGTTGCGGACGAAAATTGAAGCCGAGGAGAAGCGCGTCAACGAAGAAACCAGCGCGGTGCAGAGAGATTTAGAGGCGAAGCGTGCACACTTGGAATTGGAAACGACTAAACTAGAAGCTGCGCTCGATCGCGCGAGAGATGTCTTCCCGCGCGAAAGCGCCGCCGCTCAGCAAGCGTACGCTTTAGAAGCTATGATTGCGACGACGGAATCGGCGAGGGAAGAGGCTGAACGGTCGGCGGCGGAATCCGAGGCGCAATCGGAAAAGAACATGGCGAGGTTGATGGAGCTCGCAGAGATGGTTGGCAACGCAAACACGGAATTGAAGAGTTCGTCGAAGTTTACAGGAGGAGAAACGTTCAGTTTTACCACCGCTGCTGCCGAAGAAACGACGTCGACGAGTTCGTTTGAATTCGCGTCGGGCGCCTCGCCGTTCGCGGAATCGAAGGAGCTTAAATCGGACGCACCGGAGCCGTTCACGGGTGGCTTTGCCGAAGCCGAAGACGTTTTCTCGCCGCAAGTGAACTTGAAGAAGTCGTCCTCCGCCAACGCATTCGCATTCGATGATGGCGGCACCGTGATGAACGACGCTGACTTTGGCGACGAGTTTGACGCGTTCGCGAAACCGAAAGCGACGGGAAGTTCCGAACAACCCTTATTTAGCGCACGTTCTGCGCCAGCAGCTGTCGAAGATATCGACGGTGACGATCCATTCGACGTCGATTTCGGTACGGAGAAAAACACCGCCACCGTCGCCGAGGACAATTTACGCAAAGAGGCAAAAGAAGACGACGCGTTCTTCAAAGATTTCGGCGACGACGCGTTTCCTCCGTCACAACAAATGGAACGCGAGAGTAGCAAAGAAAATGTCGAATGGTTCGAAGATGGCATGAATAATTCCATAGATCACGAGCAACAACAACACGATTTAGACGACGACGACGACGACGACGATGGCATATTTGGTCGGCCAATTGCGGCGAACGATGGAGGAAGAATGCCTCCGGAAGACGATCTCGCGTTTGAAGAGGAAGATTTCTTCGCGCCGATTGCCCAGAAACCTGTTCAATCGTTCGAAGATTTCAACGACACGATTGGCGATCGAGGTGAACAGCAAACGAATAATGGATTTGAGGATACCAACGACACCGACGATGCGTTCAAACAACCAGGACAGCTCGGCCGGAATAAGTTTGACGACGACGACGATGCGTTCAACGACGAGTTCTCCGGCGATTTCAATTCTCGAGACGATAACAACGGAGCGAACAATAACAACATGAACGACGACGGATTTTCGGACGATTTTGGTGATTTTGAATCGTCCAGGCAAAGCGTCGAAGCTGCTGGCTCGTTTACGAACAAAGCATTGAAAACGAGTAACGTCGATACCACGTTCGACGACGACGCCACGGATGAGGACGATGAACCGTCGTCGCCGAATCGCCAACAACAAAGTTCTGTCGCTGTTCCGGAGATTACCGAAGACGTCGGCGATAAAGAAAACGAACTTCCACTCTACATCAGTCGCGACGATCTCGAACGTTCTAAAAACGCGTGGTATACGCTCAGGAAATCATTGAACGATCCGAACGCGCTCGGCGTTACCGGCGCGCAAGTCGCCGCCATGGCGACGAAAACTGGTTTGCCGAACGAGAAGCTGGCGGGTATGTGGAACGCGAGTTGCACGTCCGACGGATCCAGTTTGGGTTTGGGTGATTTCTGCGTGTTTATGCACTTGTTAAAGCACGCGCTGAACGGTGGGAGTATGCCAGACTTTCGCATCGAAGGGTCGTTTCGCGAGGAAATGTTAGGCGCGGATATCGTCAACGAAGAAGCGAGAGTGACGAACGAAGCGAAAGGCTCGTTTTTGAAAGACGAAGAGAGCGAAACAGAAAAGTCAGCGAAAGAGCAGCAAAAACAACAACAACAAGCTATGCCACCGCCCGTGAACATCGCCACGCCGCCACACGCGCAAAGTCAACAACAACAACAACAACAACAACAGCAAGCTTCCCCGACGCGTCGTTCGGCAGGCGGGCAGCATTCGCCGACGCGTCGCGGCTCGGACGCGCTTCCGATTGAAGGTCAGTCGCAACGCTTAAAAGTCTTCATCGATTCCGTCGCAAACGTCAAAGATGCCTCAAAAATGCAACAGGTGCACTGTAAAGTTTCTTTAGTCGACACGAACGGTCAAGAACTGGAACAACCGCAAAACACGGCGGTTGGCGCTCGACCCGGGAACGACGCCAACTCGCTCACGTTACAAAACGCGGTCACCTTATCCTCCGCGCCGGCGACTTGGCCCGCCGGTTCTGCCGTTTTAATCGAACTGAGACATTTCAAAAAGAAAGAAAATAAAGTCTCCACGCGCTGTTGGAGTTTCATGGAAAAAGAATCCGTCAGACCGGGTTTGTTCGGTTTGCCGTTGGCGAAAAAACCAGCGGATCCTCTCCGCCAACGCGTCGCGTTGTTCAACAAAGGCACGCCCGATTTGAAGTTGCGCTTTAGCTTCGTTTAAGTAAAAGTAGAAAAAAATTGAATAAATATGTATATATATATATAACACTCGTGATTATACACCAACACCTGTACGAGTGTGTGTACGTGTAAAACCTGAAAGAGAGCAAAACGTCTTACCTCTACGCATACACTCTTTTCGCATCTCGCATGTTTTCCTGTTCTTCTTTGAATGAAAAATTTCCGTTTTTTCATTTTTTTCATTTTTTTTTTCAATTGGCTGTCGAAGAACATTTACGTCACTTTGGAGAGATCAAATTTCTCACGTTTTAACACCAAGAAATTAAGACAACTTTTGTTGTTCTTTCAACGTCGTCGCTTTCGTCTTCTCGTTTTCTTTAACGGAAAGAGAAAGAGAGAGAGAGAGAGAGAGAGAGTGTGTGCGCATTCGTTGGTGCGCGGCGTTTGTTTTGAGCGCTTTCGTTTTCGTTTACACGGGCTTTATAATCTCAGATCTGAAATTTCCGATCAAATCTCGCGAAATCTTAGGTTAAGAATGACGACGAGCTCGAAGAAGATGAAGGAGGACAAGCGTCCGTCGCAATGGCGCGAGATCTTATCCGCCGGGGTGGACGGGTGGTCCTCGTTCAGCGACACGTGTTCGGACGAACCGAACGAGAAAGATCGAGGGAATAACAACATCACGACGAGCAAGAGCGGTTTGGAAGTCCAGCAGCAACAACATCAACAAACGAATCATCATCATCATCATCATCAAAAAGAGAAATCGTACCCGTCGTTGGACGTGCACTGGAAGCAAGAGCGAAGGGACATCGAGTGGCAGTGCTTATGGCTCGAGTTACGACTGAAGGAGTTGCAATCGCACAAGAATAGGTACGAGAAAAAGTTGAAATTGTTGGATGAAAATGCGGCTGCTGGAGGAGACAAGGAAAGAACGAGCAAACCGAAATCGAAAAACGGGAAGCTGGCAAAGATGGTGGTGTTTAACGAACATCCGCTTTTTGATCCAATTCGAAGACGACGGGAGAAGATTTTGAAGAAAAGGAAATTGATGACGAGTGATGAGGACGACGACAAGGAAAAGGACGGCGAGGACGCGAAGATGGCGACGGAGGTACCGGACGAGGACGGGAAATCGAACAAGAAGGCGAAGACCGACGACGACACGTCGAAAGAACACAAAGGGAATAAGTCCGGGTCGGGTGGTGATTCGGACGTCTCCAACACCGTCATGCACGAAAAATGCGAGGATTTGAAAAAGCGCTGTTTAGGTTTGATGCAACGATTAGGGCAACCGCCGCCGATTTTTACCTCGAATCAAGGCTCCGGCGGGGGCGCGAAAGGAGGGAAAGGTGGTGGCGGTGGCGGTGGTAGCGGCCGCGGAAATAGAAATGGAAGGAATAGAAACAGGAACTATCCGCACGGCGGTGGTAGTGGTGGTAACGCCGGTGGAGCTGGTTCAGGAAAAGACGGAAACAACGACACCAATAAAGCCGAAGCTGGAAACAACAACAACAACACTAGAAAACACATGTCGCGAAAGACGGACGAGTACGATATTAACAACGTCGTCGGTGATATCGTTGGTGCGAAATACGTCGAGCGCGCGTTGCACGAAGACATCAACACGCCTTCGGTACGAGTCGTGACGACGTTTACCATGTCTGTAGAAGAATTGAGAAGACTGAATAACATGGACGCGGCGGCGACCGCGGACGCGAAAAACAAAGACGGCGACGACTCCTCGGATGAAGACATCTCGGACGAAGCGTTCGCTACTCGACACGCCAAGTACGAAGTCATGGAACGAAATGCGCGCATGCCTCTCGAACTGTTGAAGAAAGCCGAAAGAGAAAAGAACGGCGGTAAATCGCCGAGAGGACGAAAAGCAAACAAACCGTCTTCAGTCTCGAAATCCAACTCTGGAAACGAGGACGAGAAACGAGCGGTGAAAAGATCGGTCGATTTAAACGCTATCCACGCCTCCGCGCCGGTCGTTTTATCCAAAAAAGGTGGGGACGCACCGCGTGCCTCCGAATCGAATTCCGACTCTCCCAGCGACGGCAGCGCCGAGCTGAACGAAGACGTGGTCAGAGAAATTTTACGAGCGTCGTGAGAGAAAGAGAGAGAGAAGAGAGAACCTACCTACACGTATAGCTATAAAACACATATATAATAATAAATAAAAAGAAAGTACTAGTATGTAACATTGTGTGGATGATTCTTCGCGTAAACAGCGGAGCGTTTCACCAACCGACCATACCATCGTCAAAGCGAAGAATATCTCGTCACTTTTACTCCTCACAAAACAAAAGGAAAAAATGCGAACGTGTTGTCTCCCGTCGTGTACGTCCTCCTCCTCCTCCTCACCTTTGCTCGCGTCTTCTCCCGCGTCTCGTCGTGTACGTCTTCGTAAAGTCCACCTTTTCGCGGCGAATGAAAACGAAGAGCGAGAACGAGAACTCGACGAGAAAACTCGGGAAGCTTTGCGTCTTCCGTCGAAATCCTCCCAAGACGACGAGGAGGCTCCTTCTCAAAAGGGAAATGAACGCTTCGGAAACGTAGACGGCGGGAAATACGGCCTGGGAAACCGAGTGGATAAAGCGTTGGATGCGACGACGGACGAGTTACAGTTTAAAATAGGCGCGATTGTCTGCGTGACCTTGCCCGTGTTGCTTTTGATTTTCGGGCCAAGGCCTCCGAGCGAGTATTAAGAGAGAGAGATGTTGTACGCGTGTATTCTAGTAGATGTTATGTAGTGTATATGAGTTATAAATGATGCCTTCGTCTGAAAGGGGAGTCGCTGAGATTCATAGCTCGGGAAAGTCTCGCCATGCGCTCGTCGTCGTACATGCGTCGAGATTCTTCGGCGCTGCGGGAGTAATGTAGAGACTGCCGCTCTGGCGCTCGATGTTGCACGACGGGTTGTCTCGTTTGCGGGACTCGAATAGGGGTGAGCGTTGCAAAGCGAGAGGTGGTTGGGTCGATGGTATTGCTAAAGGATGATGATTGTTCTTTCGGGTGTTGTCGTTGTAAGCCGACGTACTTCTCCTCGACGTGCTTGCGCGTGTTTGGCGTCGGCACCCAGTGTTGCTTATCGTCGTCGAAACATTCGGATGAAGTTGGTTCATCTTTTTCTTCTGCCTCGGCTTTGACTTCTTCGTCGATACTGGTTTGCGTGGCCATCTCTCTCGCGTCGTATGCGGCAGACCATTCGAATCCAATCGTCGGCGATGGCTCTTTCGGAGTGAGCGTCTCTTGTTGTTGTTGCTGTTGTTGTTGTTGCTTCTCGCGTTCTTCGATTTCTTTTTGGAAGGCAAAAATGGCGTTTTGATGCACTTGATACTTTCGCTTCATCGCGCTCAAAGGCGTTCCAACGGATGGCGGAGCTTGCGGTGCTTTTATATTCACCTGTGCACTCGCATTTACCATCTCTTTAGGTGTTTTCATCGTTTCCGGCGTAAATTGCAACTGAATCGGTTGCGCCACTGGAATCGCCTTCGTGTTCGTCCCGACCGATTTCGCCGTCGTCTGTTTCAACCGAATCGCCTCCAAATCTTTCTCCAGAGCCACTCCTTTCGTCGCTTTGCCGAGTAACGTGCTCACGACCACATTTAACTCCTCGTTCTTTCTCTCGAACTCTTTTAACTTCTTCTCCATGTCCAAAGTTTCCAACTCTGCTCTCGAGGCGTCCCTCTTCGCCAACGCTTGCCATTCCTGCGCATTCATTTCTAAACTTTTAATCTTGATGTCTTTCTCTTTAACCAAGCTTTCCAACTGTCGAATGCGTTCCGTAAACGTTTCGAAGCCCTTCTGATTTGTAACTTTCAAGTGCACCAACTCCTCCTCTTTCTCTTTCAACTGTTTACTCACCTTCTCTTCAATCTGTCGTTCCAACGCCTGCGCAAACTCAACGCTCTCTTTGCTATTGTTTCTCGACAATTCTAACTCCGCATCTTTCATGTTGTTCAAAGCTTCCGTCACGCGCTCAAACTCTCTCTCTTTCTTTACCAGATCATCGAGAAGCTTCTCTTCTCTTCTCGTCGTCGTCGTCGTATCCTTCTCTTTAACAACAGCTGTCGCCGTCGCGTTTGAACTTTTCGCTCGCGAAGCAGCCATCATCGAGCGAGTGCCAAAGACATCCACATCTGCCTTCTTCTCCTTAGTAACTTCTTTCGTCTGCGTCGATGCCATTTTCACCTCTCTCAGTCTCGTCGGTGTATTCGTGGTCGATGATGATGTTACATTCTTCTCCGCTCGCTCGCTCCGCCACTGGTTCACGTTGGCACTCATCGATACCCGAATCTCTTTCGATGCAGATCGCAAAGGCGAATTCGTGCTGTCTCTCAGCGGCGACTTCGGTAAATCTCGAGTGTTGTTCATAACCATTGGAGATGATGATTTCACACTCTTCGTCTCTTTAGTGGCGTTCTCTGCGTCGTCGTGATGACTTCTCCCATTTCCTCGACGCATTTCCCCAGCAGACGGAAACCCGAATTTCTCGCGCATATCTTTCGCCAACTCTCGCGTTCGAGGCGTGAGGTCAGACGATCGATTCCTCCGCGACGGGGAATGGGTGGTGTTTGCAAACAACATGTGGATGCTTTGATGATGACAACAAGACGAATGGGAAAGGAAATGTGCTTGCGCAAAGTGAGTACTAAAGTGAGGAATTTGTGTTATTATTCCCCCTTTTGGTCTACAAAAATTCCTGCGAAAACGCCTTTTACAGCCGCTGCCGCTCTCCCATCGATCGGAACAGAACAGAACAGAAAGATATTTATTACGAACGATGATGATTTGGATGAACAAAGATATACAATACTACTACGCACACTTTTTTAACTACCGGTACACGCGTATATATGATGCGAATCTTTTAAGTACCGTTACCGCTACCGGTTTTCACGGAACACTTTTGAATCTCCGCGCGGAGACTTTCGTGCAGTTTCTTACCCATACTCGCGTCGCCTCCGAACATGTTACTCAACGCCGCCGGTTGCATGCGAACGAGTTCTCTTCCTGCGATAGTTGTTGGAACTTTTGCGTGTTTGAACGCGCCGTTTTTGGTCGTTTGAATCCATCTTTCGAGTTCATCGCGTTTCCATTTCACCGGCGGTATGCGTCTCGCGACATCTTTTTTCACGACGGTTTTCTCGCCGGTGAGTTTTGAAACTTCAATTTCGAGCGTTCTTTCCACGTCCTCTCTCGACTCTTTGTAACAACTACTCTTGGTAGAATTACTGTTCGTGTCGATTTCGCAACTATCGCCACCGATTTGAACGATGGTTTTCAACGTCATCGCCGTGTGTTCGGTATCGATGGATGCAGGCGACACGGTACCGATAACCGCCATCTTCGCCACGTCGCTCACGAAACACTCCGCCAAGACTTTCGTCAGTGGACTATTTCTATACGGAACGTGGATAGATGATGGGTCTTTCGCGTCTGCGCGCAACTTTCGAAACCGAGCGCACTCTTTCAGCGCGTATAACGACGCGTTGATAGCAGCAGTCTCCTCGCGTTGTTTGGCGTCGTGATGCACGTTGTCCTCTTTCCGTTCGCTTCCGGCACAGTCCACGAGTGTTAAGCGCCTTTCTGATGTCAATATTGATGATGACGACGACGGAACTTTATACACCGTCAGACGTAACACCGCGTGCGACCGAGACGATTGCGCGTTGCACTGCGTCGCCGATACCGTTCGCCTCGAAACGCCCTCCTTGACGCAATTTTCAACATCTTTCGCGGAAAAGCACGCCACAGATGTCGCGTTAATCAACTCTACTTCCATGTTTGCTTGCTTATCTTTACTATTGCATTTTGTCATTCTATTCGTCTCGAAAATTTCTTTCAAAACGACTTCGTTCCTTTCCGCGCCGAGAAGATCGAAGCATTTCTTGCCTTGAATTTCAAAATATTGCACGCATACTTTCTCAACGCCATTCCCGGATGAGAAGAGACTTTTGAATGCATTCAATTCAATGTTCGACATCGTGTGCGTCTTTCCAGATCCAGTCTGGCCGAACATAAACAACGCCGCCGATCCTCCGTCTTTTTCGATGACATTTTCAACCAACGGTTTCACCGCCGTCTCGTACACTTCAATCTCCTCCACGTCTTCATCGAACGCTTGGCCATGTAGCGAAAACGTCCCGTGTTTCACAAACATTCGCTTCAAGTCCGCGTGCATTTGACAGTTGTGCACGACGATTTCGTTCGATTTAGACGCGCTAACTGTGACGACATCAAACTCGCCCTTGCTCGTTTCGCGTTCAAACAAAGGCCGTTTCCGAGCGTAGACGCTAATCATTTTAGTGTTGTCAGAACTGATACTCATCGCATCGAACGTCTCATCTTTCACATTCTTCATGCGCCATCTCTGCACGGCCGCTTTGAACTGCTTCGCGTGTATTCGTCTCGATTCTCTCTTATCGAACATTTGACGAAGCGATTTCTCTTCCTCCTTTTCCTTCTCGTCGGTCTCGGCGCCGCTACTAGGGGTGTCGGTCAAAATTTTCATCTTCTTCTTCTTCTTCACGAGTGTTGCGCTATTGCTACTTCCCGGTGTCCTCGTTGCTACTCTATTGACACCGGGTGTCGATTTATTACTCTGCGACGCTAAAAACGTCGGAGGTCGAAGCGATTTGATCTCTCCCGTCTTTGCGTTTACCATCGCGTTTTTAACTTTTGGCGCCAAGGATGGAGAAGACGCGGACGGAGGAGTCGATTTCTTCGTCTTCAGCAACAAGCTCGAAGACCCCGAAAAGGCCGGTTTCTTGGTCGGTGGCTTGGAAAGCATCAACGGGGACCGCCGCGAGGATTTATTCACCCCTTCGCCACCCGCGCCGCTCGAAGAACTGAAAGGACTCTTACTCTTCGTCTCCCGTCTTCGCTCGCTCGCGATGTTCAACGTCTTCGTCTTCTTCCTCACCAACTCCTCCTCTTTTTCTTCACCAACCATCGACTCGCTCCTCACTTTGTTGTCATTACCGACGACGCTACTCTTTTCCACGATCGAAATTCTTTTCTGCACTGCCGGCAAACTTTCCTTCGCGTCGTAAAAGACATCGTTCGGCGACTTTGGCGACGCCGCCGTCGCATCCATCCGTCCCCGCTGTTGCTCTCTAACCTGCATCGCGTACCTCCCCAATTCCACATTTTGCGTCCTCGGACTCCACATCGCCGCCTCTCTCGCCATCTTTTCTCTCTCTTGCACTCTTTTCTGCTCTTTCTCTCGTTCTCGTTCCTCTCGTTCCTGCTTTTTTTGTTGTAAAAATGCTTCTCGTTTCTTCGTCACATCGAGCGCTTTTCGCCTTTCGTTTTGCTCTCGAACTTTCTTCTCTTGCGCAGATTTCCTCTCTTGATTCATTCGCTCGAAACGGATGGTTTCTGCTTTCTGTCGCATGCGTTGGCGCTTTAACGCGTACTCTTTTGCCGCGAGCGATGCCTGTGGTGTGATAATAATAGCAATGAGAGATTGATTCGTGAGATATAACACACATCTCACAGCGGATGTGACATCCCCTAATAAGGGGAAATTTCAAAATCACGGAGAGGGGGAAAAGAGAGATCGAATGGAAAACACATCTTAAAAGTGATGCATACCTTCTCAGCCGCACTGATAGTCGCAGTGTTAGTAATAGTAGTAGTAGCAGTATTCTTTAAAGTCATCTTTAAAGGAGCGGTGGTGGTTGTTTTCGTCGTCGTCTGTTGATCATCATCAGCATCCTCCTCTCCGCGAGGACTGGTGAGGAGGATGGCATTGCTTTCCCGAAGCGTGGTTTTGGACATTTTTTTTTTGTGAAGCAAAACGATTGAGGGCGAAACTTTACAACAAGAGTACGACTACCAAAGAAGAAAAGAAATGCACCGAAGAAGACGGCAAATCGACCTCGTGCTCTCTAAACTTTTGGCATCCTCCTCTTCGTCGTCGAACTTTCGTCTTCCTCGCCGCCACTTTTGGGCGGCCGCCGCAGCGGAGCTCGGTGGTAGTCACGGAGGAGGAAAAGGAAAAGGAACAATGTTTTTGTCAAAGTCGTTATCCACTTCATCCAATCCGCAAAAGCAGCGCGCGGCAGGAGCAGCACAAGACGACATCCAATCGACGCTTCGAAGAGTCAATCGAAGGATATCTCTAGGCGTGGATTCCGTGACGTCCGGTGAAGTCGCAAAAGCGAACGCGAAGTGGGTAGATAAAGAAGAAGAAGGAAAAGGTGAGAATTTGCTTGGGAAACGACCCCCAAGAGCAGCAGCAGGAACAGCAGGAGCAGCGGCAGCGGAAGACTTTGACGACGACTCTGTCGTAATTCGCGCGAACAACGCGAAGACGAC
>Ga0255752_10001613_pt1 | contig 26012 bp, 7 predicted proteins | sample 011ome_25_FD_179952 | JGI IMG/M metagenome (GOLD analysis project Ga0255752, IMG submission 179952) | Coastal salt marsh microbial communities from the Groves Creek Marsh, Skidaway Island, Georgia - 011512CT metaG (version 2) | ecosystem: Environmental > Aquatic > Marine > Intertidal zone > Salt... | reverse complement strand
TTCCTCAAACTTTGTCGCTCACGATGCGCTTTTTCTTCTCACGCAGTATATACGTCGTCCTGTCCGTGTGGATGATGCGAAAACTTGAGGAGGTGACGGCGTCTCGAGAGACAAAAATTGCATTCGGAAGCTGCAACAAGCACCAAAAAATGAACGCGACTTCAATATGGACCTCGATCGAACGGACACACCCGAACGCATTCGTATGGCTCGGAGACGCGGTGTACGCGGACACTCGGATTACGTTCGAGAAGAGGAAGTATTTTGGAGAGAAGTTCCACGCGGAAGCGTACGCGGCGGTGAAGCGGTTCCCGGCGTACGAGAGGCTGGCGAAGAAAGCGCGGATTTTAGGGACGTGGGACGACCACGATTACGGCATGAACAACGCGGGGAAACATTGGGAACACAAGGAAACGGCGAAAGAGTTGTTTTTAGATTTTTTGGACGAAGGGAAGGAGACGGAGCGACGGTTGGAAAGAGACGGGGTGTACGAGAGTTATTCCGTGTACGAGGACGACGAGGCGAAACGAGGCAGGGAGGTACAGATTCTATTGTTAGATACTCGGTGGAACTTCGTCGACGGATCGACGCCTGAAGATGGAGAAGCGGATATTTTAGGTCCAAAGCAATGGGAGTGGTTGGAAAAGGAGTTGATGAAACCGAGCAACGCGGAGGTGACGTTGATTGGGTCCTCGATACAAGTGTTCGCCGAGCTCAACCAGATGTATAAAGCGGTGAATTATAAAATCGCGAGAGAATTCGGGAAATCGATAGAGAATTGGGGTTCGTTTCCGTCGAATCAAAAGAGGTTAATGCGTCTCGTCTCCAAGGCAAAAGAGAGAAGGGTTATATTCTTATCCGGCGACGTGCACGTAGGGATGATTGACGTTCGAGCGCCCGGATGTCATTTACCGTACGAGAGCATAGACGCGACCAGTTCTGGAATCACGCACGTCGCGGTGGAAGAAGTCCGACCAAAATGGGTGACGTATTTTTACAAAAAGATGACGCCGTCCAAGTTCATGCCGAGATGGTGGTACCCGAAGAATATCGTTCCCGATATCTACATGGGGTTAAACTTTGGCGAAGTTTTAATACATTGGGATAAAAACAGCCTAGACGTGAACATCTTGGGCGAAAGCGGTGAAGTCGTCGTATCCAAGGAAGTCTTATTTTCCTCGCTCGAAGCGCCAAAAGGAGGAACGACGGCAGAGCAACCCACATACGAGGAATGTTTCCGCGAGCGTTCGATGTCCGATTTTCAAAAACAATGGACCTTTCACAAAGCGGCGTTTTTCATCGTGTTCCCGTGGATCGTAGTTTTGGGTTTCGGCCTTTGGGCGTGGTACGTACTCGTCGTAAAAACAATCTGTTGCAACCCGAATATAGGTCGACGAAAACGACGTTCGAAAATAGATTAAAAACAATGGCATGCGGTAGCAATACTAAATATTTGGATGTAGTAGCAATACTTCACTTTCATTTTGCAACGATACGATATATGATACACGTTACTAGTCATTTCTAATTTTTGTCTCTGCTATTTTAAAGCCTCGCGCTCACCTCTAAATCCTTCTTCAACTTCTTCACGTCCCCTCTCTTAATCTTCCAATCCCCACCACTGGTTTTCCCATCCGCACTTGGCGCTAAAAACCTCGGCACTTCTTTCGACGGATCCAAGTTATACGTCTCCCGAATCTCTCTCTGCGACATCCCCAATTTCGCCAAATACAAATCGTCAATCAACGTCTCCCCAGTCGTCCTCGCGTCTCCGCACAACTGCACCACGCAATCCGCCAATATGCTCGCTTTTCTCCACGTATCTCTTTCCCCTAACTTAAAATTCGTCGCCGCTAAACTTTCGATAATCGTCGCCGGCCACAACGCGTTCCCGGTAATATTCGATCCCTCGCCTTCCGCCGCCGCGCCGAGCGCGACCATGGACATCCCACATTTTGACATGTAATACGCCGTCTTCCCTGCATATTCCGTGTAACTCTTCGGTAACGGTGGTCCCATGCTCACGACTCTCCCCCACTTATTCTTCAGCATGTGTTTCATGCACTCTCTCGTCATGATAAACGCGCCTCTGGCGTTGATGCCGTTGATCAAATCATATTTGCTCGTCGGCGTGTCGATCATGTTTTGCCACCACAACGCGCTCGCGTTGTTCACTAATACATCTACTCTGCCGAAATGTTTCACCGTCTCTTCCACCGCTTTGACGCACGCGTCCGCGGATCGTAAATCCACCACCACGGGTAACGCTCGAACGTTTGGATATTTCGATTCGATTTCCGAGCAGACGGTGTAAATGGTTCCCGGTAAAGTCGGGTGCGCTTGGACGGTTTTCGCCGCGATGACGACGTGACATCCACGACTAGCTAACGCCAAAGCGACTTCGCGACCGATACCTCGGGAGGCGCCGGTGATTATGGCCACTCTGTTCGTCAAGTCTGGGGCGGAGGGAAGTGGCATTTGAGGGAGAGATATTAAGTGACGTCGTCTCGTTATCCAAAACTCCTTTCAAGTCTTGTGAGAAAAATGTGATAAAAATTGTACGTATCGCGCAAGATGTTTTGTATTTATCACACGGCATATTCCTACTAAAAACTTTCTCTCCAACAGCGTTCGTTATTATTATTATTCAGTCGTTTCCATCGGCGAGGACCCGGATGATGGTGATGATGATGCTCTGAGATTTTCGTCCTCTTCGCTGAGCGGCGACAAACCGCTCCCGCTCGTTCTCTTACGCAAAAGAGGCGAGACGGAAACGTTTTGACCGGCGGCGATTTGCGCGAACACGTGCGAGGATAACGCGTTGACGTCGATGGCGTTATCGGTGTTGTTCGTGGAGAGTTGAGTGAGAAGTTGTTGGAGTTGTTGCATGCTCAAACCGCCGGCGCCGTTGTTCGCTTTTTCGGCGTCGTCGGAGGAGGTGCTCGTGTTCAAACTCGCCGCCGCTTCTTCCGGGCGTAAATACGGGTGTCTGAGAATATCTGGAACCTCTATTCTATTCTCCACTCGCCGCTCTAAACATCGCTTCATTAAATCAATCAAGTGATCGTTTTTAACCGGTAACGGAGGGAATTCGATGGTATGGTTCGGGTCGGTGATTGCGTGGAGCTTTTGTACCAAGCCGTTTATTTTGCTAAACGGCGTGTGTCCGTATGCCATTTGGTATAAGATGCATCCTAACGACCAAATATCGCTGGCTCTTCCAACTGGAATCATATCACCGTAGGCGGATTTTTGTCCGTTGAGAATAGCTTCCGGGGACATGTAATTGATGGTACCAACTTGATGGTCGCGAACGATGTTCGTGTGATTCGGCGCTTGGTTGTGATTGATAGCCTTCGCGATACCGAAATCGATAAGTTTCAGAGTTCCTTCGACGAAGAGAAAGTTAGCAGGTTTCAAATCTGAGTGCACGATTCGAGCTTCGTGGATTGTTTTCACCGCTTCGACCATTTGCTCGAAATAGAGACGCATGAAATTGTCGTCTACGAGTTGCGCGTGGCCGCTCTCCGCGCGTTGGCGCTCGCGCTTGTTCAACATTTTCGCTAAATCAATCTCCCCAAACTCCAAAACCACTAAGATCAACCCTTCGTTTGGACAGACTTCCGCGTCGACGATTTGAACGATGTTATCTTTCCCTCGAAGACGTTTCAAGAGTTTGATTTCATCGATGAAGCCATCCACGGTTTCCTTCTGCTTGCCTTGTAAACGAATCCTCTTCAACGCCATGATCTTCCTCTTTTGCGAGACGACTTTATATACCTTACACGTGCCGCCTTGGCCGATACACTCTAACTTGGCGTATCTCGCGCCATTCACGACTATATGTTGATCGTCTTCCCGCTTTAACGGCTGTTTGGAAGATGATGATGTTGGTTGCTTCTTGCTCACCGGCGCTTGCGCGTTCGATGTTGGATGCGCCGCCGAGGAGCTCGATTCATTCTTATTCTTACTACTATTACCTTCTGCTGCTGCTGTTAGTGTTGTTGCCATGACCGGTCGCGTGACCGTAGTTGTCGTCGTGGCTGATTTTTTGCTCGATTCTAATGCCGCCGCTAGTCGCGCGCGCAAACTTTCTGTTTTCTGAGCCGTGAGCGGATTATTATTATTATTGTTGTTGTTGGTGGTGGTGGTAGGCGTCGCATGCGCGTGATTATTCCCCACTGTTGCTGCCGTTGTGACCGTATTGCCAGCATTGGTGCGGTCGCCGCTCAAACTCGAACTCGTGGTGGATGTGTGATGATGCGTCGGTTGCGTCATCGTCGGTTGCTGAGAAGTCAAACACCCCGTGGTGGTGTTCATCAGCGTCGGATCGTGCACGTACCCACTCTGTCGCCGTCTCGCCGCGGTGTGCGACACCATCGGTTTCGAGTCAAACGTCAACGGTTTCATCGCCGACGGTGGTTTCTTCATCGCGCTCGTGGTATTGTTGCTCATCATTCTCGCCCCGCCGTGCAACGTCGCCGTTCTTCCGCCTTCCGTCACGTCTCTCACGTAGGGCGACGGAATCGCCGTCGTAAAATCAATATTCTTCCCTTGCACGTCTTCCAGCATAATCTCCAACGCCTCTTTCGGTTCACAATTCGCTTCTAACCCTTTCTTCAAGATTTTAATCGCTTTCTCGTCGCCTTTCAATTGCCCGCCAAACGCCGCCCACTCGCACCAAAAAATCGCGTGCGTCTGCCCGATGCCTTGCGACTTCAAAAACTTAAACGTATCTCTCGCGTCGTCCGTGTTGTGAACCATTTGTTGTCTCGCGTAACCTAAATACACTCTCAAATAATCTTCGTTCTTCGCGTTCCCACTTCTCGGCAGCGTTTTCGTCGCCAACTCGTACAACCGATACAGCGATACGCCGTTTCTCGATCCGGTCACCACGTTTACTTTCCCAGTCATTTTCTCCGCAAACATGCCTTCCTCCCCCTCTAAAAACTCCAACCACGCTTGCGGTGACGTCGGGTTCGCTCTCACCGCCGTCGCTCTTTCCACGCGACTCGATTTCTCTCTCCACGGCGTATCGCCTTTATGTTTCAAATACTCGCCTAAAACGCCTTCCCACGAGCCTCGGTCGCGCGAGGAGCGCACGTTGGTCGTGATGGTTTGCGTCATGTTTTCCCGCTGTCCTTGAGCGTTGTTCAAAGAGATGGTCGCAGTAGTAGAAGAACCACCACCGATTACTTTTGGAACGTAGTCGGATAAACCTTTATCTTTCTCGTCGTTCGTAGTATTCTTCGTTGTATTGGTCTCTTCTTCTTTGAAACTCTTCCCATCAAAATTCTCCTTGTTGTTGTTGGTGTTGTTCTCGTTGGTCGTGAACAAAGTTTGATTCTTTCGATCGTCGTAAACGCGACGATCGCGGTGACTGCTCATCGCGAAGAATCACACGTTCGTCGCGTGTATGTGCGTCACGAAAAGAAGAGTCTCGTTTTAAAAGAGCTTCTCGACCAAATCAATCCACACGGGACGCACAAACAAACGGTTCCAAAACTCTTTCAAAAATGAGATATCCTTTTCACACGAAACACATGCACTGCTCTCCGACAAACAACAACAACAACACCACTAAACCTTTCTCTCTCTCTCTCTTCAAAAAAGGAATACTATGCCAGCACTGAATGCGAAAGAGGGAAATGTGCGTTTAGAATACTATGTGCGCGCGCTTTAGAGAGAATGTGCGGTCTCTGAAAGATTTAAAAATTTCCCTTTTCCCCCTCTCGCGCGTCAAAGGAGCGGAGGCACAAAAAAATACATTTAGGGTCACAGTCATTTTTTTTTTGGTCTCGAGTGCCCAAAAATTTTTGGTCTTCCTTTTCCGCCACTTTGGAAAAAAGAAGCAAAAAGAAGACATGAGACGAGCACTGTGAATCAGCAGCTTTTGTCTTTAAGTTGTGTTGTTCTCGCGCGAAGAGGAGAGACTTTGTTTATCATAAAAGGCTTTGGTGAAAGAAAGGGAGCGGAGTTGTTGTTGTTGTTGACACGCTTTATTGAGAGGACAATTTACCTTTTGCGCTTTAAAGCAGATATTCCTCTTCTCTTTTTTCTTCGCTGTTTTTAGGAAATGATGATTACGACGGCGTTGACGAAAGCGCTTCTTTCTCTTTGTCTTCTTTTACGCGTCTTCTCTGTTGAAGTCGAGGCGATTCGACCGATGACGACGGAAAGGATGCCGTCATCACCACCCAAAAACAAGTATAAAACGAACGAGGAGTTACGCGACGCGTTCGATGCAATCGCGAAGAACTGCGTGGAGACGTCCCAGGGGAAACGGCACGGAGAGGTGATTCCAATCGGCAGTTCGGTCAACGGGTTCGAGATATTCGCGATGCGAGTGAGGAACTTATACGATGACCACCGAGACAAGAGCAATAACGGAGAGAGGACGACGAGCGAAAATGAAGAGGATGAGGACGAGAATGTACAAACGACGCCTTCGTTTGGATTCATCGGGAATATGCACGGCGACGAACCAGTCGGGAGAGAAATAACGTTGCGCTTAGCGGAGTGGGCGTGCGGAGAGGACGACAATCATCGCGAGAACGAGGAATCCTCCTCGTTTTTTGGGAACGATATCGAGAAAGCGAGTAAAGTGAAAACGAAAGCGACGTTGTATTTCATCCCGACGTTGAACCCGGACGGGTTTGCCAAACGGAGACGAGAGAACGCGAACAATATCGATTTGAACAGAGATTTTCCGTTTATCGAATTCGCGAAACCGGAACCGAGGAGAGTGCCGCATCACGTGAAGATGGGGGCACCTCACGTGCAAAATAGGAGGGTGAATGATTTATACGACAATACCTTGAGGCAGTTACAACCGGAAACGCGGTCGATTATTGAGTTCAGCAAACGAGTTAATTTGACCGGCGCGTTGAATTATCACGAAGGCGCGTTGGTCGCGAATTATCCCTGGGACGGGAATCTCGATGGATCCACGAAGTACTCGCGAGCGCCGGACGACAAGATTTTCAAACGCGCGGCCTCGTTGTACGCGGAATCGCACGGTGAAATGAAAGAGTCCAAAGAGTTTGTCGGAGGCGTGACGAACGGCGCGCAGTGGTACCCGTTGTGGGGCGGCATGCAAGATTGGCACTACGTCAAGACGCAAACTTTAGACATTACGATTGAAGTGAACGATCGCAAATGGCCTTTGGAGGATGAAAAACTCGGGGAGATTATCCGCGCGCACTGTCGAGCGTCTATTGATACCGCACACGACGTCATGTTTGTTTCCGCTCGCGGGTTTGTGTTCGATAAGAGTTCGAACGAAGCGTTGGAGAAGTGCGAAGTGCGCGTCGAAAATTTAGATTTCGATCGACAACTTCGCAACGATGGGCAAACGAATAAACCACCGCTGCCGGTGTTTACGAATAAGAGAGGATATTTTGTGAAACCAGTTTTTATTGCTGGCGAGACGAGCGGAGGTACGACGAACACGTTTGAAATTATGGTGACGTGTCCGGACGCGTCGCAGACGCATCGGCAAAAGATTACCGACGTGGACGTCTCAAATGGCGTCGATTTGGTCGTTCGCATCTTAACTTCAAACAGTAAAAAGACCGTAGACGTGAAGCAAATGGCTGCTTTGAGAGCTTCTTCTTCTTCTTCTTCTTCTCCTTCTTCTTCATCATTCCACGGTGGGGCGCGCTCGCAGCGCGGCGGCGCCACTCGAATATCGCCAAAGAGTAAGAAAAGTAAATACATCCTATTTGGCGTAACGTTAACTGTTATCGTTATTCTCGTTCGCCGCCAACGCCGTCGACGTGCTAAATTGAACGCAGTGAGGAAACTAGAAACGAACGGGCAAACGTTTTTGAATTCGCCCGTACCGAAAGCGAGTAGTTTGATATCTTAGAGATTGTAGAAGTAGTAAACGCGTTGAATATATTAATAATATAGTAGTAGTAAACAGATAGCATTAAAATAAAAACAGGCTCTATCTTTAAGCGTCCTCTGTCGTTCTCCACCGCGTGCGCGCACACATTTGAAAATACAATTAAAATACAGTATATGTCGCCGCGCGCGCTTGAGAGCGTGGTGAGCCTTCTTCGTCCGTTCGTTCTTTGATTTTTTTTTTCGTTTTCTTCTTCGTTTTCGTCGAACATGTATATACCTGAGAGCAGCAGTCGCATTCTTTATTGAATCATCGCGGGATAACTCCCGTGTCTCTTCAAATCGTGCACGTCGATGACTTCTCCGATCATATCAGAAAAGGACTCCACGCGGAAGACGTTGCCGCACATTTGCCCGGACGAGTTCACTCTCGGAATCGATCTCACCGGCATCGTCCCGTACTTCCTGAAGCCTCTCATGGCAGTCTCTCCAGACTTTGTCGGTCCACACGCGACGCCTTTCTCCCCGGGAACCCACCCAATTGTCCCTTCCGCGACGAACACCGCCCCTTTGGGAAACGGACTCGACGCCGGGAAACACTCGGAAAACAACTCGTTCTTCTCCTCGGTCGAAACGAACAAACAATCGCCTTTTTCTCCATCCGGCGCTAACCCCCAATACAATGGCATTGGATTCCTCGTCGAATCTCTCGCCACGATTAACCTGTGCGCCTTCTTATCGTAAATCACAAACGCGAAGCCTCGCTTCCCTTCCGCTTCGTTCGCCTCGGCGAGTTGCTCCAACTTCGACGCGATGAAGTCCGTGTTCAGCGCCGGATCGCACTTGTGCGTTCTCCTTTCGTGTAAGCGAAAATTGTTCGACCAGCGGTAGAAATCGAGCATACGTTGCGCGTTGGAGACTTGCGCGTACGCGTCCACGTGTTCGCCTCTGTTTTTTATATTGTTCGGAGAAGTATATGTAAGTATTTTTAAACTCTCTTCAAAAGTGGTGTTGTTTTGGCGTTTTCAGGGACACAAAATGAAGATATTTTCACACCATCTGTGCACCTCTTTTCCGCGCGCGCGAACATTACAAACGAAGAAGACAAAGAAGAACAAAAAGAAGAACAAAAACGAACCTGACGAAGGCCGAGTGCATGTCGTCCAGCGTGTGCAAATTCGGCACGCAAAAGTCCCCGCAGAACATCACCGTCACCTCGTCGTCCGAAACCGCCGAGATGGCGTGTTCGGTGCTCACCCAGGTGGCAAAAGCACCCAAACCGAACGTTTCGTACGTCCTCGTCGCCTCTTTAAACGCGTCTGATTTAGAAACGCGTCGCAGGCGAAGTTCGCGTTTCGCCCGGAGCAGTTTGACGCGTTTCGCGTGTTCCGCGATCGTAAATATTCGCGCTTTATTCGAAGAGTCGTGGCTTAACTCTTTCGGGTTGCACACCGACGAGGCTTCGTCCAGGCACATGAAAAACGAACCTTTCCCGATGGATGCGTTCGAGGGAGACTTTGGTTCTCGTTGATATTTTCTCGCGTTTTCTTGGTGACTGCCGCCGCAGAATGTGTTTATGAATCTTTGCATGTTTGTTTGTTTGTTTCGTTCGCTCGTTCGTTCGTTCGTTCGCGCGTCTCTCTCTGTGACGAGGGATCTGTGTTGACCTAATTCAGATATTTACTAAAAATGCCAGCTCAGCAAAAAAACAAAAGTTTAGGGTTCTAAAATAGGGTTTGCAACCCTAAGCAAAAAAAAATTGTCTCTCTCTCTGCCACGAGCGAAAAAAGAACAAAGCGCGGCCTCTTTTCCTGCACATTTTTGTTCGGAAAGGACGCGCGAGAGCTTTGTGTAGAGCACGCACACTCCTACATCGCATCCTTCGACAAACACACAACAAAAAGATGTTCTCTCGTAAAGGCACCGGTGGTACTACTGGTCCCACGAGCAGCAGTAAACTCGTGATGAAATCCAAAGGATGGAAAGCGGACAAGTACGAATTCCAGGTGACTGTTCGCTCGGTGTACAATCTCCTCCCCGGCACGAAACGAACGCAATTGCTCCTCAAACGAGGCTCGAAAGTTGCGAAAACACAAATCGTGGACGCGTCGAACGGCGAGTGCGACTTCAACGACGAAGTGTTGAGTATTTCCACCTCTCTGTTCGTCAATCCGAGAACGGGAGAGTACGAGAGTAAACCGATGTTGCTCACCGTGAAGGAAATCATGTCCAAGACGAAAACGCGAGTGTACGCGGAAAGCAAAATCGATCTGATGGATTTTTGCCTCCAACCAGGGAAGGAAATCACGAAGACGGTCCCTTTAAAAACCGGGAAAGGAGAGAAGACGGTGCAACTGACGCACGTGCAATTTTCGGTGCGAGCGGTACCGGTGGCGGAAGGGGTGGCGTTTTCGGAAATTTCGAGCGACGCGTCGATCGCGAATTTGAGCGATTTTGACGAAGACGACGTCGCGGAAGGAAGGAAGAAAAAGAGACGAGAGCAAGACATTAACGCGGAACTGGAATCTGTCCTCGAAGAAGAAGAATTTGAAGAAAGTTTTGTGCCGTCGGTTTCGGAGGATCTGTCGCCGCCGCAGAGAGGGTCGGATCCGACGGCGTCCTCGGACGTCGGCGGAGCGCGAGCGTACTCGACGGCGAAGAAGAGGTCGAAGAAAGCGAACGTTTCGTACGGTGATGATGATGATGATGATGATGATGACTACCAGGAAGATAAAGAGTCTATGTATTCCAGCGAAGATGATGTTCGTGTAAACAATGATGAGAATAATAAAATTCAAACCGGAGCGCTCGGATACGATTACAACGCCGACAGCGCTTTTGTGTACAGAGGCGAAGGTCAGAACAACGAAATCCAACAAGCGCCAATGCAAGGACAGTTACGTTTTGAAAACGTCGACGGCGGCGTGGAAGCGACAGATACGTTGGTTCCGGGTAACCGCTCGTTGCGATTGATGGTGAACAGAAACTGTAAAATTAACGTCCGAGTCATCGATCGATTCGGCAATCCGCGCGCCCGAGGAGGGGACGATGTCGAAGCGGTCGTCGTGCACACGGAAACGAACGAACGTGCGAGCTGTAAAGTGACCGATCATGGTGATGGGTCGTATTTGCTCGACTTTTCCTGCCCTTCCGCGGGTGTATGGATGCTTCGATGCGCATACAACGGACGTTTGAGCAACGAAGTGCACAAACTCGTTGTCTCACACGGACCGTTGACGGCGACAGATTTGATTTTGGATTTGCCGCAAGGTACGCAGCCGTGTGGTGGATATGCCCCTGTTCGCGTGCGCATTGCTCGACCGGAAGATGGACGCCAGTTTTCCGGTGCGGAAGGGTTCCAAGTGAAACTCACGGCCCCGTCGGGCGTTTCCGTCGGCATTCCCATCGAGTGTCAACCAGGGTCGATTGAAGCCGTTGGAACCATCTGCTGGCCAGAAGTTGGCGAAAATTGGGTTTCGGTCACCTTAGACGGTCGTTCGTTACCTGGTGCGCCGCATGCGGTACAAGTTGCCCCGGAGGTTGCGTGCTTGGCCGCCTCGCAAATCACCGGCCCGGGCGCGCACAAGTGCATCGCCGGCGAACGAGCCACGTTCATCATCGAAACGAGAGATCAAAGAGGCAACCGCTTACGAGAAGGCGGGTTTGACTTGGAGGTCTCCCTCAAGTGTAAAACAAAAGCTGGAAACGACGAGCGATTCCGAGGCGAGATTATTGATTTCGGGAACGGTTCCTACGAAGCGTCGTACGTGTGCAAAGTAGCTGGAAATTTCGAACTCGTCGTTGCTTTAGGCGAAGAAGAATTAAACATGAAAGCTATTTGCGAACCAAATGTGGCGGTGATTCAATCGTGCGTCTTACTCGGGGACTCGAATCTCGATTTAATCGTCGGTAAAGAAGGTCGAGTGACTATTCAAAGAAGAGACGCGTACGGGAACGATTGCCCTTCGAGGCAAGGTCAATTGGCGTTTCGGTGTACCATCGACGGCCCAGGTTTAGCGAAATGCGACGTCATCGACGGTTCTTACGGTCGATCAGACGTCGTTGTCAAGTGTACGATTATCGGTCGATACTTTGTCTCCGTTTCGGGAGGTGAACACATGGATTCGTTACCGGGCGCGCCTTTTGAAATTGTCGTCACGCCAAGCATTGCCGCGGGATCTGCGTGCGTAACTTCAATTTATGGTGCACAACTCGCCTCTCCCGACAGCGACGCCTTAGTCGCCGTTGCGGGCGATGAAGTCATCGCGAACGTTTCCCCGAAAGATATCTACGGCAACGCGACGTCGTTTACGAGCGATCAGTCGATTTTTTTCACCGCCGTCATGGACGACGAAGAGTACCACTTTGAAAATCGCGGAGGTCCCAGAGCTGAAGCTACCTTATCGGCGAGTTTTCAAACCGCAGGTTCGTACTTGCTTTCTGCCGATGCTGCCGAGGAACCGTTAGCCGGGTACCCGCGCATTCTTATTGTGGTTCCGGGAGCAACAGATCCGAGTAAGTGCATGGTATTTGGCGAAGCGGCCGCTGGCGTTCGCGTCGGACGACCGAGCCATCTCACCATTCACGCCGCGGATAAGTTTGGCAACTTGAGAGCTACTGGTGGCGACGTGTTAGACATGACTTTAGTTTCGCCGGATGGACGATCTGTCGTGACGGCGAAAGTTGTAGACCATTCCGACGGCACGTATGGGTGCGAATTCAAACTGGACCAACCGGGAATGTGGGATTGTCAATTAGTCGTCAATGGCCAAACTGGTCGTTCGGACGTTCAATCGATTTTAGCAGAATACGGTCCAGTTATAGCGCAAGAATGTTCGTTCGTTGGACTCGGCTCGGATAATTTAGGTGGCGTCGTTTGCTTCGAAAACGGCACGATTACGATTTACCCGAACCATGCCGGCAACGGAACCGTGAACGATACTTCAGTCGGTCGCAGATTTAACGGCACGGAAGCTATGACTACTCGAATTCTGTTACCATCTGGTGAAGTTGCCGAGGTGAAATTGACGTTCGAGAACGGCGTGTATACCGGCACGTACCGCTGGACGCAAGTCGGCATGCACACGATTTCGGTCAATTTAAGCCAAGAAGCTATCATCGGGTCGCCATATAACGTCGAAATCCTCCTGTCGTTGCCGCAAATTCCCGAGAACCTCTCTGCCAGAGAGATTGCGGACATGTTACCGAACCTTCTTCCGGAAGGCGCCGCGCAAGCGCTTTCGAACTTGTCTCCGAAGGACGCCGCGGACGCCATCCAAGGCCAAGACGTGGAAAACGTCGCGAGAATGTTGAGTGGCGTCATGCCTGGAACTTGCGCTGAAATTCTCTCCGAACTTCCTCCGAAAGATGCAGCGGATATTTTAGGTGCTATGCGTGACCCAACAGACGTTCTCCTCGCTATGAGTACGGAAGACTTGGCAAAAATCTTAGCCAACGCGGATCCGGAAGACAACGCCAAATTCCTCGACGCTTTGAAGCAATTAAGCCCGGGAGATTTAGGACCGCTTTTAAAAAACTTAGACCGTGGGAACTTGGAGAAGCTATGCGAAGACATCGATATCGCCGATGTCGTCGGAAAATGTAAAGATAAAAAGGATAAAGCTGGTATTCTAGCACGATTACCGCCGAGGCTCGTACCAAAAGCCATGCGAACTCTGGACGTGAAAGAGCGCGCGGAAATGTTAGAGATGATTGAAACTATGCGGAGAGAAGCTGGATTTAGCGAGTCTACGAGTGGAGACGGTTGGAACTGGATCGATTTAATTGCCGGGTGTTCCAACGCTTGGCTTTCGGATCCTTCCTTGCCGGCCCACGAACGACAAACTAGACGACAAAACGCTTTAGAACGCTTAGAAAATTTAGCGCCGGTGATGATAGACATATCCTGTAAAGGCGGATGTGCGCTGTATGAAGCTGGCTTTGACGATGCCGACGGCGAAGACGTCGCAGTTGTCGTATATGCCTTACTTTTAGCGGACGATACCGGGGGGGTCATGCAAACCAAAGACGAGACGAACTCGAATCACGCGTTGCGTTTTTTCCGATGCTGTCGAGAAGATCAACGCATCGTTGCGTTGCCCTTCTTATTGGATAACAAATCCTTTGGTCGATTAGCGTTGGAAATGACACCGGAAGAGCTCGCAGATTTGCTCAAAGATCAAGATTCATCGACCGTCGAACGCGCCTTTTGCCAAGTGTGCAAGCATAAAGGTCACGAGCTGGCGGCGAATGCGGCCAACTTGTTAGACCCGGTGCTGGCTGCAGAAGCCATTTCGATTTCTTTACAACCCGATAGTAACTGCGACTTGTCCGGAATGTTCCAGTTTTTGATTGCAGAGATTTTGGCGCTCATCGACCCTTTGGAAGCTTTGGGTAAAGCTTGCGAAGGTTTGATGAACGCACACGATATTTTGGGAAAGCTTTCTCCGGAGGACGCGTGTCGCGCGTTGCGCGGCATGTCGCCGGATGAGGTGACTAAAATGTTACGTAATCTTAAAGGTGGCGATTTGGACTCTGAATCGTCATTGGCTAACGCCGTCGCTTTATATGCGGCTGGTTTATCTCCGGAAGCTGCGGCAGCTTTGATCGAAGACATCGATCCAAACTTTGCTATTTCCTTCGTTTCTTTGATGCCGGAGCAAATGATTCAAAACATAATGAAGCACTTGAAAAGACGCGACTTGAAAGATCGCATCTTGAACCGCTCGACATTATGCTTACCGCAATGCACGGTGAAGTTTGCTGAATATCAATGCATTGCGGGCATTCCGGCGAAGATTGTCATCGAAGCGAGAGAAAAGGGCGGTTCGCGCATCCCCCACGGCGGCGCGCAACTCTCCGTTTTCACGCGACCGGCTGATTCAAAGCTCGCGTCCCAAATGGAACCCATCGAAGGTGAGATTAAAGACAGAGGTAATGGTGATTATGAAATCATTTACGTTTCCAAAACCGCTGGTCCGATTGAAGTTGTTGTCCTCGGCAACTCCGAAGAGGCCATTTACGATTCCACGTGCTATGCCGGTGACTGCGACGTGCTCAAATCTACTCTTGATAAGTCAGGGTTAGACGAGTGGAAAGCCGGCGAAGGCGGGCTGTTGCGCTTGCAGCTCGTTGACGCCTACGGTAACAAAATCGACGCGAACGATTGCGTCTTGGACTTCAAGGTTCGTTGCGTCGGCCCCGGGACGGTCAAGGCGAGCAACAAACGTTTGCCGATGCCGGATGGTCGAATCGAGTTTGAACTCGAAACGAACACCACCGGAGTGTATACCATCACTGTTTCGTGCGTGGATACGAATGAAATCATTCCCACGACTCCCTTTGAAGCGGCAATGGTGACTGGAAAACTCTCGCACGCCGGTTGTAAAGCCGTGTTGCAAACCTTGACATCTTCGACGAAAGGCTTCAAATTGGACAACGGATTCAACGGCGCGAAAGGAGATAAGAGTAAAAAGTCTCCGCTCGTTTGCGCCGCAATGGCTGGTGAAGAAGTCACCGCACTGGTTGATGCGTGCGATCGATACGGGAACCCAACTGTCTTCAAAGGCGAAACGGTGACGGTATCTGCATCCGGTCCGGCGCATTTACCTCAAGAAAGAGCGTTTGAAGTCGCGGACATGCGCGGCGGTCGCGTCATTTTGCGAACGATTTGCCCGAGAGCTGGAAGCTACGTCGTCCACGTTGCCGTCGATGGTATTCCCATCGCCGCATCTCCGTTGGCATTGCATGTGTTCCCTGGACCGTGCGTGACTGGACGAGCGACGTTGCGTGGGGATGCGTTAGCCGGCGTCTTGGCCGGCCACGTCTCCAGGCTTACGGTGCAAACCGAAGACAAGTATGGGAACAATTGTCACGGGGGTGGCGATCGCGTCGATTTGAGCATTATTTCTTCGGGTGGGAACAAATCGACGTGTTTGGACGTCCACGACCACGGCGATGGTTCGTACACCGCGGAGTTTGTAGTCCCCACGGCGGGGAGGTACACGTGTTCCGCGGTAATCAACGGGAAAGTCGCGAAAGAATCCACGGTCGAATTGATTGCTACTTACGGTCCAGTTTCAGCATCTGGGTGTATTTTACGCGCTGCACCGGGTGTGGAGCATTCGAAACATGTCGATCGCGTCGCCGGGTTGATTGGCGCGGGGAATAATAACGACAACGTCGTTATTGATACGTGCGGCTCGTTGCGAGACATTTACGTCCAGTCTTTGGAATTTGAAGCGACTGGGAGAGGCATGTCTGGGAAAGAAGCGTGTTCCGTGCATTTAATCGCCCCTTCTGGTGCTTCGCACACGTTGGCCGTTTCTTTTGCCGAGAGAGGCGCTCGCTACAAAGCCTCCGCGAGGTGGTGGGAAGTTGGGCGTCACGAAATCGTAGCTACGATTAATGGTGAGCCCATCGTCGGATCGCCGCTAATTGTCGACGTCGAAGCGCAGAACTTGAGCTTGCCAATGTGCCGTCTCTCCGGTCCGGGTCTGCAAGGTGCAGTTGCCGGTGAGAAGGCGACGATTTTGATCGAGGCGAGAGACGCGAGAGGCAACCGATTATTCACCGGAGGCGCTTTATTAGGTTTGGCCATCCGAAGTGGTGGCGATACCACGAGAGGTAAAGTATTCGATTTAGGCGACGGGACTTACGAGGCAGCATACGTCGTCGAACGTGCCGGTCCGTTTGAACTGTCGCTCTTCCTCGGTTCAGAAGCAGCAACTTTTCGCGCGAATTGCGTTCCGGGGAGAGTCGATTACGCCAAGTGCCGAGTGGATGGCGCTACGCACACGAGATGGATTGCTGGACAACAACTTGCGTTTACGGTTACGCGTGTCGATCGATTTGGTAACAGGGTCCCGCGACGTGAAGGTTTAGCGCCTTTGTATGGCTACGGCGTTGGACCGAACAACGCCGAAGTGGCTGTGGAGTCCTTAGAACTTGGTAACGGCACCTGTGAAATCAGATACACGGCGACGGTTGCTGGAACGTACAACTTGGGCGTGTACGTCGCCGATGCGCCTTTACTGCCATTCATGAACGAAGAAGCGGAAGAGTTGATGCATTACGGACGCACAGAAGGCAAAACGAAAGCCTTGCCGGGCGTTGAAAGTCACGAAGGTGAGGACGTTTATTCCAAAGCCGAAAGACAAAAACGCATCGAGGCGAAAACGACCGAGTACGATGAACACGCGAAAACAATCATCGATGACAAGGGTAAAACCAGGCGCATTTTAATCGCAAACAAAGCTTTAGAAAGAGACGACGCGTTAGCAGGCGCCGTGAAATCTGCGCAAAAGAAAGGTTACGATGAGCGCAACTCTAAAATCACCTTCGAAGAGCGCACGGCGGTAGCTATTGCTGGCGGCCAATCCATCAGCGAGTTGCCAAAATCGTTGCAAAAAGTCAACGCCGCGGATGGTACGATGCTCTTCCCTTTACCGAGAGGTGTATTCGAAATCCCGTTGGTCGCCGCGGTTGCGGAACCTCAGAATTGCGACTTGATCGTCGTTGGCGCGCGTCAGCGTAATGGCGACGATTACGACACAAACGGTGGCTCTAAAGCGTCTTGGGTTGCACCAGCGGGAGAAAACGTTCTCGTTTGCGTCACTGCGAGGGATCGATTCGGCAACGACACGTCCTGGGAGGAAGGCCAGGTGATTCAAGTGCAAGCTCAAGGTCCGGAATTCTTCGCTTTTGATGTCACGGGGGCAACGTCGCGTCAAACCGATTTCACGTCAAAAATGACTCGAGCTGGTACGTTCGAGCTGCGAGTCTTGTGCGACGGTTTACCGGTATGTTGGAGAGTTGTCCAAATCATCGCTGGACCGACGCACCCGGATCGATGTTTCTTATCTATGGAAGGTTTGAAAGACGTGAAAACGGGCGATTTAGTCCGATTAACGTTAAGAGCGGTGGATCAATACGCCAACTTGAGAGTACAAGGCGGAGATGATGTGCAATTGGCGCTCGAAGGTCCGAACGGCGCTTACGCTCGTGGTGCTTCCGTGGTCGACCATGGCGACGGCACGTACGCTCTCGAGTTCGGTGTCACCGTCGCCGGTCGTTGGATTTTATCCGTCCGTATCAACGGCCAACCATTGATTGAAGGCGGCATCGCCTTCCACGTCGCTTTTGGTACGTTGACCGCGGAAGAGGCCGATATTACGCTGAACCCAGCGCTTGACGCGCGAGGCGCGGCAGAGTGCGGGACGACGACGGATTTAATCATCGTTGGCGCCGGTTTCGAAGTTAACAAACGCTTAATGACTGGTTTAGAAGCGATTTCGGTTGTTTTAACTTTACCGTCAGGCGTCTCCGAGTCGCTCCGCTGTACGCTCGCGAAAGATATGACTCGATACGTGGCCAAAATTCGTTGGCTTCATCCGGGTGTTCATCACATTGCGGTTTTGATCAATGGGATTCGCGTTCCGAAAACTCCCATTCGCGTCATCGCCGAAGGTCGGGAAATTTCCTTGTCCGCCTGCGTTGTCTCTGGCGAAGGTGCGACGAGGTGCATCGCCGGCGAACCAGCTAAGTTTCGACTCCACGCGAGAGATTACGGTGGGAATCCGATTAACTTTGGCGCAGCAGAGAAGATTCACGTCGAAGCGAGGTGCCCGGGAGAAAGTCCGATCGCCGCTTCATTCGTGAATAATCAAGACGGGACGTACGATTTCGAGTATGTGTGCACGAAAGCCGGTAAAGTTGATTTGTTCATCGCGTTGCAGACAAAAAATCCGAGCAGTCGCACTTTAAACTGCGTATGCGAAGCGTCGTGGTGCGAACCGTCCGAATGTCGCGTGGACGCCTCCAAAATGCTCGTGCAATGGCTCGCCGGTGAACCCGGCATCGTTCGCGTTCAACGTCGCGATCGGTACGGAAATCCGACGAGACGAAGCGCGAAAAACGGGTTGAACCGATTCGCCGCGGAAGTTGTAGGCCCCGCCGTCGTGGATTGCGAAGCGTTAGAGTTAGGCGACGGAACGTGCGAGTTGCGCTTGAGAGCGGCGGCATCCGGCGTGTACGAAATCGACGTTCTTGCGGTTGCCATCGATGCTACGAATATCGTCGACGACATCGCCGGTGGTGGTGCCATCTTAGGAGAAGCCGATCCAGAACTCGTTGCGACGTTCGTCGCGGAGTGCGAGTCTACTCAAACCTTCCCGGCGGCATGCGTCGCGAGAATCGCGCTACAAATCGATCCTCTCGACGAATCAGCCGGTGAAGAGCGCTTGGGCGAGCACGACTCCGATGCCTCCTTACCGGCCACAATCGTTGCCGGCGACAAAGTCAACGTCTACGTCTTGCCTCGAGATGCGCACGGGAACAAAACGCAATGGACTGGCGGCGAACGCATCGCTGTTCATGGCAAAGGCCCGACGGAGATTGCATTTGCGCCTGGTGACGATGTCGGTGCATTTTCAGCAACCTTTACGGACGCGGGTACTTACTGCGTTTCCGCGTTAGTCGGCGACAGCTCTTGCGCTGGATGGCCTCGTACCGTCCAAGTTGTTGCTGGTCCGGCGGACGCCAACGCGTGCATCATTTCTGGCGAAGCTTTATCGCGCTCCACGACAGCCACGGAAACCACGCTCATGCTCCAAGCTGCCGATGTTTTTGGCAACATGCGATCTATGGGCGGTGATTTAGTCGAAGCTACGATCAAAACCGAACAAGATGGGTACGTTGACTGTTACGTCGAAGATGTCGGCGACGGCACGTACGTTTTACGATTTGAAATGGACGAACCGATTCGACACGACGTGCATTTAAGCGTCAACGGCGTCAAGGAAAAAATTTCTAGGTACTCGCTCTCGCCATCTTTAGGTGTTTTAATTGCCGGCGAATGCGTCGTTCGCGGCGTAGGTGGGGAACGTCCAGAGCTACACGACACGCAAACGTTATTCGTCCAACCGGCGAATCCGTCTCGAGTCATGTCCGGACGCGAGGCCATTGTGTGCACGGTACACACGCCGTCAGGGTTGGCGTTTAATACGCCCGTGGTGTTCAATCCAGAATCGAGACACTTTTGGTCTAAATTGTTTTGGGTCGAGCTCGGGAACCACTCGGTTTGCGTTACTTTAGATGGTGACATCTTACCCGGCTGCCCGTTTGTCGTTCGCGTGCGGGACCCGAACCAGGAAGCGTACGACGAGTTCATGCTCGACGCTCGCGAACGCGCGCCGTCCTCGGCGGTGCGTGCGAATAACGCATTTGGCTACGTTTACGGTACAGATACGCACGGCCCATTTCCGGATTACTTCGATTGGGCCGATGATAACGACGATGACGACGAGATGAGCTCCACAGAACACCAAGTCATCTTTGGGAGTGCGAACAGTAACGAACCGAGAATTACCGCGCAACAAGCCGAAGCGGCGTTACACGCGTTGCGCAGCCAACCTTCGTTGGAGGCAGCGGCGGAGATGCTCTGTGGAATGAAGCCAAACTTGGCTGGTGCGTGCTTGGATATGATGGAGCCAGAAGAAGCGGCGAGCGTATTGGCTGCCATGCAAGACGAACGCGCCTTGGCGGCGGCGTTCGTCGCGATGGAGGAAGATAACGCGTCGGCGGCGTTATACGCCGGGACGGCTGAAGAAAGAGAAAAGATTTTGAACGCAATCTCACCCATGGCAGCAGCAACGTTACTCACGCGAATGACGGCGCAAGATGCGGCAAATATCTTGTCCGACGCGTCTGCGGAAGCGAGAGCGAACATTTTACGTTCAATGTCTCCGAAGAAAGCGGCAGAGATTATGGCTCGTTTCTCGGAGGTGTACCCGCACTTGATGCGCGAAACCTTTGGCGCTCTAGATGCAAATTACGCGGCGAGGCTTTTAGCGTCCATGCCAAACTTGACTGATGTGGACCCAGAAGTAGTCGCCTTGGTTTTATCGAGAGTGGATTCCGATGTCGCATCGAACTTATTGTGGAAATTGCAATCGACGCCGGCAAACGCGGAAGTTGCAGCGGCGGCACTGTGCGTCATGGCGATGACGGATATTGACTTGGCTGCGAAACATTATGCAACGTTGTTGGTTTCTGGGAAACCGAAATCGGAACGATTGGACGAAGCTTTAAGAGCGACGAGTATTGGGACGAAGATTGCAGATTTGGCGGAGAATTTGGTTGCGACTGGGGCGGTCACCCCGCCGCCGGTGAATTTGAGCGGCGAAGCGCTCGGCGGCAACGCGGCTTCATCTGGTGAAATCAAAGAACACAGGTGGGGCGCAAACGGTGTAAAACCGTCCAAGTCAGCCACTCTTCGAGCGGCCAAATCTTTGGAAGGTGTCCCACCCAAGGTTGCCGCACAAGCGCTCGCCGATATGCGGGCGGCGGCGGCGGGTGCCGTGTTGGCGACCATGGACGCCGAACGCGCCGCGCAAATCATCGCTAACATGAACCCGAAGAAACTTGCAGAAGCTATTTCACAAATGGAATTGGACGATGCCAAAAGAGTCTTCGCGTCCTGTAAACGAGGTGACCGCGCGAATATTTTGGAAAACTTGTCTTTGGAAGCCTCCGGCTCCTTAGTTGGCGCTTTAGATCCACAATCCGCGGTGGAAGCGCTGAAGATGATTGAAGACGAAAATAAAGTCATGGACATTTTACGACGCGTAAAACCTCCGTCGGCTTTAGCTGCAATTCTTATGCAATATACCGCGGATAAAACTGCAGAAATCTTCTCAAAATTGACGCCGCAACAATCCGCGAGTGCGATGTCTTCCATGTTTGCCTCGTCTCAGGAAGGCGCGAGGAAATTGAACGCGGCGTTGGCGCTCATGAAACCAGACGAAGTCGCTTTGCGTTTACAAGCGCTATTACCGTTAGACCCACACGCGGCGAGCGAGTTGTTGTATTCCATGCCAGAACCGACGAGGTCGAAAGTCTATTCGCGCATGGAATCGAAAGATTCAGGGAAAATTTTGCACAACTTATCGCCGAAGCGAGGGATGGAAATCTTGGCCAACGCGTCCGTGATAGAGGCGACGCCGAAAACGCTTTCTTCCTCTTTGGAAAGTTTGTCGAAATACGGTCCAAGTTGGGCGAACCAAAAGCAAGCCGAGCACGAAACGACGAAGTCGAGAGGCGTCGTCGCGGATTGTTTGCTGAAGTTATGGCACGAAAGCAACAACGTTCACAAGCAAAAAGATGCCGAGCAAAAAGTGACATCGAAGAAGGCATGCATCGACTGTCTCGAAACAATGGACGCGAAGGTTGCCGCGCACGCGATTGGGAACATGACGCCGAAAGACGCGGCTGATATCGTTTCTGCGTTGACGCCCGAAACTGCGGCGAGCATCTTGACGAACATGTCGGAGTCGAAAAGAGCTGCGATGTTGTTAAAGATGACGCCGGAAGCGGCTGCGGCGTGCTTGAAATACCTGTCTTTAGACGATGCCTCGGCTGCTATTCGCGCCATCTTGGAAACCGACGACGAGGACGCCATCAAACGCGCATCGCAAATCTTAGCCGCCGCGGATCCATTCAGAGCCGGCGAAATTCTTACGAGCATTTCGAGCAACATGGAAACGGTACGAACGGCGATCAAGAATATGCCATCTTCTGCGGTTGCGAACATCTTTGCCGCCGGTGCCGTGGAACCGGACATTGCGGCAAAAATTATTGACGGTCTCGACATGGACATCGCCGATGGTATCATCGCTGCGTTACCGCCAGCTAACGCCGACCAAATTTGCAACTTAGTCAAGGACGACGAATTGCGCAACCGCGCCGCGGATCGCGCCATCGTCGTCTTGGCGTCTTCCAAGTTGGAAGGCGACGGATGGCAAAAAGCCACGGCGGGAATTGAAGCCGAATTTATTATGCTTTCTACGAACCCAGCGGGCAAACGCATCTTCAAAGGCGGCGCAAAAATCAACTGCGCGGTGTACGAGTTGGATATCGCGAACAAACGAACTTCGAAGATTCCCATCCAAGCGAAAGTTGAAGATTTGCGCGACGGGTCGTACGCAATTCGATACACGTGCTTGAAAGCATCGCCGCACGAGTTATCCATAACTTGCGCCGGCCAAGAACGAAAAGCGCGCATTATCGTGGTCCCAGGTGAAGTCGATCCGAAATCGTGCGTCGTCCTCGATTACGCCATTACGAGGAAAGAAATCACGACCGCCAGTGACGGGAAGAAAAAATTGAAAGCCTCGGGGGATGAAGAAAAGAACTACGAGATTATTAAAACGCCGTTAAAGAAGTACGTCTGGCGATCTGGTGATGTCGTTGAAATCCCAATGATTTGTGCGGATAAGCACGGAAACATTGTGCCGCCGCCGAAACACGAAGATTTGACGTCCACGTTCGCGATCGTCGCCGACGGCGACGGGCCAGGAACGGTTGAAGCAGATATCGGGAGAATCGAGAGCTTTGATAAAAACGATAAGCACGGTCCAACTGCGGTTGCGCGATTCCGCGCAACCGCCTGCGGCTCGTACACTTTGCTCGTTTTCACCGCCGACAACCAAAAGAAATGGTGGGAACGTGGCGGCAAAGCCGAATCGCCAATCCGGGGGGCGCCGATTAAACTCGATTTAGTCGCTGGCGCTGCGGATGGTTCGAAATGTTCAGCCAGAGTTGAAGGCGTCAAAGAACGCGCCGGCGCAGTATTAATCGCCGTCGCCGGTCGAGAAATTGACGCGTACTTGGACGCCTTTGATGCCTACGGCAACGCGTGCTCGTTTGACGCGGACCAAAAAGTTCGCGTGGATTGCGCCGGCGCGAGCGATTTACTCTTACGGGAAGCCTCGAAGAAGGACTTGAAGAAGAAAAAGAGCGCAATTAACGTCAATGAAAAAGCCTTTTCGGGTACGCTTACCAAAGCTGGTTCGTACTCCATGCGCGCGACGGTCGACGGAAAAATCTGCGCCGGCTTCCCGAAAGTATTACAAGTCGTCGCGAACGAAATCGACGCGAAGACATCCGTATTGAAAGGCGACGCGTTGGCAGAGAAGCAAGTCCGCGCGGGCACTCCCGCCCACGCAATCTTCTTAGCGAACGATTCCTTCGGCAACGCTCGACTGGAAGGCGGGGACAACGTGGAGATTGTCTTGAAATCAAACGATTTCATCGACGAAGGTTTGGAAGTTGATGCGAATGTCGAAGATCACGCGGACGGTACGTATTCGGTACGATTTACGCTGCCTAAGAGCGGTAAGTGGACCGTGCACTTAAAATGCTGGCCGGATAAAGGTGAAAAGCCAGAGCAATCCGTTCGCATGTCCTTCAACTCCTTCGTCACCGGTGATGCGGGTACGAAATCGCAAGACGTGTCCAACACCGGCGTCATCGAGTGCCTCCGCGGCAAAGTCAACGCCTTGACGCTGAAATGTTTGGAATCCAAACCGATGTTTTTCGTCGGCGCGGAAACCGCGTTTACCTTACAATCGACTGACTTTGACGCCTCGCACCGAGAAGTTGGCGGTAAAGAAGCCGTCTGCGCGCGATTATTATCTCCATCTGGTGTCTCTTCAATTATTCCTTTGAAGTTAACCAAGGACAAAATCCGTTACCGCGCCGTCGTTCGATGGCCAGAAGTTGGTCGACACACGTTATTTGCCAACCTGGACGGCGAACCGTTAGTCGGCTCTCCGTTTACGTGCGACGTCAAACCGGCTGAAATTTGTTTACCACTCTCTGAAATCACCGGTTCTGGTCGAACCGAATGCGTCGCTGGAAAACGATCCTCCTTCATCATCCGTGCGCGCGATCACCGAGGTAATCGCTTGCGCATGGGAGGCTCTCCGATTGAGTGCGTGGTCACTTCCATCATCAAAGCCGAAGACAAACGCGTGGAAAGGCGCGAGGATACGATTGTCAATACCGAAGGCTCTGTTCTCGATCAAGGCGACGGGTCATACGTCGTCTCGTACTTTGTCGACATCGCCGGTAAGTATGAAATCGAGTTGGTCGCTGACGACTCGAGAAGATCGCTGCATGGTATCTGCGAAGCCGCGGAAGCGGATCCAAATAGATGTCAAATCGACGCTTCTGGCTTGCGCAACTTGGAAGCCGGCATGGTTGGTATCGCGAGAATTTTACGATGCGACAAATTTGGCAACGTTTTGAAAGCGTATCCTGATTCGTTACCGTTCCGCGTGGAAGCGTCTGGCGCAGGACCGGCGGAAATCGAAACAGTGGAAGCTGGGGACGGATCGTGCGACGTTCGATTCGAAGCGAGAGTGGCGGGTAGGTACACCTTGTACGTCTGGTCCGGGTACAAACGAGACCCGGTGAAAGGCGCGCCGATCGAAGTTCGCGTGTCGCCTGGTCAAGCGGCGGCGGCGCATTGCGTTGCCACCGTCGAAGGCGCACACGACGACCAAGGGTTCATTTCCTCCAATACCAATTCGAGTATCACCCCGAACGTGGGTCAAATCAACGCTCGCGCGGGTGATTTTCTCACCATTAAAATGCACGCTCGAGACCGATTCGGCAACGCTACCGTTTGGAAGGAATGGCAAACGCTCGAAGTTCGTGCATCTGGACCGAGAGATGTGCGATTCGAGGAGATCCAGTCGAAGTCATCGGGCGGAGGTAGTCAAATCCGAGGCCAATTCCGATCGATGTTTTCGAAAGCTGGGAGTTACGTCGTGTGGGTCACGGTTGGTGGCCAAGCCGTCGTCGGTTGGCCGAGAGTTATCCACGTCTCACCAAACGTCACGGACGCGGACCAAAGTAAGATGCGTCCGGAGGCGGAAACGTTGGCGTTGATGAGTGAGCTCGTCACTTCTAACCAACGCGGCAACCGAATGCTGTTAGGCGCGCCGGTGAGAGATCGAGGCGCGTTTGGTCAGCGGACGTTAGCGGGCGCGACGATGGCGGAGGACGAAGACAACGTCGACCAACTCAGAAGAGAAACAGAAGCGTTGAAGATTAAATTGGCTGAATACGAGCGAGCGGCGGCGGTCGTTGCCATGGCGGCGCAAAAAGGAGTCGAAGCAGAGTTGAAGCAACAACAACAACAACAACACGTCGTCGTCACAAAGGTGGTGAAAGGAGGAGGAAAACAACAACGACAACTGCGCGACATCGAATCCGAGACGGAGGAGGAGGAATAAAAACGCACGCATAGCACACATATTTATTTTCACACGATACTCAAGTTATTACTCTTTACAAACACTCACTTCATCAACACCAAA
>Ga0255752_10001609_pt1 | contig 26018 bp, 15 predicted proteins | sample 011ome_25_FD_179952 | JGI IMG/M metagenome (GOLD analysis project Ga0255752, IMG submission 179952) | Coastal salt marsh microbial communities from the Groves Creek Marsh, Skidaway Island, Georgia - 011512CT metaG (version 2) | ecosystem: Environmental > Aquatic > Marine > Intertidal zone >... | reverse complement strand
ACGCCATGTACTTAGTCAGATTCAATATACACGAGATCAAAGTCACACAGCACAGTTAGAACAGCAGCGAGCAGATATGATGCAACGAGGTTATATTGCAGAGTTGGCAGAAGCTATGAAGCGAATGAATAACGAAGCTGCAAACGACTAATAAAAAGAAGCCCGGTTAATTCCGGGCTTTTTATTATTCAGTTAAGAAATTTAAAATAGGGAAGGGTTCCATACCAAAAAACAACACTCCTATTCCATTTATAATTAGCAACTTAAAGCCTATACCAAAAATTAGTATTTTTACTATAAAGTTTAAAGTAATAGGCTCTTTTCCTGTCAGAATTTTTAATATAGGCCAGTTCCATTTACCCTTTTTTATAAACATACTTCTTGTACCGCCCGGTCACTATATTCAGGATGAATTTGATCAAATCTAAAATCTTCCTTGTGTTTACTAGCAAACTTTAAGTATTCAACAGGTACCCCAATATTGAATTTATTTCGGGCTTCTTCAATGTCTAACTCAATAATCTCTAAAGGGTTAATTTCAAAGAAAGACCTATCAACAGCTTTCGCTAGTTTATACGCCTCTCTTAAAACTTTAAAAGGTTCCATACTTTTATGATCCCAAGCCACTCTAGCTGCCATAACGTAAGATAAGTACTTAGGCCCTATATGCCCACCGATCATAATAGACGTAACAGCTTGAATACAAGCCTCCCCTAATCGGGATGTATCATATCGAAACATAATATGTTGAAAATCATGTGCTAGAAATACATGACGAGCAAGATTTCCTCTAATATCTTGTATAGCTGTTGGAACTTCTGGCTCTTCAAATCTTTTATCCCATAACTCTTGGAAAGACCATTGTTTGATCAAATGATTATAATGACCCCCGACAGTGTTAGGGCTAAACGTTTCCATAGTTTTCTGATTAGTAATAACTGGAATAATATTATTTAACTGAAATTCTCTTGTCTTATCTTTTCTTCCCCACATAATATCCCTACCCCTGGGGGTTGCTCTAAATGTACGCAAAGTTTTAATATTAGACGGGAACTCCATCTGAGTATTCATATCTCTTGCAATAGAAGCTGCTGATATAAGATCGTCGGCATCTTGATTTTCGCCCTTCTGCCACATAGCTTTGGTGAGCTTTGCTATTTTAATTGGATTCCACATTTTATTTCTCCTATTTACTTATACGAATAATTCGTGTTCTATCTACACCAGTGTTTGCCACAGATATAGAATCAGATGTTAGTTTATACATTTTAAAAGGCTCTAGTGTGTTTCCATCTTTAGTAAGATCACTGCTTAATAAAAAGTAACAAACTTCTGAACCAACTTTTTCAATTGTAGTTGCTGTGCCAGGCTCTATCGTCCTGCTCTCAATGTTATAACTATCAAAACTGTTATTTAACAGAGCAATACACAGGATACCACCATTATTAGATTTACTAGTAATTTTTGCAGTCTTAGAAGCTAAGACCCATGATTGTCTATACACTCCCCAGCTATCCATTTCAATATCTGCATTTGATACATTGATAGTGACTTTATTGTTAGCAAAATCCTTAAAAATAGTTGCATTAGGCTGTATAAGAGGTTCGGCCATAAAAGTATCAATTTGCTCTTCAGTAAAGTCCCCTTCTTCCCAAGACCATTCAAACTCCCATGCCCCAGAAAGTATAAGGTTTAAGTTTTTATTCTTAATTAAATAGGATTTATCTGGATGATATTCAGGGCTTCTACGGTGATGGATACTGTCCAAAACATCGTCGCGATAAATATAGCGGTCAGAAGGGATACCAACGCCGTAACCGAGTTTTATATCTTCTTCATATGTTCCTATGTAGCTCAATGGTAATGTAGTATGAATCATTATAATTCCTCCGCTGGTGGGGTTGGCATAGGTGGGACGGGATTAGTGGATTCATCCCCCTCATATGTTCTATCTTCTGGATCAGACATTTTGTTCTCCTTTCTTCAAATCCGCTATTCCTTTTCTTATTTTAGAAATACGAATCTTGCTCTTTTGAGCTAATTTTAAAATTTTATTTTTTCTATGTTCGGATAACCCGTCTACATAGTCCTCTATTTTATCAAAGCAATAAGCAAAAGTCTCTACGGGCGTGGCTTTGCCCGATAGTAGATGAGGTACATAATTATAAACGGAAGCTGACTCGCCCATCATTCCGTAATGAAATGCTTCATAACTACCTACGCAGTCCTTAATAATAACATCATTTTTATGATTTATATATCTAGGCATATATAGAGTTCTTTTACTTGCTAAGATTTGTTTATCTGTACTTGGTATCTCGTACCATTTGGCAGGGTTTATAATAAAAATAGACAAATCAATATGCCCTTTATTTATAGGGCTGTTTATAAGTGAGTAAACATTTTTGAGTTTAGGGTGATCCACATAAACCCCTGCACGACTAACGCAAATATCGTAATCTTTTAGCTTGTCTTCACTAGGCAGATCTCCTTGGCGAATGTTTAATACAAGCCCGCTGCTTACTACTAAGGTAGGCTTACTGCAATGGGCTAAAGCTGTGCCTATTTTACTACCCCCACATTTGACTACCTTATACTTAGCTCTTGGCATATTCTTTTTTATTGAGTTAATAGTCAACTGAGTTAACGTATTAGTATCAAGAATTAGTATTTCTGGGTTTAACATGGGGCATATCCTTGTGGTGGTTAAAAAAGCTATCTATATATTCTTGTGGATTATCTGATACAACAGGTATAAGACCTGAGTACTTGCTAGAAAGAATTGCCTTTAGCTTATTAACATCCGGTTTTCCATTCTTCCATATTGTATTATATAAAGCACTATAAGTTAAATGTCTATGCCCATTCCCAAATAAGTACGTGGTTTTACCTTGAGCTAATGATACAATACCCATCTCTGAATTCTCACAACATCCTACAATTTTTGCTTGAGATAGCAATTGGTGGCCAGATAACTTTTTATCGAGAATGTTTTCTGCGCCAAAACGATGTTTGAGATTAGCAACAAGCGCCGGAGCTGTAATTGGATGACATTTTAATTTTGCTCCTTGCTTGATAGCATTTTCCATTTTATCCCAGTTTAAAGCATCGTTTATTATATTTGTACCAGGTAAGAAAATAACAAAGTCATAATGCTCTTTAGCTTTTCTTAGTCTGTACTTGTCTACACTATTCTCTGCTAAGTCTTGAAAGATTCGCTCGCCTTCTTCTGTTATAGGCTCTTTTGAGGCTTGTTGCATAATCTTATGGGAATGATGCGCTCCCGCAGGTCTCAAATAAATAAATTTAGCCATAGCATCTGTATAAACATATCCATGAACTTGATTGTTGTCTCCCATGTCATACCACACATCATACTCTACTCTAGTGCCATTATGAGAAGTCTTCGGCAATAAGTCTTTTAACTTTGCTAAAGTATCATTCTCATTACCTCTTATTATATTGCCTGACTTAAAAAAGTGAGCTGCAGCATTGCCAAGCTCATCGTTCTCAGCTAGTCTTACTAAGGGCATCTTCTAACTCCTCTATTTTATCTTCCAGTGCTTCTATTCTATCTTCCGTCTCTCGAAAGTGTTCCATGATAATTTCAAGCGTAGTCTCTAATCTTCGAGACATATTCTTAATTTCATCTTCTAGTTTTCTGTCCATTGTGATCCATCCCAGTATATAGTATTATGTGCTGATCCAGAGGCAACTTCGGTTTGCACAGCCGAACCTGTTACTCTTTCGTATACTACAGTAGTAGTATTTCTCGAAGTAGCAGTCGCTCTAGTTGTTGGTGCTGTTGTATCAAACAAAGTTGCAAACGTAGTTGTTGTACTAGCATTAGTGTCTCTATTTGTGTCAAATGTTGTCGAATATGTAGTAGTCGTAGTAAATGTTGTCGGGTTTACGGTATCAAATTCAGTACTGTAAGAAGTCGTAGTACTTAAAGTAGTTTCTTTAGTAGTCCCGAACACTGTAGTATACGCAGTAGTAGTTCCTTGAGAAGTTTCAAGCGACGTATTAAACACAGTATTAGTAGTTCTAACTGTATCATATGTAGTAGTAAACCCTGTAGAAGTACCTTGAGTAGTTTCTACAGAAGTACCAAACACGGTAGTAAAACCAGTTGTAGTAACAAGGCTAGTATTAAACGTAGTGGTAGTATTAAATGCCGTCGTTGTCGATCTAGAAGTATTATAAGTCGTTGTAGTATTAAAAGTAGTAGTACGGCTAGTTCCCAATGTAGTATCAAAAACTGTCGTGTAGGCAGTAGTTGTATTAAATACTGTAGTAGTATTAAAAGTAGTGGTAGTAGCCAAGCTAGTATTAAACGTAGTGGTAGTATTAAAAGTAGTAGTATAAGCAGTAGTTGTGCTTAGGCTAGTAGCATAAACAGTTGTAGTGCCTCTGCTAGTTACAATGCTAGTAGAAGTCAAAGGACTTGTATTAAACACAGTATTAGTAGTTAAGGTCGTATTTCTTGTAGTATCAAATACAGTAGTAAATGCAGTAGTAGTAGCTCTGCTGGTTCCAGTGGCTCTACTAGTTTCGGTTGCTCTACTTGTTAAAGTACCTTTTGAAGTCTGGAATACTGTAGTTGTATCAAAATTAGTAGCAATAGAAGTAATATACACAGTCGTGAATGCAGTAGTAGTTGCTCGACTTGTAGCAGTTCCTCTGGATGTAGTAGTACCTCGGGTAGTTTCCGTAGCTAGTGTAGTATTAAAAGTACTAATGGTACTTCTAGTTGTTAGTTTTGAAGTATTGTAAGTAGTCGTATATGCAGTACTAGTAGCAAAATTAGTAGCAGTTGCATAAGCAGTAGTAGTTGCCCTGCTAGTTACAGTACCTCTACTAGTATTATAGGTAGAAGTGGTGCTACGAGAGGTTGCAATAGTTGTATTATAAGTAGTTGTATAAGCAGTAGTAGTTGCCCTGCTAGTTACAGTACCTCTACTGGTAGTAGTCAATTTACTTGTATCGGTAACTCTAGCAGTATTAAAGGTGCTAGTAGTATCTCTTGCTGTTGCAATAGTTGTAATATACGTAGTTGTATACGCGGTAGTTGTATTAAACGTACTCGTAGTAGCTCGACTAGTATTAAAGGTGCTAGTAGTATCTCTTGCTGTTGCAATAGTTGTAATATAAGTAGTTGTATACGCGGTAGTTGTATTAAACGTACTCGTAGTAGCTCGACTAGTATTAAAGGTGCTAGTAGTATCTCTTGCTGTTGCAATAGTTGTAATATACGTAGTCGTGAATGCAGTAGTAGTTGCACGGCTGGTACTTGTAGCCCGAGAGGTGTTAAAACTACTAACATATGCAGTAGTTGTATTTAAGCTTGTAATAAAAGTAGTCGTAAACGAAGTAGTAGTTGCACGACTCGTAGCAGTTGCTCTACTCGTATTAAAAGTACTAATAGTAGAGTGTACAGTATTTCTTGAGGTATCATATGTAGTAGTACGAGCAGTACTAGCAACAGTGGCTATACCAGTAATAAAAGTAGTCGTAAACGATGTCGTAGTTGCACGACTCGTAGCAGTTGCTCTACTAGTTGCGTAAACAGTAGTACGAGAGGTGTTACGAGCCGTATTAAACGAAGACACGAATGCAGTCGTAGTTGCACGACTAGTAGCAGTTGCTCTACTAGTTGCGTATGTAGTGGTACGCGAGGTATTAGGAGCCGTATTACGACTAGTATCCGTTACTTTAGAAGTTCCGATACTTGTAATATATGTAGTTACAAATGTAGTATTAAATGTAGTTGTACGTGACGTATTATAATAAGTAGCTAAACCAGTATCATATGTAGTAGTAAGAGAGGTATTACGACTCGTAGAAGTTGCTCTAGAAGTGTTTCTTGCAGTGTTATATGTAGTAGTCTTTCCAGTAGCGTAAACAGTAGTACGAGAAGTATTATAAGTGTTAGCTCGATAAATCTTATAGTTATCACTATAGAGGTTAAACTTTGTGTCATTGATGGCCTCGACATAAGTTCCTCTATAATAAGTGTACCCATCCGTGTGGGTATAAGAGCTTGTATGCGCTTCTGTGGGGAAGGGTAAGCTAGAGCTATTCCAGGCTGCAGCTTGAAAGCTCGGAACTGTGCGTGCCGCCGTGGTGTAATAAAGAGCCCAATAATACGTTGGGCTACTATTGAAAGAGTATTGTTGAGCACTAGTATTAGTAGTTAAATACGTAGTAACTCGACTAGTATCAAAAATTGTTGCTTTTGCCGTCTCGTAAGTTGTAACAAACGTGGTAGTCGTATTAAATACAGTAGCAAAAGTACTAACTCGACTTGTGTTAAAGTACGTAGTACGACCAGTATCATATGTAGTTGTACGAGAGGTTGCCCTGCTAGTATTACGCGATGTATTAAAGGAGGATACATACGAAGTAGTAGTGCCATAGTACGTTAAATAAGTAGTAACAAAAGTAGTAGTTCTGCTAGTATCAAACGTAGTGGTCGTATTAAAAGTAGTTGTAGTAGCCCTGGATGTTGCAATACTAGTAATATACGTAGTTACAAATGTAGTTCCTCGACTAGTATCAAACGTAGTAGTCGTATTAAAAGTAGTTGTAGTGGCGCGAGAGGTACCTAACCCTGTATTAAAGTTACTAACATATGCGGTGTTAAACGTTGTGGTGCGCGAAGTATTATAATATGTTAAATAAGTCGTATTAGTAGCAATAGTCGTATTAAATACAGTACTAGTATTAAAAGTAGTTGTAGTGGCGCGAGAGGTGCCTAAACCTGTATTAAAGCTGCTAAGGGTAGTTTTAGACGTACCTATACTCGTAAGATAAGTAGTAGCCGTATTAAAAGTAGTTGTGGTGCTACGAGAAGTACCTAAAGAAGTATCAAACGAAGATACGAATGCAGTACTAGTAACAATATTTGTTGCATAAGTCGTAGTAGTACCTATACTGGTAGCAGTAGCTTTTGAAGTACCTCTTGACGTATTAAACGAAGATACGAATGCAGTATTAGTAACAATATTTGTTGCATAAGTCGTAGTAGTACCTATACTGGTAGCAGTAGCTTTTGAAGTACCTCTTGACGTATTAAACGAAGATACGAATGCAGTATTAGTAACAATATTTGTTGCATAAGTCGTAGTAGTACCATATACAGTAGAAGTACTGAATGCAGTACTTGTTGTAAACGCAGTGGATGTACTTTTGGAAGTACCTATACTTGTGGCGAACGTCGAGACAAACGCAGTAGTTGTAGCCTTGCTTGTTGCAAATACAGTAGACGTAGTGAATGCAGTGGTTGTTCCACGACTAGTGGTTGTATCAAATACTGTAGTTGTACTCTGATTAGTTACCCTAGACGTGTCATAAACTGTAGTAAATTCAGTCGTAGTGCTAATAGTAGTATTAAACGTCGTGGTAGTATTAAATGCTGTGGTCGTAGTAAAGGCAGTAGACGTAGTAAATGTCGTAGTAGTAGAACGAGAAGTGCCTAGACTTGTATTAAACGAAGATACGAATGCCGTATTGGTAACTAAACTAGTATTATAGGCCGTTGACGTAGTAAATGTAGTCGTAGTAGTAAATGCTGTGCTTGTGTTGTACGCAGTTGTGGTACTACGCGAAGTACCTCTGTTCGTATTAAAGGTCGTTCCAAAAGTAGTAACAGTATCAAAATTAGTTACAAATGTAGTATTTGTATTAAATGTTGAAGTAAATGTAGTCGTAGTACTCTTAGAAGTATCATATACTGTATTGGTTGCTCTAACTGTTCCTATGCTAGTAGCTGTTGCACGGCTAGTATTATATACAGTAGAAGTACTCTTAGTGGTGGCTGTACTGAAATTAGTAGCAGTGGCTCTACTTGTAACCAATGACGTGGCATAAGTAGTTATAAATGCAGTGCTTCGACTAGTGGCCGTTGCAATACTAGTATTATAAGTAGTCGTCGTAGTGCGCGACGTGCCTGTAGCCTTGCTAGTGTTAAAAATAGTGCTAGTACTACGAGTAGTGCCTCGTGACGTATCAAAAGCAGTTATAAATGCAGTCGTTGTAGTCTGCGAAGTCTCTCTACTAGTTAAAAATACAGTAGAGGTACCGATAAGAGTCTCGAAAGTCGTAGTAAATCCGGTAGTAGTTGACTTACTAGTACCTCGTGACGTATTAAAAGCAGTTATAAATGCAGTCGTTGTACTTTGTGAAGTCTCAGCAATAGTGTTAAATATAGTATCAAACACAGTAATAGTACTAAGAGTCGTATCTCTTAGCGTGTCAAATACCGTAGTCTTTACAGTCAAAGTAGATAACGTAGTATCCCTAGACGTAGTAAATGTAGTATCGAAAGATGTAGTAGTATTAAAAACGGTAGAAGTGCTTCTATCCGTTTGGTATATGGCGCTCCATGCAGTGCTAAAAGTATTTGTACCTTTTGCAAGGACGTAGCTTACTGCACGGAGAGTTCCCGCGTTTCCCTTTACTACAATTTGAGTCGGCTCTACAAGCTGACTTCCATTCCATACCTTAATTGTCATATTTACACTATATACCAGACGTAGCCTGTAGGCTTACCAGAACCATCAGTAGGAAGAGTGGAGGTAACTTCCCACATATCATTTGTAAGATCCTGTAAAGAGTCAGGAGCACCGGTCAAACTAGAGTAGTCTACTGCTAGACTATTAACATAAGATTTAGTTACAACGTTTTGTACACGAGCGTCTGTATAATATTTATTAGTGCCTTCAGTAAGATTAGTAGTTGTAAAATTACTAAGAGAAGATACTGTTCCTGTTACGTTACCAGTTAGGTTACCAGTTACATTACCTGTAACGTTACCTGTAAAACTATCCGCAATTACAGAACCTACTTTCAACGGAGCAAGAGTAAAAGATGGGTCATTTACATCAATTAACCCTTCTGGCTCTGGATCGTACTCACTAAAGAGTTTCCATGTCTCATCAGTAGTATCAAAGAATAAGCCTACGTGTGTATAGCCTACTCCTGACGTACCGGTATTTCTATTAGATGAAAAACCTACATCAACGTTTAAAGGAGACGCAGTTCCAGACCATACATCATCTAATGTATGTCCAGTAGTAGCATTGAATCGAATTGATATATTGTTTGCTATTAACTGAGAAGCACCTGTAATATCCAGGCCGCTAGCTTCAGTTGTAGTAAAGTTATTAAATGACCAAGCAAATGTATCTACTCCACCGGTACCTGTACCTACACCATCTATTTTTACATAAAAAGTCTGTGTAGTTATACCAGTATAGTGCCCTGTAAAGTAAGCATCATCTAAGCCAATACCATCAAAAACAGTACTGGCAGCGCCTATGCTATCTCCAGAGTTGGAATATATAAAAGAGTTATCTACTGTAAGATTACTTACAGATACCGTACTTTGATTGCCAAGAACAATTAAGTCTCCTGCAACCGTTAAATTATTATCAATTCGAGCATCATTTGATACTCTCAGTGTTTCAATAGTATGGTTTTGTACGTCTACATAAATACAGCCACCAGAAACTCCAGATATTAAACATATGCCAATATCTGTAGTAAAATAAGGATAGGTAGGAGCAGCAGTCTGCAATACTCCATCACCTGGTCCTACGTGTATTCGTGACCCCGCAGTTAGTAAAGAAGTGTCAATATCATTCACAATACCACGAACAGTAACGTAGCCTTCACTATTATTTTCAATGTCGTGGGTTGCAAGACCTACAGCATACGCTGAATGTTCTGAATCAGCATTAGCTAATGCAGCAGTAGGTACTCCGGAAGATTCTCCTGTTATATAAACAGGGGAGGCATTTAAGATTGTAGACCCCGTATTATTAAATACTCTTATATACTCTTCCTGGCCTACCTGTAAGGTAATATCCGCTTCATGGTTATATACAGCCAAAGCACCATTAGCGTTATCATAGAATATACGGCCTTCTGTGTGCGCAGGAGCATCTCCAGTAGGACTAAGATCTACATATCCGGTAGAAAGATTAGAGGCGATAGCTGCTGCTACTCGCCCCGTTGTAAAGTATTGATTTGAACCTTCTGGTAGATCACTAGTAGAAAGAGGGTTAACCTGTACGAGGGATTCGGTACCATCGTTTTTCTTAATATATAGCTTACCATCATAGGTATTGATAGCTACCTCACCCAGATCTAACTGAGCAAGCGTAGGAAGAGCGCCCTGGATTGCAGAGCGCCGTAGTTTAATCGTCTGTGCCATTAGGCTCTCCTAAAAATTTGCGTATATACGCAGGAGTTAATATAGTATTAGTAAGTGCCGCCGTCTACATTTGATAAAGTTACTGCGCCCGCATTTACTGTAAAATAGTTTGTATCGAAAGATGCAATACCTTTTGTGGAGACAGTTGCAATATCAACGCTATACGTAATAGTTCCAGCGGCTTCTGCAACAGCTAAATTAGTTCCAGCAAAAGTAACAGTGTCTGTGGAGCCTATTGCAGTACTATTTGCACCTGAAGCAATTGTCCAAGAGGTAAAATTATCATACTCAGAAGGAACAGGAACATTATAGTAAGTAGCCCCGTCATTAGTAAACTGCCAGCGATCATCTGCCTCATCCCATACCATTTGTACGTTATCAGAGGTTCCTCGCTCAATTTCAATACCACCATTTTGAGAAGGGGTGCCTGCCTCATCACTATTTAAAGTAATAATTGCATCACCGATCTCTACGGTATTTGAGTTGACAGTGGTAGTAGTACCATTTACAGTCAGGTCGCCTTGTACAATAACATTACCAGAAGTAGTTACAGTAGAAGCGGTAATATCATCAGTAGTTAAAGTTCCGTCTACAGATACATTGTTAAAAGTAACATCAGAGTCAGTATTTACTGCTTGTCCAATGTCAAAAGTAATAGTATTATTTACAGCGTCTACCGTAGTAGTTACACCAGTACCGCCAGTAAAGTCGATAGTGTCATCAGCTAATGCTATAGTGTCGCTTCCGGTATCGCCCTGAATGTTCAAAGAAGTAGTAATTGAAGCTACACCCGCAGCAGTCAATCGACCTTTTGAATCTACGCTAAAGGTAGGGATTTCAGTTGCAGAACCATAATCACCTGCTGAGACGCCAGAGTCGGCCAGAGTCAGAGGAAGAGTTACATTACCGCTACCATTAAAGGATTCGGCAGTAGAAGAAGCATCCCCTGAGATAGAGAAAGTTCGGGTATTTTCAAGTACAGTAGCACTAGAAGCATTCCCTGACAAAGTAGCAGTAATAGTACCAGCACTAAAGTTACCAGAAGAATCACGCTTAATAAGAGTGCTACCAGTATTTGCATCAGTTGCACTATCGATTATGTCGGTAAAATACTTACCACCAATGGCATCAATATCTCCGCTCGTACCGCCTGGGCGACCTATAAATAACTTATGGTTTCCTCCGTTTACTGCTGAGTAAGCAAGTTCACCATTGCCCAGTGCGCTAGGCGCTGAGGTGGTAGTACTGCGTTTGATTTTAATAACTTGAGCCATTTTGTACTCCGGTAAGCCTTAAAAGGCTCCTGCGTCTAATGTATCTGAGTCCTGACCGGAGTTACCCAATATTATTGGCACCCACTCCAACGTTCCGGGACTCGTTTCTCTATAGACATAAAATTGTTCTGTATCAGTGTTATACCAAGTATCTCCTTGGTCTACGTTTGATCCTGTAGGTGCTGCTGATTGTTGGTAGCTCTGAGACGCAAGTTGATCTAAAGCAGTTTGTAAATCTGTAGCAGTAATACTACCACTGGGGGTTACTATAACGCTAGAAGCGGCAACGTCTACCACAGCTAAATTAGCCGTAACCGTAGTCATGTAAGGAGCTATTTCTATTGAGATTGCCATTATCGTGTAACTTCCTGTTTAACAGTTACTTGCCCTTCTAAGAGTCGTGTAACATTACCGTCAGCATTAGTATAAAGCTCTAAATCATAGTAGTATAATCCTGCAAGAAGCTGTGAGCTGGTGCCATTAGCCATAGATACTTTTATTTTACCCTCTTCAGGGGATACCATAGTAACAGTAAATTCGGCGGCGGCTACAGGATCTAACTTTTTTGTGCGCAGCTGTGCCCGACCAGCGTAGCCTGTCAAATTTTTGGCCACTCCTGACTCACTCAATGTTAATTGAATGGCAAAATCAGAACCTTGGTCAATGGTTAGGTTGTATGTTGCTGCGGTCATTTAAATTCTCCTATGATGAAATTATACCCCTAAGGACATTTTATGTCAAGAATTATTTTTAAGCTGGTCATAATTATTTAGGAAACTCTTGCTTAACTAACTGCAAGGCTTGATAAAATTGCCCTTGTGTATTTAAAGTACCATTATTTATATCGTGCCATAGATGGTCTAGTTGCTCATCTAAAGAAGGATAAGCCCTTCTACGAGCATCTTTATACTCATTTATAGGTACACCACTTTTGACCTCAACTACAACTTTGTCTTTATCATAATAGTCTAGAGATAGGTACTCTCCTTCTTTTAGAGGAAGAGTACCTGTGTAAGGTATATAAATACACCACCCTTCTGTTCTATCCGGATGAAGCTCTTGAGGTCCTTTTAGAATTGTGCTTGTTTCAATATCGAATTTTACATATAACGTTTTCATTATCTTATCCCTATTAACATGCCAGTTGTTCCAGTAATTGTAGCGGCACCACTAGTTGATTCATTTTGCATTTCTAATTTCATAGTTACTGTTCCCGTTGTGTTTTTACCGAAATAACCCTGTATTGAGAAGTTCTTTTCAGAAGTAGAGTTCCCTGTTCTACCAAGTATCGTACTGCCTACTTGTGTATATACGCCGGCTGTAAAACCTGCATAACAATTATTTACCAGATTAAAAGTACCTTGAGCATAGCCTGATACACTAGTTCTATTAGTACTTGCAGTGTAATAACTGAAACTTACTTGCATCTTGGCACCAGTTACATCCTGCTGAACTTCAGATCCTACTGGACATTGTACAGTTTTATCTCCGACAAACTGCAAATTTCCAAGATACTTACCAGGAGGAACAAAACTCACAGGAACCCCAATTGAAACATCCTCACTTGCAGCGTCTGTTTTCATAAGTATTCTTAAACGGTGGTCAATATTTGAAGTGTGTGCTATGTAACCAGATATAATTGCTTGTGGTATATGACCACCAGGACCTGTGGAAGCATCTAGTTCTATCTCTCCCCCAATCTGTGTCCATGCAGCGCTGGCAGATACAGTTTGAGAGGGGAACTGAAAGCCTCTTACTATACTTACGTCACCTTGAATATCATCCGCATTGATTGTTCCACGAACAGTCATAGAACCTGCAGATTGATCCCAAAACATATACTTATTTGCAGACACATTACCAATATAAAAGTCACCATCTGACTTCAATATCGCACCGGAACCTGTTAATGTAGTTCCAGAAATATTCGGGGCTGTTCCTCCAGAAGGAAATACCTGAACAGTTCTAGCAAGTACTGAGTTTGCATTCAGAACATTCGTATCAATATTTTGCGCTACAATAGTATCAATCTGAGCGTAGGCTGCTTTTATATTTTCGAAAGTAGTACTATTATTTGTTACAGAAAACTGAGTTCCAGAAAGGCTTAACCCCGCTCCGGCAGAATACGTAGTATTAGTATTAGTATCAGTCGACGCTATAGTAAACGTATTACCACTACGAGTTACTGAGGTTGCTCCCGAGCCTGTAAAGCTAATAGTTTCTCCGGCTGAAATATTGGTAGTCGCCGAAGTATTCGCTCGTATATTAAAGTTAGTAGTATCGGTATTATTATCCGTCGACGATATAGTAAAAACATTTCCACTACGAGCTATCGAAGTTGCTCCAGAGCCTATAAAGTTAATAGTCTCTCCTGCTGATATATTAGTTGCCGTACCACTGTTGGCTTGTACATTAAAGTTAGTAGTATTGGTATCAGTAGCATCTATTTCAATAGTAGAATTAGTAGTATTTGGGGTTAAAGTTATGTTTGAACCCGCAATAAAAGTAACGTCGTCTGTACCAGACCCACTACCGCCAGCAGTCAATCTTAATATAGCGTTTGCACCAGAGTCTACAGCTCCGATTGTATAAGTAGTATTAGTATCTGAGGTGCTATATCTACCATCAAGGTCTATGCTTATAGCAGATAAACCCGATCTATTAAGAGTAAGCACACCCGTGTTAGTAGCCCATCCAAAGCTAGTAGGATAATTATTTGTATCTGTATTTGTGAAAGTAGTGTTTGCAGCACCTTGACGCGTGAGAGTAAGGGTTTGTCCACTAACTGTCGCATTAGTTACATTATTAGTAGGTAGAGAATAATTATTAGCATTTGTGGCAATACCATTTAACTTAGTTTTATCCTCCCCAGTTAACAACCCCGCTAATGATGTAGTAGCTGCAGGTAGAGTAGCATTAGTACCAGTACTTGAGTTTACAGTACCCGTAGTCGCTGCTGTTGTATAGCTTAAATTAGTAGTTTGAGAAGTTAAGTATCTTCCATCTAGGTCTACAGTAAGATCTGTTAATGATCCCGTACGGCCTACTGTCAATATACCCGTATCTGTAGCAAAAGCCAAAGAGTCTGCGTAATCATTTGAAGATACTAAATCAATAGTACCGTCACCGTCCTGATAAGTAGCAGAGATATTAGTCTCTGTATTACCAGTAAACATAGCTCCGACTATATCCTGAACTTCTTCTGAAGTAAGTACTGTATCAGTATCACCTGCGTTAATAGTAATTGTGTCGCCAGAAACATCAATACTTATATTATTACCTGCCGCAAGAGTAACATCATCATTTACGCCACCACCTGCCAAACGAATAATAGCATCTTCTGCACTATCTACGGCAGAGATTGCATAGGTAGTACCAGTAGCGGAAAAGTTTAACTTACCAGTAGGATCATCATAAGTTACCGTAATACCCGTTTCTGTATTGCCAGATACCATTGCACCAACTATATCCTGTACGTCTTCATTAGACAGTACGCTATCAGAATCTGCTGCGGCAATAGTAATTGTATCTCCTGTTTGACTAAGGGAAACATTTGCTCCTGCAGTTAGTGTAATAAAATCAGTAGTTGTGTCGCTTCCAGTTAAGTTGATTCGAACATCGTCACCACTTGTAGAAGAGCCTATGGTATAAGTAGTATCTGTTGTACTATATCTACCATCAAGGTCTACGGTTAAAGCAGTTAGGCCGTTCCTATTAAGAGTTAATACGCCAGAAGTTGTAGACCATGCTAAACTAGTGGGGAAATTATTTGTATCCGTATAGGTTGTTAAATACCTTCCATCGAGGTCTACAGTAAGATCTGTTAATGATCCAGTACGGCCTATTGTTAATATACCCGTATCTGTAGCAAAAGCCAAAGAGTCTGCGTAATCATTTGACTCAGTTGTTAAGTATCTTCCGTCTAAATCTACAGTAAGATCTGTTGACTCACTGCGTCCTACTGTCAATATGCCTGTAGCCGTAGCGAAGGAGAGAGAGTTAACAAAGTCGTCCGGAGCATCTACAGAAATAGTAGCTACATTATCCGTAACTTCTACATTGATGCCTGAAGTAAAGTTTAAAGTAGTTGCTGTAGCCGCTTCTTCTGTTCCATCTTCTTGAACAATTACACCTGCTGTACCATCAAAAGTACTACCAGTAATTGTACCTCCACTGATAGTAAGATTAGTTCCGTTCCATAAAATGTACTCTGAGGCGTCTCCAAATACGAACTTACCAGCATTTAAGTCAATAAATGCACCATTCTCTAAATCTGTAGGTGCAGAGTTCGCATCAGGAATAGGGTCAGTTACATTACTGCTTAAAGTACCTGCAGTAATTGCTCCTATATTAGCCGCGATAGAGGATAAGTCAGTTACGTTAATTTTAGCAGCCGTAATAGCATCTGCAGCCACTTTATCTGCGGTAATTGCATTTGTATCAATCTTAGCTGCAGTAATAGAATTCGCGGCAAGCTTATCTGTAGTGATAGCTTCTGAATCAATCTTTTCGGATGTAATAGCTCCAGCTTCGATTTTCTCCGCAGTAATAGCATCTGCGGCAATTTCAGTTGCTGTAATAGTTGCGGCGGCTATTTGGTCCGCCGTGATAGTACCTGCTGCGATTTCTTCTGCCGTGATAGTATTAGCAGCAATTGCATCGGCAGTAATAGTACCTGATACAATCAAGTCCCCATCAATAACTTGAGCTTGCTCTATCCAATCAATACCATCGAATATAAACACCGCTTGAGTCGTAGGATCAGACTGAGTACCTGTATAGAACCAAGCTTGGTCACTTGCTATTTCTGTTGCAGGTTGGCTGCCTGATCCATTATCCCATGCTGTCGCGGCCTGTGCAGAAGTATTAGGTAATGTAGTAACTCCAATATGCCAAACCCCTGGACCTCGATCTCCGTCTGTACCAATGCTACCATCGCTACCTCTAAATAGCTTTGCAATATTCTGTACGCGACTATAGTTTGATTCGTCTCCTAGAGTATTTTTAATAGTAATGGTATAAGTAATCTTACCTTTATCAATGGTCATCTCTGAGATATTACCCTGCGACCAGGTAGTAGATGTATTAGTAGCTACAGGAGCAGTAATACCTTCATCCGCCACTGAGGTAACTCTAAATGAAGGAGTAGCATAAGGACTAGTGCCATCAAAAGGAACGATATTAGAGCCAATAAATACGTTAATATCTACATTAGTATCACTAAAGTCTAGTTCGTCATTTTCAAGAGTCGATACACTAGTATTTTCATTGGTAAAGTTTATTGAGACTCCATCCACATTACTATCTGATATACCTAAAATACCGTTTGCAACTGCAAGCGGATGGTATACTGAGAAAATCTCTTTTGGAGCTACTTGACTACTTCTTTGTTGCGGAGCATTGACAGTATATCGAACCCAATAATACTTATTTAAACGCCCTTCAGAAATGATCGTATCAGTATAGGTATCCCCCTTAACCGTTGCTACTAGCTTTGCACCCGCACCCCCTGAGAAACTAATGTCATCATTTCTCCAGATTTGAATGGAGTAGGTAGCTGGATTATACCCGGCTGAGTTTACCCAATTAAGCTCAATACCACCACGATCATTAGAAGAAGCTTCTAAACCTGTAATGGGTAAAGGGGGTGCTATATTTGCTGTTGTAGCTTCCGCACCTTTTATAGAAGGCTCACTAACGTGTGAGATTAAGTAAGCTGAATCAGTATGTTCATCCGCACTAACCTGTACTAAGCAATTGTCCTTTAGTGTCAGATTAGATATACGGAACATCTTTTCATCCCATCCAAAACGTGGATGGGTAATTTTAATTAACTCTCCTGCAAGTAATAAAGCACCACGAGGTCCAAGAGTAAAGTTAATGGATAAACCATAACGGGACTGCTCTAAGAATTGCTTAGCATTTATTCTTGAGTTAAAGTAATTAGTAATAAAAGGAGTTTTTATATCACCCTTTTTAGGGATATTCTTATCTTCTTTTAAGTAGTTTGAGTTGAAGAAAGTAACACTACGCTCTCCAAACATGATTTGTGGGTCAGATACACTAGTAGTTACAGTATTGTAAGTACCTTTCTGTCCTGCATCTTCAACATTGAGCTGGCCAATAATATCATCTTCATGGATAAGCTGCGGAGCTTCAAAGGTAGAAGATCCGGAAGCAACACTCAACTCATAAGCACCATTACTATGTCGTAAGATACCGTTAAAGTGCCCAAGCATATTATTGATATTATCAAACAAAGATGCAGAAGTATTTAGCACCATATTAGTCTGGTGTCTAGTTACTTGACGCTGATCTTGACTATCCCAGCCTACATATCGCCAATACTTTACATCATCGGAATCATACAGACTATAACCACTAGTATACTGTTGTCCTAGCAGTCCTGAGTACGCACGAACCAGAACATTACCATCTGCTGCACTTGGCCAATCTAAGTTTAAGTCTATATCTGTAGTTGTACCTACTTTTCGTAGAGTTACTGAATTTATTTGATTAACAGTAGGAGCAGGCATTGTAGAGCCTGTTCCTGCAACCAGAAAAGTTCCGGTAAAAGAACCATTAGTAGCATATGTAGGATGCCAAACTAATTCACCAACTGGGAAAGATTTCCAGTCTTGCCATCTATATCCAAGTTTTCCTATGACATCGGTGAAGACTACTTGCTTATAACCATTTAAAATTTCAAAAGATTTAACAGTTCCCTGGAATTGTACATCTCCAGTAGCAGGGTATCTGTATTCTTCGCCTTCAGCTATAGTAGTACTGCTAGAAATCTGAACAGTAACATCTGATCGAGTATCACAAGTACGCGCTGAGTCTAAAAATGTTGATAAATTAAGATCTCTGGATATATTTAGACCTCTACCATAACGAGTATTCGTAGTATAGTCTAGTAATTGTATAGCAGGATTTATACTTACTCTACGGTCTCCAGTAGGTAAAATTCTAAAAGTATCTGTCGAAGCAGGGATATAGTCATAGTCAAAAGGCTTACCAACAGTAGCGATCTTACTAGCACCATCATAGTCGATAATCTTTCTCTGCTGGGTATATACATCTCCAGTAGCAGTATTTGTACGAGATACTTCGATTATTAAATCATTATAAGCATCATTTAGATTAGATGCAGTATTAGATAACTTAATAGCATCTTTTATAATAATAACGTTTACTTCATTAGCATCAAGGTCGTCAGCAGCACCTAAATTATCAATAACCGTATTAGTTGCTCCATATATGGCGTCATAGTTAAATGTTCCTGTTACCATGGCCGCAATGTCACGTAACTCCTGCTCTGTAAATTCAAAGTTAAGGTTAAAGCCAGGAGCAGTAGCTAGAGCAATTGAGCTTGTAAAAGGAAGATTTGCAGCAACGGCCACATTAGAGCTACTAGGAATAGTTGCAGAGGAGCCGCTAGACGAACCCGTACCCGCTGATACAATCTCTTCTACGAGCTGTGCTTCGACTTCACCAAAATCAAATACATGAGAGTAAGTAGTCATGTGCCATTTAATAGCAGTATTTCCTACCGGATTGATATAGAATGCAGTTTCAATATCCTGGCCTTCGCTACCGTAGGATAAGTCAGGAGCATCTTTAAATCGAACACGAGTTTCTGAAAACCCTTCTTCATCAACAAAAGTATAGATATCAGCAATTACTGCATCATCTAACTTAGCTGCATTACTTGACCTACGAATCTCTACAGCATCTCCTAAACCAAAATTAGAAATAGGGTCTGAAACTCTAGTAACATCTGGAGTGTAAGAGTAGTCATAGTTATAACACTCTAGTATCTTTCCTCTTACGGTAAAGTCAAGAGCTGGAATTGTAGTCTCGCCCTCTCCAATAGTGTATTCTGCGACTACGTAGGCAGTATCGAGTAATTGATGATTAGGTCCCCAATAATCGGCAGTACCTGTATAGTAGTCACTCTGTACTTTAAAATTATTTTGTAGAGCAATGTTCGCTAAAAGATTATCCGCCTTCTGATTATCTTTACCTGCGTGAAACACTAATCTAGTATCAATAGGAGTGACAAAAGTGTTGCCTCTTTCGTGCACAGTACCCACACCGGCAGTAGCACCAGATGTAGCGCCTGTAGCAAATGTAGGATTTATATTAAACCCTTCGAATTCAGTGTTAGAATAATCAATATTAAAGTTAAAACCAGAGCCGATATTCCAAGTGGAACCGCCAAAAGACATACTAGTAAAGCCGAAATTGACTTGAGTAGTTCCATTTACAGTAACACCTGTTAAAGTGTCTCCTCTATCAGCACGACCCGTACATAATACATCAACAGTATTTTCCTCAGTCTGACTAGATCGAGTATCGAAGTCTTTACCATCGATACAAATAGACGATACATCATCAAAATATACATCAAGTAAGCTGGCGATTGGGCCTTCACATAGTGCATATGCAGCGTATACTTTCTTAGAGTCAGTCTTTAAGGAGTCTACAAATATAGGAATGCTATCTATTCGCTGCACTCCATATACTACTGGCAGATATTTAGCTTCAAGATTAAATCGCAGGTCTACCTCTCGGTCTACATCTACTGTATATTCTTGGGTCTTTACCTTAGAGCCAAAGCCTAAGAATCCTTTTTTATACTTTACTTTTTGTCGTGTTTCTTGTACCTGATAAATAGCCATTAAGTTAATAGCTTGCTCAGAATGTAAAAAACCTAAATCATTTTGGTATTCGATACGCTTCAGTGCACTAGGGTCACTTGCACCCGAGCCTGTTAAAGCACGATGGTCAGAATCAGTTGTAAGTCTACCATTCACACGTACAAAGTCGCCCCAGTGGCTTGTACAGCCCCAGGATACTTGAATACCTTTATCTGGATCATCACTCAACTTAGAGGATGCAATAATACCTTTAAACAGAAGAAATGGTGCACCAATAATGCTACCAGTTTCTACGTCAATGTGTGCTTTATATACAAAAATATCTCTGTTAAGATAAGTGGCATAACCTACTGCACCTTTATCTTTTAGTGGGCCAACTACCTCTTCAGAAGCGAATCGAAGTGTAACACCACGAGAAGAACCATTCGCAACAAGTGCTGTGGAAGATGCAGTTACAACGGCTGTTTTATTTTCGTTTGTAAAAGAGTCAATACGAAAATAATCATTGTGGTTAGTTTCACTACTATTTCCAAATACTAGTTGTATCTTATCGCCTTCACTAAATCCTGCGTCTACTAAATCTACAGGAGCAGTAATAGTACTGGAAGTAGTTACTATATTAGTAGAAAGAGTAGTGTTCAGCGCATTTGCAGCAATATTCAAGTTAAAGGAAGAGGCGCTTGCATGCGTCTTCTCAGTAATAGAGCCTACAGATAGTAACTTATTAGCGATATAAGTTTGTGGCCCATTTGAGTTACCTTCAGAGTCTAGAGACCCATCATCAAATACTATATCAAATGACCCGTCCGTAACATAAGAGTACGTGTTAGGGCCTTTAGCGCTCTCACCTGTACTTGTAAGTAGTCCTTTCTCAAATTTTACAATATGAGCATATGCGAACTCTTCTTCGTTGAGAAGAGATGTTTGTAATTCTGTGTTTAAAGGTCTAATAGCCATTATTGTACTTCTTCCAATTTCAATGAGAAACTATACAAATTATTTGTACCCAGTGAGTATTCTTGGACATCTGATGAAAGTATTACTTTAATCAAGGGGTTATCAAACACAACATCATCTCCTGCTAGAACTGCTCGTTGCAGTCCAGGAGCACAATGTATACGAACTTGGCTAGTTGTAGGCTGAGTAGTGCCAGACTGATAGTCTGCATTAGTCTCTACCCTAGTAACCATATACGCTTTTTTGTGGTTAGAGTTTGAACCGTCTATCGTGAATAAATCGCCCGGCTTTGGTGTGCCGTTGGTTATATAATTGTATCCAGTTTTTCCTATTAAGAAAGATGTAGACCCCGCTGACGTATTGGAGGTTACATCTAGATTTGTTCCGCCATCCGTAAAGGATGCGAAATTTGAATTCTGTGGTGCTTTATACTGAGGAAGAGAAACATAAAATGGAGTTAGTCCCCCTCTTTTTTGGAGTAGAAAGTTATAAATAGGCTCAAACTCACTACGCGTCATTGGATTGTATCCTATGGCAACATCCCAAGAGTGAGATGCTATCGCTCTTGCCAGGTGTCTTCCTGAATTTGTCTTGTCCTTAATTATAGGGGACATAGAGCTTAATTGTACAGAAGAGTATCCTGGACCCGTAGAGCCTCCAGCTTGTCCAGCATCCCCAATACCATTATTGGGGTCTGGTAATACATTTAAAAAGTTTACAAAAGTAGTCATTAGTATTTTCTAACTCCGCCAGACGATGGAGTATATTGACCTGTGTCTACTTGCTCCATAAATAAGTCTCCTGTGCTATTAGCTGCTTCTCTTAACATTCCAATAATATTTCCACGCTGACCTACTAGTAAGTCTTCGATACCGCTTGCGTCAACAGCATTTATTGAGAAGTTTACATTCATTGATTGACCACCTGCTGCAGTCTCGTCTGCGGGCATTATCTGTCCTGAACGATCAGGTACGAATAACTCAGGTCCTTGCTCTCCTACCATATATGCAGTATTGCCGCCTGATGCGCGATACTTAGCACCGGTAAAGGCATTTGTAGGCCTAAAGTTTTCAGCTCCGCCCAGTCCCTGAGCGCCTCTTAGGTAAGAAAGCTCTCCTGAGGCACCTTGAGACTTGGCAAGGTCAATGGAAGACTTACGTTTGCCAATTCCAATTGATGTAGGCTCTCCTGCACCCGCGCTTGCTGTACTTGCTCCGCCCTGGTAGCTTGTGCTAGAAACTGCTGCCAACTGAGCTGCACCCATTGCAATAGCCATTGCAACGAACGGGGCAGTCCAAGGAAGTCCTGGAGGGGCTGCTGCCGCTTGCATAGCTGCTTGAGCGGTTGCGATGACAATACCTGCCATCTTCATTTTCTTGTCTTGTTCAAACGCTTTACGCTTGATAGAGTCTTTCTTTCTCTCCATTGCAGCAATTTTTGCAAGACTTTCTTTAGACTTACCATCTCTTGCTTTTTCTGCTGCAATTTCTTTGTCAACTCCTGCTACTGCTGCTTTTGATTTTGCAGCCATCATGCCCTGCAAAGCATTGATTGTAGAAGCCGCAGCTCCAAGACCTGCTTGAATTTTGTCGCCAGTCGTTGCGCCCACAGCGCCCATCTTTTCAAAGGCGGTAGCCCAAGCTTCTCCCATAGCCATAGCGCCCTGAATTGCAGTTCCTACTGCTTCTCCTTCTGGGCTAAGACTTTTCAGTCTCTCGAGCATCGGGTTAGCAAAATCTGCAACTGCTCCAATTTTCTCTTTTGCAGTGCCCTCATCTTTAAATACTTGTGCAGCACTTCCCGCTAGTTTACCCGTCTGCATAGCGTCAGCAGAAAACTCACCTTGAGTTTGTCTTACAATATCAACGTCAGCTTCAGCAAGCTTTATATTAAGAAGCTTTTGTCTTAACTCAAGCTCTCTTTGTAGTTCTGGGTTTATACCTTCTTTTTTTAACTGAAGCTCTACTGCCTGTAGTTGAAGTGCTATATCGGTATAAGCGTTTTGGCTCTTACGTAACTCGCCTAGTTTTCCACTAATTAACCACTCTTGTGCTACCGCTAGTGTGTGCGCTTCTTGTGCTTCTCGGAGTTTTACAAGTTTATTATAATATTCTTCAGTAGTAAGATTGGCAATGCCTAAAGCAGCGTTATATTCATCTCTAACTTTTTTAGCTGCTGCTGTTTCTCCAAGGGCTGTAAATGCGGCTTCAGAAGCAAGCATCTCTGCTCGCATACTTGCTATTCGTGTCTCTGCGGTTTTAAGATTTCCCTCTTGTATAGCCGCATTTGCAGCAGTAATTTCATCTTTCATTGCTTTATAAGTAGCGCCGGCATCTCGTGAGGCAACTTCTAAAGCTTCCAGCTCGACAGTACCTTCTGTGCCTACTTTTGCTAAAGCGGCTGCAGCAAGAGGACTAATAATAGCCAAGTCCCTTAACTGATTTTTAAGATCCATTGTTGCCTGAACGCGCTGTACTTCATTCAATACATATGCTTCGACTACTTTTCCATCTTTATCGAGATATTTTGTCTTTCTGTTAATTGCTTTGATCTGATCGCTAATACCAAGAGTTGAAAGACTCGTTGCTCTTGTCATACCATTTTGAGCTTCTGTTTGCTTTTTAACAGGGTTTGTTAAACCTTGTATAGTATTTTGCAAATCTTCATTCATTTTCGTATTACGTTCGGTAATAGATTCCATAACTCTATTACCTTCTTTCATACGATCCATATCATTTTCAAAAGCTAAAGTGGATTTGCCAAAGTCTGTAGCTGCGAATGCGGCTCCAAGGTCAAGCGTACCTTTAGACATTTCTTGCATTGCTGTAGCAAAGCTTGAGGTGCCCCTTTCTAAAGGCTCAATACCTTCTGCACCAAAAAAGGCTGCTACTTTATTATAGGCGGCTAAAAGACCGTTGATTAAGGCTTTGAATTTATCCCAAATCCAATCGAATACGTTGCCAATAGGAACAAGAATGCTTTTTCCAATTGCGGGTCCAATAAAGTTTAATACGCCACTTACAGCATCTAGTGTACCTTTAATAATTGTAAAAGGTGATTGTGCTACTGCCTTAACAGCTTCGTACACAATTTTAATAATGCCTAACACGCCTGCAAATTTCATTGCAGTGTTAATTTTCTTACCTGCCCATTCTGCCGCTTGACCAATTTTCTTAAATGTAGCAGGACCGATGGCTCTAAGTTTAGAGTAATGAACTTTTGCACTAAGGAACCACTTTTTGCCCCTCACTTTTTGCCTGTTGAAAAAGGTGCCCTGTGCTTGATCCTGTTTTGCTAAGCTAGCTTTTAGACTTTGAACTATTTTGATGTCGTGCTCTTTAAACATTCCTGTTTTTATTTCGCCATGCCGGTCGTATTCATCTTCGGCTTTTTTCAGGATGCTTTTTAATTGCCCAATTTGTTTAGGGTCTGTTAGATTACCTTTAGCAGCTTTTTGTAATAGTTTAGAATCGGCCCCTGCTCCAGCACCTAAAGCACCTTTAGCACTTTGCTGCACACTTGCAGTTGCCATTTCTTCTAAGGCTTTGGTAGTTATTTCAAGTTCTTTTTGGTAGTCATGTTGGTCATTCATTGCCAAGGCTATGGCATGGTCAGAATTTAAACCAATACTTTGAATTTTTTCTTTTAAAGCATCTAAAGGTAGCATCGCCTTTAGTATAGAAACGCCAAACATACCAAATACAGAAATTGCTGCTAGAGCACTTCTGTTAACAATGTTTGCAAGTCCTTCGAATAGAGGGAGTAAGAACTGAGTTCCCTTTTTTACAAGATCATCAAATGTTACAGACAATTGTATGAAAGGGTTGCTTGGTGTAATTCCTTCGCCGTACAAGTCGTTCAACTGGCGTTGTGTTTCTAGCAAGACAGCCTGGCTTCGTTGAGAAGCGGTCAATTCTTTTGCACTCTTGCCAATCATTTGACCATAGCGTTCGGTAGCATCAGCAAGTCTAAGAGTGATACCTAATTCGTCTAATAGTTCTGGTTCTGCTTTTGAAGCACCACGAACTAAGCGATCAAAGGCATCTGTAAAATCACGTCCTAATGCAGCGGCTGCTTTTCTTGCGCCTACAGCTAAATCCTCCATCTGCTTAGGAGAGAATCCTTTTGCCACACCTATTGCTGCTGCTGATGCGGCTTCTTGGAAGGTGAGCATTCCTCCACTAGCTTCTCTTAGTCCAGAAGTAACGGTCTGAAGAGCCACACCAGTAGTAGCTGCAAAAGATACTTGGGTTTGTTCCAGAATTTTAATATCTGCGGCTCTCTTAAAGAAATTAAACGCCGCGCTTACAGCGAAGACGTTTGCTGCAAGAGTGGCATAGGCAGGCACAAGCCCGCCTGTAATACCTTGAGCCATTTTAGAGAAGTTTTTTGTACCGTTAGCACTTGCTTGCGCTGTGCCTTTTAGGCGTCTGTCGGCTGTACGAGCAGACTCACCAGTTTTCTTTAAGGAGTCAGATGCTTTATCGGCGTTTTTGGACACCATCGTTAAGCTGCCGTCATCCGACACTCGAAGAGTTACTTTAATATCATTTGCCACTAGATTTTCTCTTTAGCTTTTCATGCTGCCTTTTCATCTCTTCGGCAGACTTTTGAATAGCCCTTGAATCCAGCCAGTGAAGTACCTCTAAAAAATATTCCGTATCTTCAATGCCATAGATTTCTAATAAGTGTGGAAGATTAGTGTAATCTTTCCCTACATATCCTATATCAGAGACTATTCTATCTCCTAATATATTAAATGTATTTACTGCTAAGTGTATAATCTCTGGAAAATCCTCCCAGTCAGGAGGAATCTCAGATTCTAGTGGTTCTTTACCAAGCTGCTCGCACATCGTTAAATAACGATCACGAGTCATTTTACTTTCAAGATTCTTGTACAGCTTC
>Ga0255752_10001607_pt1 | contig 26028 bp, 24 predicted proteins | sample 011ome_25_FD_179952 | JGI IMG/M metagenome (GOLD analysis project Ga0255752, IMG submission 179952) | Coastal salt marsh microbial communities from the Groves Creek Marsh, Skidaway Island, Georgia - 011512CT metaG (version 2) | ecosystem: Environmental > Aquatic > Marine > Intertidal zone >... | reverse complement strand
TTTTCGGATCTGCGCGCGCGCCGATCAAAAGATCGGTATTTTTCAAGAGCGCCCTGCGCTGCAGGGGCTGGAGAATGGCGGCAAGGATCAGGGACAGGATGGCAGCGGTGGCCAGCAGGTCAACGCCAAACTGCGACGTGCCATGCCAGGCATTAATGACGACCTCGTCTTTAAACAATAACCAACCGATGCCGCCATTGGCGAGGGCGTTGGTCACCGCATTGATGAGAGCCTCGCGCTTTAGGTGTACGGACCAGCGCGCGCCGCTCATTAAAATAAGCCTTCCGGCCTCATCATGGCGTCGTGTGCGCCATCGCAGTAGATGAGCGAGCCCGCAACAAAGGCAGCGTCTGGTGAAAGTAGGAACGTAATCAGGTTGGCGATGTCATTGGGCTGGCCTGGACGACCGATCGGAATTGACTCGACAAACTGCTTGATAGCCTCACCATAAGTGGCGTCATTGGCTATGGCAGCAGTCATAGGGGTCTCTATGTAGCCTGGCGCTATGGCATTGAAGGCAATACCCCGCTTGGCATACTCTGGCGCTACTTGGCGCATCCAGCGTGCAATCGCTTGCTTGCTTCCGGCATAACATTCATGGCCATTACTGGTTGCGGCCTGCACCGCGGCCTCAGTCTCGTCAAGAGAGAGCATTGCTTGTACCAGCGAATCATTGATGCACATGGGCGCTGAATTTGAGCTGATTGCGACGATTCGGCCTCCAGCTATTACCGACCCTGAGAGCCCAGCAATTAATGCTTGAGAACCAAAAAAATTAATGGCTGGAATTTTTGCCGCATCGGGAAAATCTGAGCCAACACCGGCACAGGTGATGATCCCGTCAAGTGCGGGGTGATCCCGCTTAATGGCATCAATGACCTCGGCGCGTGCTGAGGCATCTCCTAAGTCAGCTACATAGTCCGCCTCTTTGATGTCGACGGTGATAACCGTGTGGCCTGCGCCCCATAATTTATGCTTGGTAGCGGCGCCAATGCCGGTCGCGCCACCTGTCAGTACATACGTTGCCACTATCGCTTCTCCTAGGGTTTTGGATGTTGAGATTCAGCATTAGCCTTCTAAGCGCGCTTGTATGGCGCTGCCCGGCAGCGCGGCCATTCCGCCGTCAACTTCAAGTATCTTACCGCTGACAAAACCTGCTGCCGGGGAAGAAAGGTAAAGAGCGGCGAGCGCAATATCCAGCGGTTGCCCAAGTCGTCCCTGGGGAATCCATCGCTCGGTCTCGGCAAGTCGTTGCTCATTGCTCGTTATAAAAGTGGTCGCGGGGGTTTCGATTGCTCCCGGAGCAATGCCGTTCACTCTGATGGTGGGCGCCAGTTCATAGGCCAGCACGCGCGTCATTTGATCGAGTCCAGCTTTGGCGGCGGCGTAGGCGGCAAAGTTTTTGTCCACCATCCAGCTCATCGCCGACGACACATTAACGATCGATGCGTTCGGGGCCTTTTTTAAAAGCGGCAACGCCATATGTATGAGGTGATAGGCGGCCGTCAAGTTGATGTCTAGCGTATCGGTAAAAGCGGCTTTATCAACCCGTTCGAGCGAGCCATACCCGCGGCCGGCGGCACCGGCATTGTTCACCAGAATATCGAGACAGGATGTCGCCGCCTCGATCTGCGTGAACATGCTGGCAACGCTGTCGTCGCTGGTAATGTCACAGGCGAGGGCAGTGGCTGTGACACCAAAGTCCCTGACTTCCGCGGCTACTCGGTCGATATCGGATTGGGTTCGCGCTACCAATATGACGTTTGCACCCATTTCAGCAAACGCCGTCGCAATCCGTGCGCCGATTCCTTTTCCAGCGCCCGTGACGAGCGCGGTTTTTCCTTTAAGGCTAAAGGCTTCAGTAATCATAAATAACGATTCCCAGCGGTGGATCTGTCATAGTCCGTTTGGCGGGCAGCGACCCGAAGTCCACGATAGAACGAAGCGGCGAATCAGGGAATACTTGTTGCCACACAGGAGTAGTCTGAATTGATGATGGATAAACGCAATGACTGAACTGGCAGGAAAATCTGCGCTTGTGACCGGGGCGGGGGCTGGCATTGGTAGGGCAATAGCGCAGAAGTTTGCGCGCGAAGGCGCACGCGTGCTGGTTGTGGATCTCAATGAGCAGTCGGCCCTTGAGACGGCTAGTTCGATCACCGAGGCGGGTGGCGCGGCAGAGGTCTTCATGGCTGATGTGAGCGATGAGTCTCGGGTAAAAGCAATGGTTGGCTATGCGCTTGAGACCTTTGGTGGTCTTGATATCGCCTGTAACAGTGCGGCGGTGAGTCGGGGCTCGGGGCCTATTCACGAGTTCTCGCGAGAGGTGTTTGATCAAACGCTGGAGCTCTGCCTCACAAATACCTTTTTGTGTATGAAATATGAGATCGAAGCTATGCTGACGATGGGTGGAGGAAGCATTGTGAACATTTCCTCCAATGCCTCCCTTCGGGGCCAGCCCTACAACACCGCCTATGCCGCCGCCAAGAGTGGCGTTAACCTGTTGACTAAAAGTAGCGCCGCCGAGTATGGGCACAAGGGCATTCGCATCAATGCGGTATCTCCCGGGGTAATACGAACGCCGGGTGTCGAGCGTTATTTCGAAGAGCAGCCAAAGATTGCTGAGGGCCTAAGGCAAGCGGCACTTATGCGTCGCCTGGGAGAGCCTGAGGAGATTGCCGAGGCAGTGTCTTTCCTTGCTTCCGACAGAGCATCCTTTATTACCGGCCAGCTTCTCAGCGTCGATGGCGGCTCTGCCGTAAAGTAGCGCTAATCGAGATTGACTTGACCGCCATCAACCGCGATTGATTGACCGTTAACGTAGCCTGATTCTGGGCTGCACAGTACCGCCACAAACTCGCCAATATCCTGTTCACAATCACCGACACGTTGCATGGGCACTGTCTTTACAAAGGCCGCCGCTTCCTCCGGTCTATAGGTCGCCCAAGCTTCCAGCGCGGGGGATTGGGCAAGAGGCAGGATGGTATTGGTCCTAATGCCAAGCGGACCCCATTCATTAGCTGCCGCTCTTGAGAGCGCGCGAATGGCCTCTTTTTCAGCTGCGTAAACACCATAGTTGCTGCTGTCCCAGCGCCGAGCCGCCGAGCTAGCTAGGTTAATGATGGAGCCACCGCCCGCGTTGACCAAATGCGGCTGCGCCAGTTGCATTAGACGAAGGCTGGCAATGGGTCCCACTCGCAAGCCCTCCTCAAATTTTTCGATAGACGCGTCCATCAGACTGGCAATTTGGGCGGATACGGCGTTATTTACTAGAATATCCAAACGCCCAAATTGACCAACCGCCTCCGCGACCAGTTTGTCCAGACCCGCAATATCTGCAATATCCGCTTCAATGGCGAGGCCTTCACCGTCGAACCGCTTTTGAATTTCTGCGATAGTGGTTTCACATTTGCTCAGTGTGCGGCCTACGGCAACAATTTTTGCTCCGCGTTTGGCCAGCGAAAAAGCGATGCCTTGGCCAACTCCTTGACCTGCACCGGTGATGAGAGCGACCTGTCCGTCTAGCGTTGCTGTCACATGAACTCCCTAACGTAATCGTGTGTCGGTTAAATGGATAACTTCTGATTTGTTGAGATCAAGGAATGATTCCGAGCTTTTGGTCAGTGCCTCGATGTGCTGCCACATGCGGGTTTCATCATGGCCGTCGGCAAAAAAGGCGGTCATATCGGTGGCGGCCGCCTCGCTAAAATACTCCTCAACAATGCCGTCAAAATAGGGCGAACCGCTTTCCAGCACCCTGTTTTGTCGGTAACCAAAAGACTGCTGGGTACTAAGTGCGACCGACGTGTGGTGAGTAAACCAAAGGTCCTCAAGCGCGGCGTCGTTAAGGCCTTCTTTACGCCGAAAACAGCAAAGTTGAAGCGTGCCTGGGAAGGTGCCACCGACTGATAGCGTCGGTTCAAGCGGTGTTCGACCAAAGCAGCAGTAGGACGCCCCCCCTAAATTTTCGCCAATCGCCTTGAGTGCCTCATGAGAAGTCGGCGCCACCGACAGGTCGATGGCGAGTCGGCCATTTGGCAGGCAGTCTATCGGGTCGCGGGTCCACATTGACGCGCGTTCGCTGTGCTTATCTCGCCTCGCCAGAGTTATTTTTTTGACCTCGTGTTCTATCGTCGCGCAGGCTGCGATCGCCTCGTCGTTGTTGGGCACCTGCTCGAAAAACAAAACGATGAGGCGATTAGTTGCTGTCATGGGAAGCAAAATACTGCGCAACGATCGCTGGTTTCAGCAGTTTTCGGGTGGCATTGCGTGGCAGTTCTTGTTCGGTAAAAACCACGTGCCTTGGCACCTTGAAGCCCGCAAGATGACTTTCGCAGTGAGCCTGCACGTCACCGACAGTTGGATTGCGTCCCGCATCGAACCGAATCACCGCGGCGACCTCTTCACCCCATTGCGCACTGGGCACACCCACTACTGCCGCTTCAGTACACCCCGAAAGTGTTAGCAGGCAGGCTTCTATCTCGCTGGGATAAATATTTTCGCCTCCGCGGATAATCATGTCTTTGGCGCGACCACAGATGTACAGCAATCCTTCATCGCTCATGTAACCGATGTCGCCGGTCGCTAACCAACCGCCTTCGAATGCACCGTCGCCGAACGAGCCTGTGTGGTAACCCTGGATGGCCGCGCTAGACCGCACATGGATTTCCCCCGGCTCCCCGGCGTCAACGGGCTGGCCCTGTTCATCGCGAAAGCTGAATTCCATGATTGGTGAGGGGAAGCCTGATGCCCCAGGGCGATGCTCGTAAAAGTAACCGGTAAATGCCGCCCCAGTTCCCATGGTCTCAGTCATGCCCCAGCCGCTTCCAGCCAGAGCAGGCCCTGCTTTCTGTCGATACAGATCAAACAACGCCTCGGGTGTCGCCGCGCCTCCCGCGCTGATATTAGTCAAGCACGCTGCATCCGCTTCGCCAAATTTCTCGTTCTTAAGGAGCTCCATCATCATGACAGGTGCACCCATCAGTACCGTGACACCTTCGTGCTTAATCAGGCGCAAAGCTTCCACGGCATCCCACTTATACATTATGTAGAGCGACCGACCGTGGCGTAGATTCATGATGAATTGGGAGAAAAGCCCGCTGATATGAAAAAGCGGTACCGCAAGCAATGTTTTGGGTTGCACAGGGGAACTCAGGTGCTTAGACACCGTCTCCTGATTGGTCATGTAGGTAACTGCGCCCACAAATTCGAGGTTTGTGAGTGCCTGGCAGCAATGATGGTGGGACAGCAACACGCCTTTGGGTCTTCCCGATGTGCCCGAAGTAAACATCAAAATGCAGGGGTCTGTCGGTCCTATGGCCGGTAGCGAGTCACATTCCGTATTAAGAGATTCTTTTGAAATCGCGAGGATGGTATCGAGGGAGCGCGCGTTATCGATCCCGTCAGCAAAGTCCGCGACCAACTGGGTAATGTCACTGTTGATTTCCCTGACCAACTGGCTTCGCTGTGGATCACAGATCAAAAGACTGGCATCGCTGTCCTCGAGGCCCTGATTGAGTTCAGCACTTTTACCCCAGCTATTGAGAGGCACCGCGACGCCGCCAGCATTGATAATCGCGACGAAGGCAATAAGCCACTCTGGGCGATTGCGCATGGCAATGGCGACCCGGTCGCCTGAGTTCAGCCCGTGTTCATCGAGTAGCCAGCGACTCAAGACGTCGGCAGCGCGGAAAAACGTGTTAAAAGTCCATGTACTTCCCTGATACTGCAGTAGCAGCTTGTCCCCATGGTCGCGACCGCCGGCCATAAAGCTACGTAAGTCGCTGGCGGCATTGGCAAAGGCCAAGACCGGCCCTGAGGGTGAGTCAACCGAGGTTATTTCGAAGGGGGCGCCCATCGTCGTGAGTTGGGCGAGAGCATCGTGATAGGGCTGGGTAAAAAGCGTCATAGAAGCGTGATCTGCGAAAATTGCCTGTCGTGCTAAAGTACCAGCCACATAGTCCTTGGTCTGGCCTTCGCCGTCATAGTCTCTTCAGCCTATCAGAGGGAATGAGGGCGCGTTGACCTAGGCCTTTTGTCCTTCATCATTAACCCCCTGAGCCCGTCAAGGAAAAGTCACACGATGCAAACCCGCTTGACAGCGCTGTTAGGTTGCAAATACCCGATCATCCAGACCGCTATGGGTTGGGTTGCGGATGCTCGCCTGGTGGCCGCTACCGGTGAAGCCGGCGGGTTCGGCTTTTTGGCGGGTGCTGTTATGACGCTGGAGGAGATCGAACAAGGCATCGTCGATATCAAGTCTCGTACGGATGCCCCCTTTGGCGTCAATTTTCATATGTATGTGCCCCACGCAGCGGGCATCATCGATTTGTGTATTGACCATCAGGTTCGCGCTGTAAGCTACAGCCGTTCTCCTTCGGCCAAGTTAGTTGAAAAACTAAAAGGTGCCGGCATTGTGTGTATTCCAACGGTGGGCGCTTATCGACATGCGCTAAAAGCGGTTGAGCTTGGCGCTGATGCACTGGTGGTGCAGGGTGGCGAGGGTGGTGGGCATACCGGATCCGTCGCGACCACTATCCTGTTGGGGCAGCTTCGAGACAAGGTCACCGTGCCCTATGCCGCTGCTGGAGGCTTTCGCGATGGCGCCGGGCTGGTGGCGGCGATGGCGCTCGGCGCTGATGGAATAGCCATGGGAACGCGCTTTTTGCTGACTGAAGAATCTCCCGTTCCCGCCCAAACTAAGGCGGTGTATCTCAAGACACCACCAGAAAAAATCATCGTAAGCACCCGCCTCGATGGGCTGCCCCAGCGCATGATCGCTAATCCCTATCTTGCTCGCCTTATCGACGCCACCTCACTTGGTCTTCTCCTTCGAGCACTCAAGAATGGGTTTCAATTCACCCGAATGACCGGTGGCTCGCTGTGGGGGATGCTCCGGTCAGCTTGGGCAATGTACCGATCGGGGGATTTGTCCTTGGGCCAAACCATGATGGCGGCAAACGCACCGATGATGATTCAAGAGGCAATGGTAAAAGGGCAGCCTGATCACGGTATTTTGCCCTCCGGGCAGGTCGCGGGCTTGATAGAAGATCTGCCCGCGGTTGACCAACTGCTCGCCACGATTATGCGAGATGCTGAAGGCACGCTGGCGCGTATGAGCGCATTGTCAGAAGCCGCAGGAGATAAGGAGTAACGTCGCTATGGCTGCATTTCACGTGAGTTTGCAGGACCACATTGCCCACCTTTGTTTCGACAAGCCGCCGGTGAATGCTTTCGACAGCGTCGAGTGGACATCCATTGCTGCAGAAATTGACCGTTTAGGTAAGTTGCCAGAAGTACATGTGATTGTGATCAGTGCCGAGGGTAAAGGCTTTTGCGCGGGTGTAGATATCAAGGAGCTCGGGGCGAACCCGGAAATGATCGTGCCGGTAAATAAAGGCAACTATGACACGTTTGCTGCCATTCATCGAAACCCAAAGCCCGTCATCGTCGCGTTACATGGCTTTGTCCTCGGCGGCGGTATCGGCATTGCGGGGGCCGCTGATATTGTTGTCGCCTCAGAATGTGCGACCTTTGGCGTGCCAGAGGTGGATCGAGGTGCTATGGGTGGTGGGGCGCATTTGCAGCGGCTTTTCCCCGTGCAAAAAGTGCGACAGATGTATTTCACCGGAGAATTTATCGATGCTAATGAAGCATGGCGGCTTGGCGCGATAGAGCGAGTGGTTCCGCGCGCGGAGTTAGTCGCAGCGGCAATGGAGATTGCGGCTAAGATCGCTGCCAAGAGTCCGGTCATGATTCAGCTAGCTAAAGAGGCGCTGAACTCCATCGAGGATGGCGATCTCGAGGCTAAATACCGCCGGGAGCAGGGCTTTACGCTGGAAGCTTACAGCTATAAAGATTCGCAAGAGGCCCGGGATGCGTTCAATGAAAAGCGCAATGCCTCTTTTGAGGGAGAATAGCGGCCACTGCGTTATCGTGGGTGGCCGTTTTTCAGCTGCATTTTTTGTAGACCGACAACAATGACGCCCAATAATTAGGGAGAAGCACCGCTGATGGATTATCAAACTGCAACAAACCTCTGCGAGACCTATCTGCATGCACTCGTGGACAATGATGTCGATACGATTGTCAATTTATATGCATCGGACGCCACCGTCGAAGATCCGGTAGGGTCAGAGGTTATGGTCGGGGAAGAGGCTATCCGGGGATTTTATACCGGCGCTATTGGCGGCATCGCCGCTGCGCAGCTTTCGGGGCCGCCGCGCCTTGCAGGTAACGAGATAGCCTTTCCATTCACCCTCGTCGCCGGGGAGCCAGGACAGCAAATCGAGATGAGCATTATCGATGTGTTCGTGGTCAACGATGACGGCAAAGTGGCGAGTATGCGAGCGTTTTGGGGCGGCGAAAATATGCGAAAGCTCGACTGATTAATTCCGGCTCAGATGGATCCCTGCTTGTCGCTCAAGAGTAGGTGACCACGCTCTTGAGCATAAGGCTAACCAGCATGGATTGCCGCGACACCCCCGTTTTCGCGAATATCGATCGAAGTTGTGCGCGTGCCGTGTTTCTCGCAATGCCCAAATCAGCCGATGCTTGATCTAGATTGGCGCCCTCGGCCAGTAATTTTGCAAGGTTTACCTCGGCTTTGGTGAGGTTGTACAAGGACATGAGAATCCGGGTGTCAATCTCGTAGCTACGCTCGGGTTCATTGATAAAGACTGTCATATGAGGTGTGTGCCCAGGCTCCACGGTTTTGTCGATCATCATGGGTTTCACTAGGATTTCGAGGTCGGGGCGCCCAGAAGGCCGCTCGACCGCAAGGGCATTGGTTGGCGCCACTTCCTGATTGCGTTGCGCCATCGCAACCGCTTCGATGTAGCCGTTGAACTTTGTTCTAGCGGTTGCGCTTTCCAGATGAATCTGACCGTTAACAATACTCAGGCCGTCTTTCTCTCGAATGATGTTGTCGGCTACGACGTTTCGAGTGACAACTTTGCCTCGTTCATCCAGGGTAATGACACCGACCGACTGTCGGGTGATGGTGGAGCTATAGAGTCGACGCTCCTTGTCGAGTTGGATCAACTGCATCCCGTTGGCGACAGCGCGCTGGATATGGTTTGCCAGAAGCCCGAGGAACTGCCGTTCCCCTTCTCCAAAGTTTTCAGACGTCTTCGGTCGACAAAAGCGCACGCTGAACCGCTGGCCATTGGCGTTGCGGAGATCCACCCCCAGCATGTGGTAGATGTCGATCGGCGCCATACAAAAGCGATACAGCTCAGTGTTTTCCAATTGGCTGTAAGAGATGCATTCATCGAGGCAAACAACTTGTCCCCAGGGGAGATTGGTCATCAAGTTGGACGTATAGTGCTTATCGGTGTAGGGGTTGTCGTGATCATCCACAAAGGTTTTCTGAAGCACGTCGGAGGAAACGAACAGTAATCCGCCATCGTCTCCTTGGGGCTCCCGCATGGTGATCGAGCCAAAATTGGAGTCGATAATGGCGCGCGCCTCGTTCAGGAAGCTGTTGTAGGGGTCTTCTTCGATGTGCCCGTCGTACAGATGGCCGAGCAACCGCGAAAAATCCTCAAGTGATGGCGCTAGCATGCCATTTACTATCCCTTTGCTTGCTATAGGTTTCGGGTCGCACAGCACCACACCGCCGGCCAGACCCCGCGGTCCAGTCTGACAGGTGGCTTCGCTGTGGTGCTATTGTGCGTCTTAGGGCCTTAGAAATTCAATGCAACGAGCGTTAAAAATGCCGGGGTATTCAGCCATAACCCAATGGCCGCAGTGGTTCAGCAGTTCGGCCTGAACCATTGCCGGCGACTGCAGCAGCTTCCAAACTCCTGCCGCCGGGCAGAATTTGTCCTCGGAGCCCCAGAACACCAACGTATTGTGGGATAGCGTGGCGAGTCTGGGCGACAGGTCTGGAATCGCCATACTGGCCAGCACGTGAGGGTTTTGGGTTTGGAGTGTGGCCCAGCGCTCATTGACCAGCTCTTCGTCAACATTTTTTGGGTCAAATACCAGCAAAGTCAAAAGGTTGCGTAGCACATCTTGTGTGAACTCTGGAGAACCCATGGGGTGCTTCACCATGGTCTGAATGCCTTCCATGGCGAAGTAGGTCTCGCGCGACTCGATGCCTCCGGGGGCCATCAGAATCAATTGATTGACCCGCTCGGGGTGATCAAGAGCAGTCCCCAGCGCCACCGCTCCGCCCAGAGAATTGCCTACCAGTGTTGCACAGGCAAGCCCGATCCCGTCTAGAACCGCCAACAATCCATCAACAAAGAAGTCCAGGGTGTGGTCGATGTCCTGGGGTTTATCGGTGAGGCCATAGCCCCATTGATCGTAGACAATACAGCGGTACCCAGCCTGCTGAAAGCCACCAACGTTTTGTTTGAAATTACTCCAGCCGCTCGCGCCCGGTCCGCTGCCATGAATGAATACGACTGCACCGAGTTCTTCGCCTGCAGCGGGGTGGTCCGTATAGTGGATCTTGAGGCCCCGACCCGTTTCGATGTACTGGGATGCAGCGCTGTTTGCCGGCATTAGATGAAGACGTCCTGATTTTCCACGCCCAGTTGCATGGCCCCTAAATTTCGAGCAAAGCCCGTTGGGTTATTGGCAACGTGACAGCGAGCAATATGAATGTCGTGCCACAGGTTTTGCAGGGGGTGGCCGTTAAAAACCGCGCGGCCGCCCGCGACATCAAACAAGGTGTCGATGGCATCAATCGCTTTATCGATCACGATCGATGCTTGGTAGCGATAGAGCACCCGCTCTTCGATCGAGGGTTGCCAATTGGCATCTTCCATCTTGTCAAAATTGTGGAACATCACCGCTTCAAGCTCGGCGATGGTGTTCATGACCTCAGCAATACGGGTTTGAGTTTCGACATCACCAGCCAGTTTAGTGGGGTCGCTGGTTGCCGAGCCGGTTCGGGTCTCAACAAAAATTTTGAGCGCATTCTTAAGCGCGCCGATGGCTGCTGAATTCACCACCCGGACGAAAGTTTGTGCCCAAGAAAGGTTGTAGATCGGATTTTCCTGCTCGTTAACGCAATTAAAGCCATCCATCTGCCGATGGGTGCGATGTTCTGGCACAAAGATAGGCTCCGCAATAACAACGTCATTGGAACCGGTGCCCTGTAGACCCATAACGTTCCACGTGTCTTCGATATCGTACTGGGAGCGGGGGACCAAAAACGTTCTGTAGCCATCACCGGGAATCACGCCGCCCAGGAGCGCCCAAGTGCAATGTTCGGAGCCTGAGCTCCAGCCCCACCGGCCGCTGAGCATGAAACCGCCCTCGGCCATCTCGGCCTTGGCGCCTACCGGGTTATAGGAACTGCTAACCAGCGTATTCGGGTCGTTCTCGTACACCTCTCGCTGTGCCTCTTCTGACATGAGGGCTATTTGGAACGCGTGAACGGCGATAATGCCGCTGGCCCAGGCGGTGCTCATGTCCGCCTCAGCGATGCGGATTTGCTCCTTGAAAAATTCCTGCGGCCGCTGTTCCTGACCGCCCCACTTTTTAGGCAACATCATGGTGTAGAAGCCGCACTCTTTCAGTGCGGACACAACTTCCGCGCTCATGCGGCGGTTCTGACGTTGTTCGTCAGATTTACTGGCAATAAGCTCTAGGATTTGTTCTGTCACCACTGGCTCATGACTGCTCATACACTTCCCCTACCGACGGCGTCCCGTCTGATTCAATCGATTAATGACTGTCCATCGTTGCAAACCGCGCCAACCCTGGCATCACTCGTATGTAGTAACGCGTTTTGTCTAGCCTCAGTTAGTCCATCTGGCCGACGCTGAAGTCGTGACCCCAAAAGCTGGCCACAGTGCTCTCAAATACCTCGTAATCGCGCCAGTCACTGACGGTTCTTCCTTCGGCGCCGTATTCAATGTCAAACCCTGTCGGGGAGCGCATGTAAAAGGAGACCATGTGATCGTTGGCGTGTCGGCCAAGCGTGCCGGTCAATTTCACGCCTGCGGCGATTCGTCGGTCATTACACTTGCCGACCTCGTCCACGTCGGCGGCTTCGACCATCAGATGGACACAACCTGCGGGCATAGGCATCTCGAATAGACCGAGGCTGTGGTGCCGTTTATTGCAATGCATGAACCAGAGACGCTTGATCGGCTCCTCGGGGTCGGGGGTGAAGCGAATTTTCATCAGATCCGAGAGGCCAAAGCCCAGGACCTCGGTAAAAAATTGCGTGGTCTCATCGAAGTTAGGTGCCGGCAATACAATGTGGCCGCAGCCTTGATCCCCGGTCACGAACCCGCTGACCCCGGTTGCCGAATTGAAGGTCGCAAAGTCCGAGACCACCCCCCAGTATGCTTCGTGTTTGTTGCCTGCAGGGTCAATAAAGCTGAGCAAGTTCTGCACTTTGCGCCGATTGATGAGCTCCTCTGAGCCCCAAGAAAACGCCACGCCGGCTGCTGCCAGCGCATCAGCCACTTCCTGTAGGCCTGCGGCTGAATTAGTTTCCCACCCGCAAACCCCGAGGGTTTCGGTGTCCCCAGGCTCGATGAACAGCCTGAAAGGGTGGTCGTCCATCTTGAAAAAAAGTTCGCCCTCGTTGGCGTTACAGCGGTCGCTCACGTCCTCAAGCCCCATAACGCCGCAGGCAAAGTCTCTCCAGGCTTCTTGTTGTTGGCTTATAACGCCAATGTAACCAAGGCTCTTGATTGCCATCCTTAACTCCCCATATGGTTGTTCAGTGTTGTGCCAGTTGCTTTCGTAATTCCTGCTTCATCACCTTGCCAGTGGCATTGAGCGGGAGGCTGTTAACCCAAATAAATTTCCGTGGCACTTTGTAATTAGCCATCGTGCTCTTGCACCAAGCCATAAGCTCATCGTCGGTCTGAGACGCAGGGTCTTCGGCGTTAGCCGCCGCGATCAAAAATGCCGCGCCCACTTCCCCTAGTCTAGGATCGGCAATCCCGATGACGGCTGCTTGAGCAATTGAGGGGTGTTGCACCAACTGTTGTTCAATCTCCGCGGGGTAGCAATTGAACCCACCGCTGATATACATATCTTTGAGTCGATCGGTGATAGAGAGGTTGCCCTTTTCGTCGAGATGGCCAATGTCTCCTGTGTGCAGCCAGCCCCCCTTGTCGATAGTCTCCTCAGTGGCTTCCGAATTGTTGAAGTAGCCTTGCATCACGTTGTAGCCCCTCACGACGATTTCTCCGGTCTCACCAGCGGGGAGGGGTCGATTCTGAGTATCAACGATGGCCACCTCGATATCGGGGATAGCCCGGCCCGAGGTGGTTGCGATGGTATGCGCGCTGTCACCTTGGCGACACATGGTGACCAGACCGCAGGTCTCGGAGAGACCGTAGGCGGTGATAACGGTCTCAAGCCCGAGTACCTGCCACATGTCTTCAATCAACTGTGTCGGAATCACCGCTGCACCCGTAGTGGCCTTTTGCAAAGACGCTAGGCGCTTCACATCGAAGTCGGGATGATCGATGATCGAGCGAAACAAAGTAGGCGGGCCGGGCATGACGTTGATCGCGTGTTGCTCGACCTGCGCCATCACCTCTGGAACATCAAACACTGCCAATGGATAGGCGGTAGCTCCTGCAATAAGCGTAGCAAGCCATCCCGCTTTGTAGCCAAAGCTGTGGAAGAAGGGATTGATGATTAGATAGCGATCCTCGCTATCCAGTCCCAAGATATTGGCAAATTGTGAGAACGCCCGAAGGTTTTGCTGGTGCGCTGTAACAACGCCCTTGGGCTGACCGGTGGTGCCTGAGGTAAAGAGAATGTCCGATGGGGTGTCGCCGGCCACCTGTGCCTCGGCAGCGGCAAGGCTGTCACGATATTGGCTTGATCCCAGGAGCCCCTCGCCTTGAGCCAGACACTGGCTGAAATGGTCGTCTTGTCGCTGCAGCGTTATCGTAATCACATCCTCAAGGGAGGGCACTGACTGCGACTGCAGTTGGGTCGGGTAGTCAACGCCGAGAAAGTTGTCGATGCAAAAGAGCCATCGGCAGCCACTCTGATTGATGATCTGCGCAGCCTCGGCGCTTTTGTAGCGGGTGTTGAGGGTGACGAGGGTGGCGCCGATGAGTTGGGAACCCAGTGCCGCCACGACCCATTGGAAGCAGTTTGGCGCCCAAATGCCGATCCGATCTCCCGGTTGGCACCCGCGGGAAAGTAGCCATGCGCCGATAGCACGCGCCTGCTGGAATGCGTTCTCGTAGCTTAGGGATACGGGACCATCGATAACAAAAGGCTTCCGGCCAAGTTGACTCGCCCTGTTGGCCAGTAGCTGGGGGATAGACGCCAGCGTATCAGCTTGGACCAGCGACATGAGAACTCCAGAAAGCGAGGTGGAAGTAGTAGTGGCCAAACTAGTGCTTGAGTCGCTGCTTGTCATAGTCTCAATGGGGGATGATCAAAGAATGGTCGAATTTGATACTGAAATCCCAGATTTCCCCCTTAAGGAACGCGCGCATGGACAAACTGGTTAGCGCCAGTGATGCCCTCTCTGTCATTAAAGATGGCATGACGATAGGTATTGGTGGATGGGGTCCGCGAAGAAAGCCCATGGCCTTGGTCAGGGAGCTTCTCAGAACCGACGTGAAAGATCTCACGGTGATCGCATACGGTGGGGCGGATGTTGGTCTGCTCTGTGCGGCCGGTAAGGTTAGAAAAGTTATTTTTGCGTTTGTCTCCCTCGATTTTATGCCGCTTGAACCCGCCTTCAGGAAAGCCCGCGAAGCTGGCGATATTGAGGTCATGGAAATTGATGAGGGCATGATGTTGCTCGGCCTAAGGGCCGCGGCTTGGGGTTGCCCCTTCATTCCCACTCGTATCGGTCTCGGTACGGACCTGCTGGGGCACGCACCTGATATAGCCTTGGTAGACAGTCCCTATGATGAGAAAGAGTGGGTGGCGATGCCTGCGCTCAAGCCCGATGTGGCGCTGCTGCAGGTGACTGCTGCCGATCCTCGTGGGGTGTGTGAAATAGCGAGTCCCGATCATTATATGGATGACTGGTTCGCAAGGGCGGCTGATCACACCATCGTTTCAGCAGACAACATTGTGGATTCCGGTCATTATGCCAACCCGGAAGTAGCGCGCCGGGTGTACTGGGAGCGCAACTGTACCCAAGCGGTGGTTCACATCCCGGGAGGAGCACATCCTAGTTCCAACGACCCGCTGTACGGGTTTGATGTCGCACATTACAAAAAATACGGTGAATTGATGGCTGATGGGGGGTATGAGGCTTGGGCCGAAGCCTTCCTCGGTGCCACCGAAAACGACTATCAATCATCGGTGGGTGGGCTTGAAGCCATTCAGGCACTGCCCAAGCCGGTCTATTAAAGGAGTCGAGGATGACCTATTCGCTAGCGGAGCTGATGGTTTGTGCGGCTAGTCGGGTCTTTGACCGCGACGGTGAAGTCTTGGCGACGGGCATCGGCCTCCTGCCGAGGTTGGCGGCCAGTTTGGCCATGCGCACTAGCAATCCTGACATGATGATGACCGACAGCCAGTCGTTTGTGTTGTCATCCCCAAATCCGGTTAGCGGGCTCGCCAGTCATGACGGTCAGGCCAACGAAAACTGGATGGGGTTTGCCCGAATTTTTGACAATGTGTGGAGCGGTGCACGCCATGCATTGGTGGGGCCCTCACAGATTGATCGTTTTGGCCAAACAAACATTTCGGCGCTGGGTGGAACCTATCAGCAACCCAAAGTACAGCTGTTGGGGATGCGCGGCTTTCCCGGAAATTCGATTTCCCACGCTAACTCGTTCTTCGTCCCGCAACATTCGACGCGCGTATTTGTCGCTGGCGAATGCGATGTCGTGTGCTCCATTGGTTACAACCCGGAGCGTTTGCCAAGGGGTTATCGACTTGGGGATATCGACATCAGGTCGGTGATTACCAATCTTTGTGTCATGGACTTTTTGGGCGACAACCACCAGATGCGCGTGGTCAGTTTGCACCCGGGAGTCACGTTAGACGAGGTTCGCGACAATACCGGGTTCGATGTTGCAGTCGCGGATGGTCTGGTAGAGACGCCAGCGCCTACAGCGGCGCAGCTGGAAGTCATCGCCGAGCTTGATCCCGGAAACGCCCGTGCGAAGCAGATTAAGGGAAATCCCCCGGGTCGCCGAAAGACGGTAGAGGAGTCCGCATGAGTGAGTCAAAAGATAGCGCTGAACAAGAGGTCGATATCGTCCTTTATTCGGTCGAGGAGGGTGTCGCCTGGATTACGATGAATCGGCCTCAGTACAACAATGCGCAGAACGGCAGGATGACCTATGAGCTTGACGACGCTTTTAAGCGCGCGGTTGCCGATGATGAGGTGAAAGTTATCGTACTCCGAGGCGAGGGCAAGCACTTCTCGGCGGGACATGATATCGGGACGCCGGGACGCGATGTCCATCTGAGTCAGGACCGTGTGTCGATGTGGTATGACCACGCCAACAAAGAAGGAGGCGAGTTTCTGTATGTGCGTGAGGCCGAGGCTTATCTCGGCATGTGTCGTCGCTGGCGTGACATTCCAAAGCCGACGATTGCGGCGGTCCAGGGTGCTTGCATTGCTGGCGGGCTAATGTTGGCCTGGGTCTGCGATCTCATTGTGGCAACAGATGATGCTTACTTCTCTGATCCTGTGGTTCGAATGGGTATTCCGGGCGTCGAGTATTTTGCGCACCCTTACGAATTGAACCCGCGAATTGCTAAAGAGTTTTTGTTTACGGGCAACAAGATGGGTGTCGAACGTGCCTACCAAATGGGAATGGTCAATCAAATCAGTTCCCGCGAAAACTTGCACCAGGACGTTAAACAGCTCGCTGAAAAAATAGCCGGCATGCCGCGACTTGGCCTCGCTCTCACCAAGCAGGCAATCAACAATGTCGAAGATCTTCAAGGCAAACGCGCAGGGATGGAGGCCGCCTTTGCGTGGCATCACTTTTCTCATGTGCACAACGATTTGGTGTCTGGGGATAAGTTGGGTGGCTTTGATGCGAAAAAAATGGCTGAGGCCAATAAGAAGCAGGATAAGAGCTAGGCATGAATTTAGGATATAGCGATAGCCAGCAAGCGTTTCGGGAAGAGGTTCGCGACTGGCTACAAGCGCATGTGCCGGCGCAGGCGCTGCCCTCATTTGACACCGCGGAGGGGTTTGAGGCACACAGGGCTTGGGAGCGAACTCTGGCCGAGGGCAACTGGGGTATGGTGACCTGGCCCGAAGCGTACGGTGGTCGCGGCTGTGATTTGATTGAGTGGCTTATTTTTGAAGAGGAGTACTACCGCGCGGGTGCGCCGCTCAGGGTAAATCAAAATGGTATTTTTCTGCTCGGCCCCACACTCATGGAATATGGGAGCGAAGAGCAGAAAGCCCGATTCATTCCGGCGATGGCCAGTGGCGATGAAATATGGGCGCAGGCTTGGTCGGAGCCCAACGCCGGGTCCGACATGGCGGCGATTCGGTGCTCTGCGACTCGAGATGGTGATGACTTTGTCATCAACGGCCAAAAGATTTGGTCGACCCGTGCCGTGTTTGCCGATTGGGGTTTTGGCTTGTTCAGGACCGACCCTGATTCGGAGCGGCACCACGGGCTGTCCAAGATTTTGGTGCCGCTCAACGCCGATGGCGTGACGGTTCGGCCGATTCGACAGTTAAATGGCTTACCCGGGTTTGCAGAAATTTTCTTCGATGATGTCAGAGTGCCGGCGTTCAACGTGTTAGGCGGCGAAGGTGAGGGCTGGCGAATTGCCATGGCCACCGCGGGCTTTGAACGAGGGCTCATGTTGCGTAGTCCAGCCCGCTTTCAGCAGGCGGCTAAACGGTTGGTTCGCCTCTATCGGGAGCATGCACAAGATTTGCTCGACCCTTCGGTCGAAGACGCCGTGCTGCGCTGCTATATGGACGCTGAAGCCTATGCGCTTGCTACGTATCAAACAGCGTCTAAGTTGGTGGGCGGCGGCAGCATCGGACCGGAGGCTAGCTGTAACAAGATCTTTTGGTCAGAGCTGGATCTGCTCATCCACGAAACGGCGATGAAGTTGCTTGGCGCTCGGGGCGAGCTAGAACCCGTGACACCATTGGAGCTGCAGGAGCTCGGGCCATGGCTCGATGGCTTTTTGTTTGCTCAGTCGGGCCCAATTTATGCGGGAACGAACGAAATCCAGCGCAATATTATTGCTGAGCGTATGCTCGGCATGCCGAGGAAGTAGTATGGGGATGGACTTCACCTTTACCGAAGATCAGCTCACCTTTGTGGACGCGGTGCGCGGAATGCTCAGTCAAGAAGTCACGCCCGAGCGTATACGCGCGCGTTGGGATACTGATACCGGTGTCGACGCGGAGTTTATGGCGCAAGTCGCAGAGCTTGGCGTCATGAGCATGTTAATCCCAGAGACTTTAGGAGGATTGGGTCTCGGCGCGACGGATTTTGTGATGCTGGCACAGGCCTGCGGCGAGATGGCGGTGCCCGAGCCGGTTGTTGAGCAGGTCTTAGTGGTGGCGCCGCTGCTCACCGATATTTTAGAGCGCGGACTGGGCGGTGACTCGCTGCAGGCGATGGTCGATGATCTCATCAGCGGGCAGATGACTGTGGCGGTGTCACATCCGATTAACCCCTTCATAAATTTTGGAGACCGGTCGAATTGGATGCTGGCGGGGCAAGGCGAAGAGGTTAGCCTGGTTGCTCGTGACCATGTGGCCTTGGCATCTAAAAGAAGCGTTGATCCTTCGAGGCGTTTATTCGAGGCAGAGCTGGATAATGCGAACGCAACCTCCCTCGCCAGCGGTGATGTTGGCGCAGACTTGTGGCGCCGTACATTGAATCGTGGTGCGCTTGCTACCGCGGCTCAGTTGGTGGGTTTAGCTGAGGCGATGGTGGCACAGAGCGTCAGGTACACCAGCGATCGAGCCCAGTTTGGACGAGCTATTGGAACCAATCAGGCGGTCAAACACCTGTTGGCGGACGTGGCGGTGCAAATTGAATACGCCAAACCCGTGGTTTATCGCGCAGCTTACACCGTGGAGGTGTCACCGAGCCGGGCTGACTTTGCCGTGTCACACGCCAAGGTGGCGGCGTCCCGCGCGGCATTGCTGGCGGCGCGCCATTGTATTCAGGTACACGGCGCGATGGGGTATACCTGGGAATGTGATTTACAGATTTGGGTGAAGCGCGCGTGGGCATTGGCGCGTGAGTGGGGTGATGAGGGATTCCACAAAAACCGGATTCACGAATGGCTGCTGCAATCTAATGCATTGCTGGGCCCGGAGTTCACGTTTGGACGCCGCACCCTGACAGATACCGTCGCGGCCTAAGCCGCCGCCAACCGAGGGGATAGTTCATGGTTCAACAGGCTCAAGCCTATATCGTTGATGCGGTGAGGACGCCAACCGGACGGCGTCGGGGCTCGCTGGCCCAGATGCATGGCGCTGATTTGGGTGCAACGGTGCTCAAGGCGATCGTTGAGCGAAACGGCATTCCCGACCACGAATACGATGATGTCATCTTTGGCTGTGTCGATACCATCGGTCCGCTCGCGGGTGATATTGCGCGAACTTGCTGGCTGGCGGCGGGGCTCAGTGACGAAGTGCCGGGCACGACGATAGATCGTCAGTGCGGCTCCTCCCAGCAGTCGGTGCATTTTGCTGCTCAAGCAGTGATGTCGGGCACCATGGACGTGATTATTGCCGGCGGCCTTCAGACCATGAGCAGCATTCCCATCTCCTCTGCCATGCTAGCCGGGCAGCCCCTCGGGTTTAACGACCCTTTTACCGGCAGTGAGGGGTGGGTAGCCCGATACGGTGCCGGACTCGTCACGCAATTTAACTCGGCCCAAATGATTGCAGACAAATGGCAGCTGTCCCGGGAGGCGATGGAGCTGTTCGCGCTTGAATCCCATCGCCGGGCGCGTGCGGCGACTGATGCGGGCTACTTCGACCGAGAGATTATCCCCATCGGCGGTCTCGCAGCCGACGAAACCATTCGAGATACCTCTCTCGAGGCGATGGCCGAACTTGAGCCATTGCAGGAAGGGGGTTCCATTACCGCTGCCGTGTCGAGCCAAACCTGCGATGGCGCGTCGGCGGTATTGGTGGTTTCCGAAGAAGCGCTGAAGCGGTACAACCTGACGCCGCGAGCGCGGATTGCTCACATGACTGTGCGCGGCGAAGATCCTATCTGGATGCTAACGGCGCCGATTCCGGCGACGGCACGAGCGGTGGCCAAGTCAGGCATACCGTTAGCGGATATCGACTTGGTGGAAATTAACGAAGCCTTTGCCTCTGTGCCCATGGCCTGGCTTGCCGAAACCGGTTATCCCCACGAGCAAACCAACGTGAATGGCGGGGCGATCGCACTGGGCCATCCGCTGGGGGCGACCGGCACCAAACTGATGACCACCCTGTTACACGAAATGGAGCGTCGTCAGGTGCGCTACGGCCTACAAACTATGTGCGAGGGTGGCGGCCAGGCCAACGTCACTATTCTGGAACGGTTGTGAGGGATGCGTTGTGACGGGACTGTGTAAAGGACGGGTTGTTATTGTTACTGGCGCGGGTGGCGGACTGGGTGCTGCCCATGCCAAGTCATTGGCCGCGGAGGGTGCGGCAGTCCTTGTCAACGATATAAACCAAGCCGCTGCGCAGGCAGTGGTCGATGAGATCGTGAGCGCGGGTGGCGAGGCCGTCGTCAACCAATCAGATATCACGAATTACGACAGCTCAGGTGAGGCAATACAGCAGGCACTGTCGGTCTACGGAAATTTTCATGCCGTGGTCAACAATGCGGGCAACAATCGGGACAGGATGTTTGCGTCGTTGAGTGAAGCAGATTGGGATGCCGTGATGGCGGTGCATTTAAAGGGTCACTTCTGTCTTGCTAGTCATGCGGTGCAGTATTGGCGGCACCAAGCGAAGGCCGGGGAAACGGTTTCTGGTCGGTTGGTTAACACCACCTCAGGTGCCGGCCTTCAGGGCTCGATCGGTCAAAGCAACTACGCTGCAGCCAAAGCAGGCATTGCGGCGTTAACGCTTAATCAGGCGGCGGAGCTTGGCCGATATGGCATTACCGCCAATGCCATTTGTCCCGTTGCAAGAACGGGCATGACCACCGCAGTACCCGAGATGGCGGCGCGAATGGCAGCACCGGAAGACGGGAGTTTCGATCATTTCGCCCCCGAAAATGTCTCCTCCGTTGTCGTGTGGTTGTGCTCCGAGGCCAGCGCCCACGTGAGTGGCAAAATTATTGAGGCTGAAGGCGGGCGCATTGCTATCGCCGACGGTTGGCGCAGCACCGAGGGAGTGGACAAAGGCTCCCGCTGGGCACCCGCTGAGGTCGGTGAGGCCTTCGAAGCCTTGTTACGTGATGAAATTCCAGCACAAAAAGTCTGGGGTAGCTGAGTGAGTCGAACGTGAAATTTAGTTTTACCGATGAGCAGTCAATGCTGCGGGACACCGCTGAGGCTTTCCTCGCCTCGGTTTCGGACAGCACGTCGGTCCGCTCCGCGATGCAATCTCCCCTAGGTTTCGATCAGGGCTGCTGGCAGCGAATCTGCTCGGAGATGTATTGGCAGGGAATTTTGGTGCCAGAGTCCTGTGACGGCCTAAGTCTTGGCGTGGTCGAAATGACGATCGCCTTTGAGCAGATTGGGCGTCGCCTGACACCTTCACCCTTGTATGCCTCGGCACTCGGTGTGGTTGCTCTTCGTTCGCTTGACGAGTCCGCGCGCCAGCAAGCGCTGTTAAAAAATGCTGCTGAAGGTCAGGTCATTGCGTTGGCGCACACCTCCGCGCGGAGCAATTGGGACACGGTTGATGTGCAGGCTCAAAAAGGCCCTGAAGGCTGGATCCTGACGGGCGAAGCGCGCTTTGTCAGCTGCGGCCATGGGGCACAAACCTTACTCGTCGTGGCCGATAACGGTGGCCAAGAAAGCCTTTTTGCGGTGGATGCTGCGATGCGGGGAGTCACAGTGTCAAAGACACCCACCATGGATCAAACCCGACCGATGGCGTCGCTGCACCTCGACTCGGTCGCCCTCGATGAGGACGCTATGCTGTCTGAAAACTGGGGGGCTAGTCGGCGTACCACCCTGGATATAGGGCGTATTTTCGTCGGGGCTGAGCAGGTCGGCTGCGCCCAAGAAAGCCTTGATAGCAGCGTGGCGTATGTTGGCGAACGGGTGCAGTTTGGGCGCACTATTGCGTCGTATCAAGCGATCAAACACAAAGCGGCAGACATGATGTTAAAGGTGGAGTCCGCTAGGTCATTGCTCTATTTTGCGGCATGCATCGCCGACGAATGGTTGGCCGGTGATGCCTCTGATGGTGATCTTGCTGAAGCCGCGTCGATGCTTTCATCATGCGCCGGAGACGCTGCCTTCTTTTGTGCCGGCACCGGGATTCAGCTCCATGGGGGCGTCGGCATTACCGAAGAATACGATATCCAGCTTTATTTCAAGCGTGCTCGTTCAACCGAGAGTTACCTGGGTCGTCCAGACGAACATCGCGAGGCCATTGCGAAGCGGTTGTTGGATGAGGACGCGTCGCATGCAGCTTAAGTTTACTTCAGAGGATGAGTTGTTTCGCCGAGAAGTCGCTGATTGGCTCACGGACAACCTCAGCGGTGAGTTTGCTCCGATAAAGCACCGCGGCGGTCCCGGCGATGAGCACGTGTTTGTAGAAGAGCGCAAGGCGTGGGAACAGCGACTCGCTGAAGGCGGCTGGACGTGCATTGGTTGGCCAGAGGCTTGGGGGGGCAAGAGTGCAACCATCGAGCAGCAGGTCATTTTTAATGAGGAATACGCGCGTGCAGGGGGTCCAGGTCGCGTGGGGCATATCGGTGAAACCCTGACCGGTCCAACCTTACTCGCCTTTGGATCTGAAGCGCAAAAACATCGCTATTTGCCCGGTATTCGGGCTGGCAAGGAGCTGTGGTGCCAGGGTTATTCCGAACCAAGTGCCGGCTCAGACCTGGCGAACGTGCGCACCAAGGCTGTGTTGGATGAAACGTCAGGAGAGTGGCGCATCACGGGCCAGAAGGTATGGACTTCGTTGGCTCATGAGTCAGACTTTGTGTTTGTGCTGGCAAGAACGAACCCCGAGGAGTCAGCTCATCGGGGCTTAGGCTTTTTTCTGGTGCCCATGCGACAGGAAGGCGTTTCGATACGCCCCATTACCCAGTTAACGGGAACCGCCGAGTTCAATGAAGTATTTTTTGATGAAGCGGTTTGCGCCGCGGACGACATCGTCGGCGCTCCCGGCGAGGGTTGGAAGGTCGCGATGGGGCTTCTGGGATTTGAACGTGGCGTATCGACCTTGGGCCAGCAGATGTTGTTTCAAACGGAGCTTGATGAGGTGATCCGGCTGGCGAAAAACAATGGCGCCGCCCGTAACCCAGCCATCAGACAGCGAATTGCCGAGGCGCATATTGGTCTTCGTACGTTACGCTATAACAGTTTGCGCATGCTCTCCGGCGGCGAGGACGGTAGTTTAAGTCGAGAGGCGATGATTTATAAGTTGTGCTGGTCGAGTTGGCATCGCAATCTTGGCAAGCTGGCGATGGACGTGCTGGGGCCGGATGCAGAATTGATCGAGAATGAACCCTATGAGCTGGGTCGCTTGCAGTCACTGTTTCTCTTTACGCGAGCCGATACCATCTATGGTGGCACCAACCAGATACAGCGCAATATTATCGCTGAGCGCGCGCTGGGTATGCCGCGAGAACCGCGTGGAAATTCGTAAGGAAGTGTTATGAGCAACAAAGCACCTAGTTACGTGGAGGGACATAAGCTTCTTGCTGGAAAGTCGGTGTTAATCACCGCAGCGGCGGGTGCTGGTATTGGATTTTCTGCTGCGCAGCGCGCGGTTGAAGAGGGGGCGAGGGCTGTGGTCATCAGTGATATCCACGATGCCAGACTTGCGCAGGCAGTTGAAACACTGTCAGCACTGTCCCCGAAAACCAACGTGCACGGCATTCGTGCCGATGTGACCCAAGAGCAGGAGGTCCAGCATCTGGTGTCGACCGCTGATGATAGGGTGGGCGGTGTCGATATCTTGATCAACAACGCGGGCCTTGGCGGTACCCGCTTATTGGTCGACATGACCGATGAAGAGTGGAGCCGCGTGTTGGACATCACGTTGACTGGCACCATGCGAATGACTCGAGCGATGCTGCGACTGATGCAGCCGCGGGGCAGCGGTGTCATCGTGAATAACGCATCGGTCTTGGGCTGGAGAGCGCAGGCAGAGCAGTGCCATTACGCGGCGGCGAAGGCAGGGGTCATGGCGCTTACTCGCTGTGCCGCTGTGGAGGCGGCTGAGTTCGGTGTCCGTGTCAACGCGGTCTCGCCAAGTATTGCCATGCACGATTTTCTGCGCAAAACCACACCGCCCGAGCTCCTTGAGCAGCTTGCATCAAGAGAGGCGTTTGGGCGTGCGGCCGAAGTGTGGGAGGTGGCGAATGTCATGATGTTTCTGGCATCCGATTATTCCAGTTACATGACCGGTGAGGTCGTATCGGTATCCAGTCAGCACCCCTAGGAACCAACGCAGTAACACCAAACGCCTGTATGGGCAGTGGGAAAAGAAGATGAATGACACAGCATGGGATCGAGAAGTGGATGTGTTGGTGGTTGGCACCGGAAACGGAGCCCTCACATCTGCATTGTGCAACTGGGAAATGGGCACCAAAGATGTATTGATTGTCGAGAAGACCGATAAGGTCGGAGGTACCAGCGCGAGTTCGGGCGGCGGCATCTGGATTCCGGTAAATCACTACGCCCAGGCCTGCGGTGCCGAGGACTCTATCGAAGATGCTAAGACCTATCTCATGGGCACCCTTTTTGGCGAAGACGTTCCTGAGGCAATGATTGACGCGTACCTCGAGAATGGCCCTAAGATGCTCAAGTTCCTTGCTGACCGTACGGATGTCATTTACGAGTCCCTCGAGCACTATCCAGACTATTACACCAACTACGACGGTGCGCGACCGGGTCACCGATCTCTTGAGCCAGCACCAATCGATATGTCCGAGCTGGGCGGTGACTGGAAGCATTTGCGCTGGTCGCATCACATGATGCGCATGTTTAATCGTATTCACTTCACGCAGGTTGAAGCTCATACCATCATGACCCAAGCCCCGGGATGGAAGTCTCTGCTCGCCAAGCTCATCGTGGGCTACGTGATCGACTTGCCGTGGCGCCTGAGGACCGGCATTGCACGCCGGCTGTGCACGGGATCGGCGGGTGTGGCTCGCCTCTATTTATCCGTTAAAAAGCGCGGCATACCGGTTGAGTTCAATACGCGTTTCAAGGCACTTATTGCGGAGGGCACTCAGGTCCTGGGTGCTCAGGTGGAGCAAGGTGGTCAGTTGGTCTCTATTCGCGCCAAAAAGGCGGTTGTGCTGGGTGCTGGGGGCTTTGAGAAAAACCAGGCATTGCGTGAAAAATATTTGCCGGCTCCTACCAACACAGCATGGAGCGCTGGCAACACAGCCAATGAGGGTGATGCCCTGCTGGCGGGTCTTGAAGTCGGGGCGAAAACACGATTGATGAAAGATGCGTGGTGGACGACCACCTTGTGTGTGCCCGATGAACCGACTCCGCGGTTATCGATTATGGAAAAATCGTTTCCGGGTTCCTGCGTTGTCAACAAAGCAGGCAAGCGATTTGCCAATGAATCGCAAAACTACATGGCGTTTCAGAAAGAGCTTTTTGCAACCCATACTGATCAGACACCTAATGCCCCGGCCTGGCAGATCTTTGATGCGCGTTTCCGTCGAAATTTCATGGTGGGCCCGCTGATGACGGCGGCGATGAAGCCCGATTGGCAGATCCCCAAGACGTGGTTTGACACCGGCTTTGTCGCCAAGGCAACTACTATTCGAGAGCTGGCGTCGATCATGGGAATCGATCCCGATGGTCTCGAAGAAACCATTGGTAAGATGAATGACTACGCGCGCACGGGTGTCGATGAGGAATTTCATCGCGGGGAATCCGCCTACGATCGTTATTACGCCGATCCGTCGATCAAACCCAATCCCTGCTTGGCGCCGATCGACGAGGCGCCGTTTT
>Ga0255752_10001600_pt1 | contig 26105 bp, 34 predicted proteins | sample 011ome_25_FD_179952 | JGI IMG/M metagenome (GOLD analysis project Ga0255752, IMG submission 179952) | Coastal salt marsh microbial communities from the Groves Creek Marsh, Skidaway Island, Georgia - 011512CT metaG (version 2) | ecosystem: Environmental > Aquatic > Marine > Intertidal zone >... | reverse complement strand
TTTTTGCTCCATCTAATCTGGTTCCACCTCTACCGCCGATGGTCGTTGAAAGAGATAAGTTATTCGTAAATTTATAAACCGCATAATTAGTGTAATCTGACACATAAACATTGCCACCTGTGTCGGTGGCTAATCCATAGGTTGTTGCAAAAGGTGATCCATACCGATAGCTTCCACCATATCTGCCTTGATAAGTTCCGCCGCTACTAAATTTTTGTAAACGGTAATTATTAAGATCTACGGTAAAAATATTTCCCGACGTATCGTACACTGCATCTGTTGGATATCTATAATAACCGTTGCTTGAACTATATGAGGTTCCTCCAATATATTTAGAAAGATTTAAACTCGATCCACTTACCGAGTATTCAGCAACTCTGTGGTAACCATAACTTGTTACTAATAATTTAGTTCCTGCGTTATTTAAATCTAAAGACCAAGGATAATAAAAATTCGTTGAATGATAAATGTTTCTTACATAGCCAAGACCTCTCGATAATGAATTGTGAACAGATATCCTTCTGTCATAAAGATGCGATACATAAACATAATTTGCACCAGCAGCGATTCCCGATGGGTAAGAGTAAACAGTGGATTGTTGCCTTACACAGCCACCTGTTAAAGTTAAGACTGTAATTCTTCTATTGTTAAAATCTGCTATGTAAATTTGATTGTTATAAATAGTAAATTGTCTTGCATAACTCCATTGATTACAACCTCTTCCATAACCACCTATAGTACGTAGATAAGTTCCCGAGCTATTAAAAACTCTAATACGATTATAACTGTATTCCATTACATATACATTTCCTGATGAATCAATCCGTGTATCAACAGGATAATAAAGTGGAGAGGATGATTGAATATAAGCACCCATAGATCCCGAAGTATCGAGCATAATTAATATATTAGCAGGAACATCAGCTGTACCCGTTCCTGGAGGCGGAGATTTGGCTAATAAGTTATTAGACCATAGCAACGACAAACACAGAATAATTATTTTTGTGAATTTAGCCATTCTTCTATTTTTTTTTCATACTCGATAAATTGCTTCATATATTGTTTATTTTCAATTTTAATGATTTCCACTTCGCCTTGAGGAATATTAAAAGAAGAGTACATTATAAATTCGTTCGGTTTGTCCCAAGTATAAGTTCCTCTCCAATTTTTTTTATCTACACTTTCAGGAATAACAAAAGTTCCAAATTGTTTCATGGCAAGATCCATTAATTTTTTATCGTTTTGATTGGCTCGTTCTAATTTGAGGCTTATCATTTGATCATCGACAAACAATAAATTAACAGTGGAGCCTAAAAGATTTGTTTCGTTAGGGCAGATTGCCTCCAAAGGTATCACCATGGTTTTTCCACCAAACGCATCAGGAAAAGTTATAGGTGGAGGATCTAACTTGATCGCATCTGGTTTTGCTCCAAAATTAATTATTCGATAGTTGCAGGCAAAACTGGATACTGTTGTTGCACCTAGTAGTAAAATTAAGAGAATATTTATTTTTATATATTTTATCATTGTATGATAGAGACCACCGACTCCAATGCTACTACAGAATTGTCTTCACCTCTAGCACAAGAAAAAATACTATAATAATAAGCAGTCGAGGATCCTTGATTTTTATAGGAGGTTCCAACTGCTGCGCTAGAGCCGGAACCGCTACTACTACTAACGGTTTTAGATTTTAACACAGAAGTATTGCCATTTAGATCTGGAGCATACGTAATATAAAAATAATATCGATATTTTTCTAATCGAATACTTTCAGGTGTTGCTTGACCGTTGTTTCTTGCTTCAATTCTGTCGTTAAGTGAGTCTTCGTCAGCATAACCATGGTACATACCTTGAATAGGAAGATAATAGACAGCGCTATTGTTTAAAGATGGAAATAAACTTACTGGACAATAGTTGTTGCTTTGAGAAACCGCATTTAACTTAGGATTTTTAGGCAACCCTTTGCTTGCAACATGATCAATGAGCATCTGTTTAGCATAGGAAATGCCAGTTTCTGCTGCGTAAAAGGTTTGTTGATAAACATCTCGTTTACTATTTTGTTTATGATCATTGGAAGTAACCATAATTAAAGAGGCGCCCATTAAAGACATCACCACTAGCAATAAAACGCTAAGAGCAATAGCAAAGCCTGCTTCTGATTTGTTTTGATTTATTTTTCTTATTCTTTTCATTAATTTTTAATTATGTTTCTTGGATATACAGATACAAAAAAATCTTCACGAAGATATTTATCTGTTACTACTATTGTTCTGTTGTCACTGGTAAAATTTTGGGCAACGGGCTGTTTATGAATTTCGTTCGGAGATTTTAAAATAGCGTACACTTCAATATAGTTTGCGCTACTAGATTGTGTGGTTTTATTTCCAGAAGAATTTTTTAAAGAAAATTGCAAATCTTCAAAATAATCTGCAACTTTTTCAAATGCATAGCCGCCTGCAACAGAAGTTGTCCAAGCAGATCCATTCCAACCATATCTTGCTTTTGCTAAAAAATAATAATTGTCAGTAGATTTTTCTTTATCTAATTTGTAAGCAATTTTTATTCGGTCATTTTTATTTTCATCATAAATAATTTCAATACTATCGGGACCATTGCTGTTATCTGTGTGAAGAATAATAGAGGATGGCAGGCTAGACCACTTTGTATTAAAATCTTGATATCCAGTCATACGCAAATCCCTAATCATCATAGAAAAAGCATTTCTGGAATTTTGACTAATGACGGAACGATCCACAATGCCTCTATAACTTTTTTGAAAAATATCATAAGTAAAAAACATTGCAGCCATCACAATAGAGCTCACTACTACTGCAATTAATACTTCTACCAAGGTTAGGCCTTTGTTAGATTGAGATTTCATTTTTTAATTACTAGTCCTAAATATTTTTTTTGCTTACCATCTCGGTTATCTAAATTAATTCTAGCAGTAAATGTGCTAGTGCGATCTACGAGAATAGTTTTTTTTTGATCATTGGTTTTGCATTGAGCAAGTGGAAATTGTTTTTTGAATCTCTCTTTCCATTTGTTTTGTCTTAGTTTGTAAAGTTCAGAACCACTAATATTATTAAATGAACATGCATCACTAAATTGATAATTTTGAATATTCGCTGGATCTGCCAACATATCTTCAGCCATCATTTCTGATAAAAAATTAACTTTATTTCTATCGATGGAGCCGTCGATAGAATTCACAGCATAAGAAGAAAGTTGGTATACAGACAAAAAACCAATAGCTACGATCACTACTGCAACCAAAGCTTCGATTAAAGTAATGCCTTTAATATTATTTTTTTTGTAATACCCAGCCTGTTTGTCCATTGTATGTATATAGTTCAGTATTTCCGTGCCTATTCCAAGTAATTTTATAACCAGGAGTTTCTGATCCTTGGCAATAAGCGCTACTTACACTTGATTTTAGGCATATATTTAATTCATTATAAGAACCGACCGCTGTTTTGGATTTAGGAAGTGAGCCAGTGTAGCGACCATCTTTAGAGATACATAGCGAGTTAGTATTCGACACCTTAAGATCCGTAAAACTACCAGTGTCTGTTTTGGACCATGAGCCACTGTTGTTATCGCAATTTTTATTAGACAAAAATTTTGGGTTATCTTTAAATTTTGTATTCACTATTAGGCCATTGCCGCTATTACTATTGAAATAAACTTGTGCCATGGGATACTCTCCACTATAGACTTTGCTTTTTACCTCATCAATTAAAACTAAAATTTTATATACATCATCGCGGAGTTGTCTTTCTGTTAGATACGACTTAATATTTGGTATTGCGATCACACCTAAAATTCCTAAAATTGCTATAACGACTAAAAGTTCTATGAGTGTTAATCCTCTACAATTTTTACGCTTATTCCTCTGCATTTATAATTGCTCCCATTGCAATTAAAGACTCAATTGATTTTTCCATTGTAATCATTCCATCTCTTTGAGAGGTTTGCATTACAGATGTAATTTGATGAATTTTATTTTCACGGATTAAATTTCGCACTGGTGGAGTGGAGACGAGAACTTCAAAGGCACCAACTCTTCCAGATCCATCTTTCTTTTTAAATAATTTTTGTGTCACAACCATTTTTAATGATTCCGCAATTTGTGCTCTTATTTGGGCTTGTTGTTCAGAGGGAAAGACATCGATAATTCTATTGATGGTATTCGGAGCCCCACTAGTATGCAAAGTTCCAAAAACTAAATGGCCTGTTTCCGCAGCGGTTAGTGCTAATCCTATCGTTTCTAAATCTCGTAGTTCTCCCACTAAAATGACATCAGGGTCTTCTCGTAAAGCAGATTTTAATGCAGTAGCAAAACTTTTGGTTTGTTTGCCAACTTCTCTTTGCGAGATAATACTTTTGTTGTCATGATGAATAAATTCAACAGGATCTTCCACAGTAATAATATTGGCAGGTCGTACTAAATTAATTTGATTAATAATTGCTGCAAGCGTAGTGGATTTTCCTGATCCAGTTGGACCAGTAACTAAAACCAATCCTTTGTGAGCATCAACCAAATCATAAAGAATAGGTGGAAGATTTAAATCATCCATTTTAGGCACAATAGTTTCAATTCTTCGTAATACGGCTGCCGTTCCTTTTAATGTTTTGTAAAAGTTAGCTCTAAATCGTAAGTCCCCAAGCATGATCGCGCAATCCAATTCATTCTTTTCCGTAAAATTTTGGATCTCCACATCATTGCAATTTTGTTTCAGCAATTCATGAAGTTGGCTTTCTTCTATAACTTTTCCTTCTAGGATATGAATATCTCCAATTTCTCGATAGGCAACAGACTCGCCAGATCTTAGATGAAAATCAGAAATTTTTTTATTTGTTTTTGCAAGTTCTGTTATAGCTTCAATCATTTTTTTATAAATTTTATCGCAAAGTTGAGAATTATTCTATAAAATAAAAATAAAAATAATTAATTTATGGGACAATTTTCATTTTTAAAAAATATTTCTTTGTTTAAGAAAAAAACATCTACAAGTGACAGCATTCAAAATGAAAATTTAGAAAAATCTTTGGATGAAGCAAAAGGTAGTAGCAACAATAAAGTAAAAAAATTTTTTGATAAATTATTTGGTGCTAAATTAGGAAAATTAAGTGTTAGCACAGAAGAGATTGTTGGTTTAGATATAGCAAGAGATGCTATTCGAGTAGTTCAGGTAAATAAAGATAAGGAAGATAATTGGGTATTAGAAAAATTTTCTCTTCGTTCATTAGATACTACTAAAATTTCTGATAATATAGTGGATAGCAAAGATTATATAGCAGAAGAAATTGGTCTTGCGATCAATAATGCAAAAATACTAACTAAAAATGTAGCAATATCTATTCCTGTTACTAGTGCAATTATCAGAGTGGTCACCAGCCCTTTAATGAGTGATCAAGAATTAAATAGCGCAATTGAAACAGATTCACTTTGGGAAAATTTAGTTCAATTAGCAGAAAATTTAAATGATTATTCAATTTTTCACCAAGTGATAAATCGTGATAGCAAAACTAATACGATGGAAATTTTATTTGTTGCTTCCAAGTTAGCTGATGTCAACGGATATTCTTCGATTGTAAAAAAAGCAGGCCTCAATCCTGTTATTGTCGACGTGCGATGCTTCACTTTAAAAAATGCTTTAGACAATACGGTAGAAAGTTCTTTAGTTAAAAGTCGTTCTGCTATTTTAGAATTTGGAATTGAAGAAAATTATTTAATTATCGTTCATAACAACATTCCCATTATTACAGATATTTTTTTACGACCGCAGGAGAAAAAAATTATTAGTGAAATTGAAGAAGGCAAAGCTAGTGAAGAAGCGGAAAATGTTGTTAGGCGTTATGGCATGCAAATTAAACAGGCAATTAATGAATATGAAGCAAAGTATGAAGCCAAGATTTCTGAAGTGCGTTGCATTAGTAGTTTGGCAAATATCAATACAATTTTATCTATGATTAAAAAGAATTTAATGAATATTAATTTTGTTTTATTTGATCCTGTTACTAACTTGTCAGTTCCAGAATATAATAAAGATAAAGTTAATTTTTTAAATCGTTCTACGCTTACTTCTGCCATAGGACTTGCCTACCGAAAAATGGATGTATTTGGTTATTATAAATTTGTAACCGCAGTTAAAAATATTAACTTACTTCCCAATAGAGATTCCATACGACAAAATACAAAAATGAAGTTTCTTTCAGGGGTTGCTTTTAAAGGAGTAGCCTCTGCAGTTGCAGCACTTTATTTAATCCTTATCTCTGTATCCATTATTCAAATTCAGACAAATAAATCAGCATTAAAAGAATTTCCTGCAATTCAGACTGAATACACCAAGTATAATAAGGAGTTTACAACGTTATCACGAGAACGATCGACTATGGTCAAGTCTCTTAATTTAGGAAAAAAAATTAAATCTAATCAAGCTCAAACCTTTATTACTCTAGCGCAAATTTCCAAAAGTGTACCTCCAAGAGTTAATTTTTCTAAACTAGAATTTGACGGTACAACAAAAATTACGTTAGAGGGCACAGCTGGTTCAGATCAAGATATTATTGCCTTTATTGCCAATTTGAACAAACAAAGTTTTATTGAAAATGCATCGCTTGCTTCCATGAGCGTTCCGCAGTCAGATAAAAATACTAATCAAAAAGGATTTATAGTTATTTGTTTAATGAAATCGTAAAAGATAGAAAATTATGGATTTAAAAAATATACAAGTTTCTGATTTAGTTGAAAAACTTAAAGGTGGAGCTGAATTATTTAAAGATAAAAAATTTCTCATTAAATTTGGTATCTTTTTTGGATCCATCGTTATTTTTATGATTGTGTATTATGGCTGGGTAAAGCCGATTGTGGTCCAGCAGGAGCAGGATATAGCAACCATGACGGAACAAAAAAATAAAACAATAGAATACAAAACTAATATTGTTACTTTGAAAAAAACAATTCAAAAATTAAAACCTGAATATGAAAAAAATACAAAATTATTTCATGATAAAAAAGAAGTAGAAGATCTTTACCAAGGCATTAGTAATTTTGCTATGATGAATGGATTGACAATTGTTAATTTGAAAAAAAATCTGCCAGTAGCAGTAAAAGATACCGGAACAAATAATAATACCAATCAAAATAACGCTAACCAACCTACTTTGTATTACAAGATACCTGTCGACTATCAAATTAGTGGCAATTTTTTAGGTTATTTAAAGTTTCGTCAGTCTTTGTCTAAATCCAATAAGCACATCAATTTTGATAAAGAAAAAATTACAGTGGTTGCAAAAAACTCCTCAGGTTCTATAATTTCTGAGGGAACAATTTCTATTGTGGGGTTACCAAATGAATTTAAATAAACTAATTGGTTTTTGTTTGAGTATTGTTGTTTTGGCATTTCATGCCTATGCAGCTGATCCTGTAAAAAAAGATGAAAATACAACAGATCTTTTGAATGACATACCTCTAAACAATCCTTTTGGTGGAAGTGCAGCTTCGACAAATGATCCATCAAATAATTCTCTAAACCAAACTACAGATGGGTTAGCAGGAAGAATATTAGTTGGAACTATTAATGGGAATAATAAAAAAGTTGCTATATTCCAAAATCCTAATGGTTCCTTTTTTATTGTAAAAGAAAAAAGTCCGTTAACGACAGACTTAGTATTGAAATCAGTTAAGTCAGATTTTGTAGTGATTGAAGATACTTCTAAAAAAGATACGGAATATCAAGTATTTTTTAATAACTTAGTCAAACCAATCAAGGATAATTAATGAAATTGAAAATTTGTACTATTATTGGATTATGTTTCTTCCTTGCTGCTTGTGCTACGCCACAAAAAAGATCTATTGGTAAAATTGACAATGATATTCGCGCCTATGGAAAAAAAGATATGCAAAAAACCATCGACATGGGTCCAAAACCAAATGAAACTTTTAATGATCAACTAGAAAAGAAAAGAAAAATAATTACTTCTGAACAAGTAAGAAACTACGTAACCATTCCCGACTCATTTAGTAATTTAAAACAAAAAATATCTATTAATTTTAATAATTTAGATTTTCGTTATGCCATGCTAGCGCTAGGAGAAATAGGCGGAATTAATATTTTAGTGGGAGATGAAATAACGGGAAGCATAACAGCAAAATTAGACAAAGTTCCTTGGGACAAGGCCTTTAATGCTGTTTTAGATATGAAAAGTTTTGCTGCCGATATTGATGTAGAAGGTGGTGTCATTCGAGTTCATTCACCAGATAAATTAACACAACAAGAAACATACAAATCACAAAGAGCAGATGTGTTGAGAAAAAAAATTCAAACAGAAGAATCGGTTGAACCAGTGTATTCAGAAATATGGAGACTGTACTACATTACACCTGACCAAGCGAAAAAAACGTTAGAAGATTTATTTTCGATTGGTGCATCAGGAGGTGGTACGGCAGGAGCAGCTGGCGGAGGAATTCAAACGACCGGTAGTTTAAAAATTACCGTGGAGAACACAACTAGATCCATCATTGTACGAGGAAGAAAAGCTGATTTAGATGTTGTAGATAAAGTCGTAAAAGAAATTGATGTTCGAACCAAGCAAGTATTAATTCAAGCTTTTGTCGTAGATGCTTCCGATACTTTTCAAAGAGAATTAGGTTCGCGAATTTCTGCAAGAAGAAATAGTGCAGATGGAACTAGCTCAGCAGTTACCAGTGGAACGATAGGAGGAGCAGCTGGAGTTACTTTAGGTTCTACAGGCTCAACCGTAACTAACTTCCCTGTTTCTGCGGCTACTAGTGGCATAGGTATCATTAGAGCATTTGGTGCTACAACATTGGCGGTGGAGCTGTCTGCTTTAGAATCTCTTGGATTAAGTAAAACCATTTCTAATCCAAAAGTATTTACATTAAACAATCAGCAAGCAACCATTGTTCAAGGAAAAGAAATTGCTTACCAAACCACCTCGGACGGAACAACAACCACCTCCTTTAAAGAGGCTGCATTGCGCTTAGAAGTAACTCCAAGCGTGGTTGGTGACGGTAACATTTTATTAGATGTAAAAGTGACCAATGATGATGCGGTTCCGGAAACAGGTTTTGACGAGCCACCAATTACCAAAATGGAAATCAAAACGAAATTACTCGCAAGAGATGGGGATATCGTGGTGATTGGGGGAGTGAAAAAGAGTAAAAATGTGAATGGTCAAAGTAGAGTTCCAGGAATTGGTAATGTGCCAGTGATTGGAAATTTATTTAAAAGTAAAACGAAAGAAGACAATTTGAACGAGTTGTTAATATTTATTGCACCGAAAGTCATCTAATGTTGTTACTGGATAAATCTAGTGAGCAAAATCTAATTAACATGCTGCAGGAGCATGCCATTTTAAATCAAGAAACATTACAAAAAGTAGAAAAAATTAGTAATGAAATTGGTAAATCTAAAATTGAAACTATTTACGATTTAAAAATTAGTACGGAACAAGAAATATTAAAATTAGTTTCTAGTTCTTACTCCTTACCCATCGTCAGCTTATCGCAATATACATTGACAGAAGAATTAAAAAGAATTGTTCCATTTGCTTACATTCGAGATAATTTTTTAGTGCCATTTGAAATCCAAGATAATGTAATTAAAATTGCCATCTCGGATGGATCTAAATTAAGTTTAATGAAAAATTTAAAAACGATTACTCAAATGGAACCGGAATTGTTTGCAGCAACGATTTCTGACATTCAAGATTTTATTCATCGGATTGAAGATAAAACAGATAGTCATCCTAACCAATTTAAAAAAAGCTCTTTAAAAGAATATGATCTAGAAGAAAAAAAAAGAGTGGAAGAGGAAATTGTTCCTATTGAAAATGAATCAGAGGTTATCAAATTTGGAAATGCTATCATTGGCGAAGCTATTCAGATGGGAGTAAGTGATATTCATATTGAGCCTTATAAAAAGGGTAGTCGTATTCGTTTTCGTTTAGATGGAATGTTAACCACCATGGATCAGTTCACGGAATTTTTACATGCAAATTACAACGCAGTGGTAACGAGAATAAAAATTATTAGTAAATTAGATATCGCCGAAAGAAGAATTCCCCAAGACGGTGCTATTTCCTTCAAACTAAAAGGAGAGGTAGACAAAGAAGTAGATTTAAGGGTTTCTATTTTACCAACGAATAACAATGAGCGTATTGTTATGCGTATCTTAAATAAAGATGCAGGTGAAAAACAATTATCTGATCTTGGATTTGAAGAAAATGATTTTAACAAACTTATTAAATCCGTAACCTCTCCACAGGGAATGATATTGGTTACAGGTCCGACAGGAAGTGGAAAAACAACAACTCTTTATAGTATCTTAAAACATATCAATAAACCGGAGCTTAATATTTTAACTGCAGAAGATCCTGTTGAATATGAAATGGATGGGATTGGTCAGGTGCAAATTCGAGATGATATCGGTTATACTTTTGCCACCGCTTTACGTTCTTTTCTTCGACAAGACCCAGAAGTAATATTAGTAGGAGAGATCCGAGACAAAGATACAGTAGATATTGCTTTGAAAGCAGCCTTAACGGGTCACTTAGTCTTTAGCACTATTCATACCAATGATGCCCCAAGTACGATTACCAGATTACAAAATATGGGAACTCCAAATTATTTAATTGCAGCGGCTTTATCCTTAGTCATGGCGCAGCGTTTAGCGCGAAGAAGTTGTGTAGAATGTAGAGTTATTGACGAAAATATTAATCCAAAATTATTAGCTTCAATTGGTTTTACCCCTGAAGAGTCGTCACGAGCTAAAATTTATAAAGGAAAAGGTTGCGAAAAATGTAATCAAACTGGCTACAAAGGCAGAATGGGTATTTATGAAATTTTAGAAGTTACGAAAGAATTAAAGCAAGCAATATTAGCTAATACCGGTCAAGCTGAATTGTTTTCTCTAGCCAAGAAACAAGGGTTTCGAACAATGCAAGAAATGGGCAAAGATATGTTACTTGGTGGTGAGCTTAGTTTTTCAGAATACGAAAGAGTCTTGAGCGTATAACCTATGCTAACATTTGAATACAAAGGTATCTCCGCAGGAAAATATGTTGAAGGAGATATTGAAGCTATTAATTCTGAAGACGCAGCATTTAAATTAAAAAATCAAAAAATAATTATTACTAAATTAATTAAATCAAAAAAAAAGAAAGAAGAAGATACAGTTAAAAACAAAAGCAGCTTCTCTTTTAGCTTTGGTAATTCTGTCAAGCCAAAACAGGTAATGATTTTTGCCAAACAATTTTCTACCATGATTAGAGCGGGTTTACCTGTATTAAATACTTTAGGGATGTTGGAGGAGCAGACAGAAGAAAAAAACATGAAAGACATTATTAATAAAATTAAAAAAGATTTAGAGTCAGGAGTTGCCTTGTCTAAAAGTTTTGAAAAATACCCGGAAGCTTTTGATAATATTTTTGTGAATCTAGTGAAAGCGGGAGAAGCTAGCGGAAAATTAGATGTTTTTTTAGAAAAAATTGTGGTTGCCTTAGAAAAAAAAGAAAAGATCAAGTCCAAGATTAAAAGTGCTCTATTTTATCCAGGAGTTTTATTTTCAGTTGCCATGCTAGTAACTGTTTTTATGTTAATCAAAGTCGTTCCTGTATTTGTAGAAATGTACAAAGGAATGGGGGTAAAAGTTCCAGCTCCAACCGCTATCATTATGGCGGCTAGTGATTTTATGCGCTCACCCTCCGGTGGTGGAGTATTAGCTATTAGTATTTTTGTTTTTGTTGTTGTCTTAAAACGACTGATTAAAACGAATTATGCTGTTCGAAAAAAATGGCATCAATTGACGTTAAAACTTCCTATTTTTGGAAATTTAATTTTAAAATCTGTGTTAGCTAGAATATCCTTAGTTTTGGGAAATTTAAGTTCTGCTGGAGTTAGTCTTTTAGAAAGTTTGGATATTGCAAAATCTGTTACGGATAATACGTTAGTGATTGAAGCTTTAGAAAATATCAAGAAAGGCGTTTTTTCGGGAGATACACTTACCAAATTATTTTTTAGGGAAAAATTATTTCCACCAACTTTTAGTCAATTGATCAGTGTTGGAGAACAAACGGGAAGTTTAGATGCCATGTTTGAGTCTGTAGCAAAATATTATGAGGAAGAGTTTGATGTTGCAGTTGCTAACTTATCTAGCTTAATTGAACCTATTATGATTGTATTTATGGGAATTACAGTAGGTGGATTGATGATTGCTATGTATGCTCCAATTTTCAATGTTGGCGCCATTATTGGATAGAATTCAACTTTTTTTCGTTGAAATTATTGGCTAATTTAATTATCATCCATGAGATATCAGATAGGAGAATTAGGAAATGAAGAAAAAAAAGTTTAATAAAGGTTTTACGTTAATCGAATTATTAGTTGTTGTTGCCATCATTGGAATTTTAGCTGCAGTAGGTGTCGTTGCCTACAATGGTTACACGGCCTCTGCAAAAGCTTCAGCAACCAAATCCAATCAAGCTTCAGTTGTAAAATACATTGCTGCGGAAGTACAAAAATGTAGTTTAGGTGAAACTACTGCAATGTCAGGAAAGCTGACTTGTAGTGGAAAAACAGGAGCTACCGTTGTTACCGCTGCTGTTGCTGCCTTGACAGATTTTAAAAATCCTTATTCAACTGGTAACAATGCAGTTACAAGTGGAGGCAATAACACTGCTGATACAGATGTAGGGTATGTAAGAATATCTGCTTCATCTAACACTCTAACTATAAAATCTTGTAACAAAACAGCTTGCTCAACTGCTGCTAATCAACAATCTAGTACAGTAGAAGTAGAATAATTTTTTTATAACTTTATGAGAGGTAAATCATACTACGGTTTTACCCTCATAGAGTTATTAGTAGTAGTTGCTATTATTGGAATTATTTCTGCTATTGGGGTTATTGCTTATTCTGGTTACAAAACATCGACAGAAAAAAAAGCTGCTGAAAATAGTTTACGATCTATTTATCTAGCCCAACAAGAATACAAAGCATCGATTGGGAATTATTATAATGCCGGATGCTGCACTTCATCTAGTACGTCCAATTTAGTAAGAAATCTATTTGGAGATGTTGATAATTTAAGTAAACAAGAGTTTTATTTTGGTAATACAGTGAGCGGAGATACATTCACTTTAACTGCTAGAAAAAAAAATAACACTTGCACGATTACTCTAACCGATAAGAATATTTTTAATGATAGCCAGTGCTAGAAAGGCATTTACTTTAATAGAATTATTAGTCGTAGTTGCTATTATAGCAATTTTAAGCAGCATTGGAGTAGTCGCGTACAATAGTTATTCCAAAGCATCTCAAAAAAAAATTGTCATTAATAATTTTAATTCCACAGTTCGTTATATGGAAGCTGAAATTGCTAAATGTGATCTTAATTCAAAAGCAGTTGCCTTCGGATTGCCTTGCCCTGTACAAGTTTCAGGTGCGTATCAAGAATGTGCAGCTGTTTATTTGTCATGGCAGTATAATATTCGAAATCCACTTGCTACCAAAGAAGCCTCTGGTTGGACGGCAAGTTCACACTGCCCTACAAAAGTTTACGGCGATTGGCGAGGTGGTGTAAGATCTGGAAATGGCGAGCTAGATGGAGATGTGACTATTGTTATATGTCCAAGAAGTCCTTATTGTTCATCCAATTCTACAACAAATGGAAAATTTAAAGTTATGTGGTGGTGGGATGGTAGAAAAATGCAAGATCATAAAATGGTTTCGATAAATTAATGAAAAATAAAGTTAAGATTGTTTTTACAGCCTCTATCGTTTGGATCGTAGGAATTGGCTATTTAGTTTGGATTAATGGCTTAAGAGGGCCTAATCGATTTAAAGGGTTTAACTGGGATGAATGGTTTTGGTTTGGATTGGCACCAGTTGTTTTGGGGTATGTATTATTCATTATTTGGAAGCCAGAAAAAGCAGCGGAAGTATTTCATTGTATAAAAAGTGTTTTTAGAAAAAAGAATGAGGATGATCCTAAATGACAATTTATTTTTTTTCCGACAATATAAGTTTTTTATATGATCAATCAGTACTATTGATTAATTTTTGCTATGAACAATTCATTCATGTCAGCACAACATTAACCTTTTAGTTTCATTGATAGCTTATCACCCCATTTTTTTTCCTCTTTTGTTTTTATTAGGTTTGTTTTTAGGAAGCTTTGCTAATGTGTGTATCTACCGATTACCTTATGATAAAGGGATTGCTTTAGGTTTTTCCTATTGCCCCAAATGCAATACGCAAATTGCATGGTACGATAACATTCCTCTTCTTTCTTATTTTCTTTTAGGGGGCAAATGCAGAAAATGTAAAAAAAAAATTTCCCCTCTTTATTTTTTTAATGAATTATTAGTCGCTTGTGCTTTTGTATTATTTTTTCAAATATTTGATTTTTATTTAGCCATAGCTTTGGTAATACTGTTTTTAGTGTATGTCATTATTTTTTTTATTGATCTAAAGCATTACATTATTCCTAATGAGCTTAATTTTTTATTAATTTTTTTAGGAATTCTAAAAAGCACTTTACCGGAATTTAATTATCAATTGTTTCCAACATTAGAAATGTCTTTGCTTGGAGCGGTGGCTGGTTATTTGGTTATTTGGATTATTATTTTTACGTATAAAAAAATTCGCAATATTGAAGCTATGGGACTGGGAGATGCTAAGCTATTAGCAGCCATGGGAGCATGGTTTGGAATTATTTCTCTTCCTTATATTTTATTTCTTGCAAGTATTTTAGGTTTGCTTTTTGCTTTTCCATCATTGCTAAAAAAGAAAAAAAACTTACAAAGCAAAATTCCTTTTGGACCTTTTTTAATTTTAGCTAATAGTATTTATTTAATAGGAATCTTGTACTTGTAATTTTTCTCTATTTTGAGATATAACTATCCTATGAAAAACTATAAAGGCTTCACTTTAATCGAGCTTTTAGTGGTTGTGGCGATCATCGGAATTTTAGCAGCTGTTGGGGTTGTGGCTTACAATGGATACACATCCTCAGCCAAAGCAAGCGCCACTAAAGCTCAACATGCTATTATTTCTAAGGCTATAGCCGCCAAGGCAATACAATGCACATTAGGTGATCAAGTGGAAAGTTTTAACAGCAGCGGTGCTAGTTATAAATTTAGTTGCCCAACAGATATAGCAACTTTCAAAAAACATATGGATAATTTTATTTATGGTGGAGGTTTCCAAAACCCATATGGTAATTCTAATGGATCGCGTTGTAGGCTTAATGTTGTTAATTGTAGTCCACCAGGTTTTCTAAATGGCTGCATAGCAGACCGTGGAATGATGGGCTTAAGACTAGATGCAACTTCTGGAATAATTGAGTCTTGCTCTACATATTTAACTTCTTCTGGTTTAGAATATATTAAAACAACTATATCTTATGAATAAGGGGTTCACTCTTATTGAACTTTTAGTCGTTGTGGCCATCATTGGAATTTTAGCTGCAGTTGGAGTGGTTGCTTACAATGGATATACAAAATCAGCTAAAACAGCCGTGGTTAAAATGAACGAAAAAATGGCTATTAAATTCATTCAAACTATTTTGCAAAGATGTGACATTGAAGGTGGTGAAATTCAACTTGATGGGGTTACCACTCCAAATGGAGGAAAAATTAATTGTGGTTTAAACAACGCACATGGAAATATTTCTCAAATTATAACAGTATTTCAAAATTATTTTCAACCAAAGTTTGGAAAAAATCCATTTGACAATAGTAGAGAGGCCATTTTTGTATCAGGACAAAGCCAGGTTGAAGGTACTATCTCACTAGATTATGGAGTAGGTGATCGTGGCCAGTGCAATTCTAACATTGCAAATAAAAATCCCACTCCTGGAATTAATTGTATCAATGTCATTACATGGTTAACTGCGTATCCAAATAATAGAAATGATGTAAGTTTATTTTTTAGTCATTGGCCTAGATAATATTGCTATTTTCTTTTAATCCTCGAATTGTTATTATTCTCTTAGATGAGAAAAGCCTTCACATTAATAGAACTTTTAGTTGTTGTAGCGATCATCGGAATTTTAGCAGCTGTTGGGGTTGTGGCTTACAATGGGTATACACTAAGTGCTAAAAGAAATGCTACACTTGGAAACTTTAAAACCTTATCCAAATTAATTCATAATACCATGCAACTTTGTGAAGTTGAGAGCACCGTCGCTTTATCAAAAACTAGAATTGTTAATTGTAATGTTGCCAACACTCCTTCTGGTATAGGACAAGTGGCAAATGTATTTTTAAATTATGCATTAGAAAATGGCTTTAAGAACCCTTATGATAATAACGCAGAAATTATTAAGTATACTGGAAGCGGGGGAGATACTGTAGATGGTAGAATGCGATTAGATTACGAAGCCTGCAAAGTAGGAACCAAGTTAAACTTATGGGTCAAAACTCATAAAGAAACATTAAAAGAATCTCATGCCCGTGATGGTTGGTGCAGTAACTAATTAAATGTTTTCTAATATTATTTATAGAAGCGAATTAAACACAGATTTGATTAAGCCTAATCAATTAATTTCGACCTTAGAAACTATTATCACGAATTGTAATAAAAAAAATGCTCGCATTAAAATTAGTGGAATTTTAATTTTTTTTAAAAATCATTTTTATCAATGGTTTGAAGGGGATAAAGAATCGGTGGATCAGTTATTTGATCAGATTGTCAAAGATACTAGGCATAGACGTTTAACTGTAATGAAAACTAATTTTCAAGACTTTAGAATGTTTGAAAAGCATCCCATGAAATTCGTTTCCACCGAAGTTGTTTGTAGTCTGTTAAATGTAAATTCAAATATTTTTGAACAACGAGCAGATAGTGAATTTGAGGAAATATCTAGAAATCCATCTGAGATTATTCACGCTTTTTCTAAATTTAAATAGAACAACTAGTTTAAATAAACCATCGTCTCAATTCTATTAATTGAGTCAGAGCAAGGAGTTTTGAAACAAGTTCTAATATGTATTTCAGAACTACTTTTTTCTGCTAACCAAATGGTTCCCACATCAGAATTTGTCCAATTCAGATTAGCCACCCATGTGTTGTGCCGACGAATTCCCTTCGTCATATGTTGTTGGTTAGAATTAAGATTGTAGATATTTTTAAGATTAGAAAAAAAACTATGTGTAGAATTTACAACAAAATCTAGAACACTAGCTATGGAGAGATTATTACAGACTAATGAAATATTGGCATCAATCATAATATTAGCATTTCCCATATCACATTTTTTTAATTCACTTTGTAGAAATGAAGCTACTAATTTATGGTTAGATTTTGTATTTGCTGCTTTGGCACTAGCCGTATACCCATTATAAGCCACAACTCCAACAGCTGCCAGGATACCAATGATGGCTACAACCACTAAGAGTTCTATTAGAGTAAATCCTTTTATCATTTTTGAGAAATAATATTTTATTTAATGAGAATCAAGTTATATTTGTGTTTTATGAAATTACTTATTATTTTTGTTTCATTTTGTTTTCTTTATAGTTGTGCATCTATCACAGGAGAAAGTAACCAGCCAATTTCCATTGTAGTAAAAGATGAAAAAGGAAATACACTTAAGGATGTTAATTGTACTGTTGTGAATGACAAAGGTGCTTACGAAGTAACAGCACCAGGTTTTGTAAATATTCAAAGATCTGCAACTGATATATCTGTAACTTGTAAAAAAAATGGTTACCCAGACGGTTTGGCTAAAGCCATTTCTAGAGCTAGAGGTAATATGTGGGGTAATGTTATTTTAGGCGGTGGAATAGGAGCAATAATTGATCATTCAAATGGCAAAGGCTATTCATACTCAGATCAAATGACTGTAACTATGGGCAAAACAACACTGTATGATAAGAAAATGGAGTCTAACCCAAAATCAAAACAGTAAGTATAATTTTTAATCTATATTAAATTTAGATATTAATGATTGGGATGCCGTTATATTAGTTCCAACAATAATTTCATTATTTTGCTGTCGTGTGATGCAAGTTCCGCCACCCTGACCATTATTATTATAAACTGTGCTGCCACTCACCGAACATGTGCTTGATGCAAACCACTGAGGGTAATAAACGTTTCTTAAATCAATTGCTTTAAAGTGATAATCAAAAGCAGAAATAACATCATAGCTGTTATTACCAGTGTTTATATTAGTTACTTTAGGACATAAATCTGGTTGGTCTACTATAGTATTGGAAGAAATTTTTTTTAATATTATTTCTTGACCTATGGAACATTTTAAAATTTCTGATTGAATAAATTTTACAATAGTTTTGTGCTGAGATTGAGCTGCACTTTTTTTTGCACTAGCCGTATACCCATTATAAGCAACCACACCTACAGCAGCAAGAATGCCGATGATTGCTACTACGACTAGGAGCTCTATTAGAGTAAAGGCTTTGTTATTCATTAATTAATTTATTCAATTATTATTTTATTTGTTAAAAGCTCTGTGTCGTCAACACAGGTCTGTATTTGTAAGATTAAGTTTTTATTTTCTACTTTTGTTTCACCCATGACATATTGGGTGCAAGACATACCTAAGCTTCCATGTTGTGGCATACCTTGATTAGTTTTGTAAGGATTTTTAAATTTACTATTTAATACCAATGCTGCACCTTGAGATATTGTGTAATTTGTAAATCTATCTGTACAATTAACTGAATTTTCAATGAATTTGGTTTCGCCTAAATTGCATCTTTGTAATTCGGCTGAAAAATATTTTACTAATGTTTGATGATTGCTTTTAGCAGCTGATTTTTTCGCAGCACCCGTGTACCCATTATAAGCAACCACTCCGACGGCTGCTAAGATTCCAATGATCGCCACAACCACTAAAAGTTCTATTAAGGTGAAACCTTTAGAATTCATAAATTAGGATCAACTATAGCAGATCCTTGTAAATTTTTGTTATCATACCACCACATTACTTTCCATTTTCCATCAGTTTCAGGACTAGATGGACAATATGGAGATCTTGGACAAGCAACAATAGAAACCTCTCCGTCTTGCTCTCCATTTCCTGGTCTAACTGCTAAATTTCCAGTCAATGGATTTCTTACATTGTTTTCATAGCTAAACCACTGTGCAATATAAGTGAAACTGCTATTAATGGTAATAGGGCAGGATAAACCTTTATACCCTGCAAATGGTTTGCTATCAGAACCTAGTTCACATTTCATAATTTCATTTCGCATTCCATTTACTACTAATTTAAAATTAGCTTCTACCACTGCTTTTTTTGCAGCACTTGTATATCCATTATAGGCAACCACACCTACAGCAGCAAGAATGCCGATGATTGCTACCACCACTAATAGTTCTATGAGTGTGAATGCTTTATTCATTTATTATTCAATTTTTATTTTAGACAAAAGTTGATTAGCTGTATCGCTACAAGGAAGCTTAAAGCACATTCTCAGCCACGCCTCATTATTGCTTGCAGAATACCTTACAAAACCAACCGCACCATCATCCGTTGAAGAGCTGCCGCCCCAAAAACCATTATCTGTATGTCCTGCTCTTTCTACTACTCCGTACGGATTAGAAATAGTTCGATTGGTTTTAGGCAAAACTCCATTAGGATCATAGCCATTCATTATATAAAAAACACCATCATAGACTTTACTTGAGTTTAAATTACTACAATCTAAAGCTCCATTCATAACTTTACTCTCACCTGTGCTGCAGCGAGTAACTTCACTAGCCATATAATTAGTAACTAATTTAAAATTTGCTTTTGCAGCACTCGCCTTGGCACTAGCCGTATAACCATTGTAAGCCACCACTCCAACCGCAGCAAGAATGCCGATAATGGCTACAACCACTAAGAGTTCTATTAATGTAAAAGCTTTGCTATTAGTCATTTTTTTTAACGGTTAGCTAAATCAATTATGTTTTCTGAAATATCATTAGTTCCGCAACCTGTTTTTACACAAGTTCTAATTTGAAGCTTTGTATCAACCACACTAATACTAACTTGTCCGGCTGTATAATCTGCACGTGACCTCACGGCTGGTAAGTTTGTGTCATAAGGATTTTTAAAATCTTTTAAAACTCCATAGTCAATTCCATTTTCTCTTAATGACCGTACATTTGTTAAAGCTTGCATAGTATTAAAGGCACCAGTAGTAGAATTAATATTTGTACAAGTTAAATAGCCTTGCATAGTTGAGCTTTCCCCTAAGTCGCATTTAGTTAATTCAGCATTAATATATTTTAAAGTTTGTGAGAGAATATTTTTAGTAGCAGAAACTTTAGCAGAGGATGTGTAACCATTGTAAGCCACCACCCCCACCGCTGCTAAAATTCCAATGATGGCCACAACAACTAGCAGCTCAATTAAAGTAAATCCTTTAATTTTTTTTGTATGTTTAGTCCATGTAGACATAGCTAATTGTTCTGTTACCGGAATTATTACAAGGTGTCTTATGACAGGTAGCTAAAAGAACATTGTTCCATGCGTTTTGGCCCATCAAGGTCCTACCTAGATTTTCATCTTTATTATAATCATACCAACTAATATTGATTGCGCTTTCATTTGTGTTAAACGGATTTTTAAAGGATTTTGAAATTCCAGCCGCATCTTTATGAATTGCTTGTATGATTTGGACCGAATTTGTTATTGGACAACTTAATTGTCCCGACATAGCTGTTGTCTCTCCCAAGTTACATTTTTGGATTTCTGCAGCCATAAATTTAACAATCGAAGAATGATTTGATTTAGCAGCGGAGGCTTTAGCTGATGCTGTATACCCATTATAAGCCACCACTCCCACCGCTGCTAAAATTCCAATGATGGCTACTACGACCAGAAGTTCAATGAGGGTAAATCCTTTTGAATTCATAATAAAAAAGTATCACAAAAGAGATTATTAGATAAATTTTTATTTTTTTTTATATTTGTTCTATCAATGTTCTATTGATCCTATAATGATTTTTCCGGTATAGATTCATTATAAGTTCATAGTTCTTTTCTAACTATGCGAGGTCATTCGCAAACTTGGAAATATAAAAAAGAGAAGAAATATGAGTATTATGGGTAATATTCATGGCTGGAATGCAACTAAAAGGCTGTTGTTTCCTCTCATTTTTAGTTTAAATAGAAATGTTTACGGGAGAGACTATTTCAGTATAGCGCCGAAGGATCAACTGCTCAGGAAAATCTCAGGCAAAAGGACCGTAAAAATTAAAACTCTGGAAAGTGAGCTTCGTTGCTCCGCCGAAGGATGGAAGATCTCAGGCACCCAAACAGATGAGCAAACAGAGTTTTAATGAGTACAACTAATTTAACAACAGCCTTATTTGATTTTCATGTTGCCAGTGGAGCAAAGATGGTTCCGTTTGCAGGTTATGAAATGCCTATTCAATACGCATCTGGCATTGTCAATGAACACAATCAAGTAAGACAGAGTGCTGGTATTTTTGATGTCTCACACATGGGTCAGTTTTCTATTGTGGGAGATGATAGCGTTTGTGCTGCGATTGAAAAAGTAATTCCTATCGATTTATCAAAATTAAACATGAACCAATCGAAATACTCTTTCCTGATGAATGCACAAGGTGGAATTGATGATGATTTAATTGTGACTAGAGTAGAACAAGGAATTAACATAGTGCTGAATGCAGCTTGTAAACATAAGGATGTGAAAACACTAAAAAGTGTTTTATCCAATCCAGATTGTGCAACCTTACATGATCATCTTTCCTTAGTTGCCATTCAAGGTCCTAAAGCAGTTTCTATTGTAGATGCCATGATTCCAGGAGTTGCAAATTTAAAATTTATGAACGGTGGATCATTTACGTATGACGGTGAAACCGTTTATGTAACCAGATCTGGTTACACAGGCGAAGATGGATTTGAAATTTCCATTGCTAATGACAAAGTAGAACAACTTTGTAAAACATTAGTTGAAACAACTGATGCTTCTATGATTGGTTTAGGTGCAAGAGATTCATTAAGGTTAGAAGCTGGACTTTGTTTATATGGTCATGATTTAGATACCACGACATCACCGATTGAAGCTGATTTGTTATTTGGAATTGCAAAAAGTAGAAGAGAAAACTTTAATTTTATAGGTGGCGATGTTGTGAAACAACACTTGGAACAGGGTATCAGTAGAAAAAGAGTGGGCATTCAATTAGAGGGAAAAATTATCGCAAGGGAAAATGCTAAAATATTTCAAGAGGATAAAGAAGTGGGGATAGTAACTTCCGGATCCTTTGGGCCAAGTGTGGGTGCGGCTGTGGTGATGGGTTATGTGAATTTTGATTGTTCAGAAGTTGGAACTTCTGTGGAATTAGAAGTGAGAGGCAAAAAATATCCAGCAAAGATTTGTTTGTTGCCATTTTATAAAAAAAGTTATGCAAAATAGGAGGGGTAATGTCAGAAGCTAAATATTCAAAAAAACATGAGTGGGTGATTGTGGAAGGAGATGTCGGTACGGTTGGTATTACCAAATATGCTGCCGATCAGTTAGGAGATATTGTATTTGCTGAAGTTCCAGAAGCTGGCAAAGCTTTAACAAGCGGCGGTGAAGCAGCGGTGGTTGAATCTGTGAAAGCTGCAAGTGATGTTTATACTCCAGTGTCAGGTGAAGTAATTGAGGGAAATCAAGAAGTTGCCTCTAATCCTTCGCTTATTAATGAAGATCCTGAAGGAAAAGGTTGGTTTTTTAAGGTGAAAGTAAGCAATGTATCAGAGCTAGATTCACTCATGAGCAAAGCGGATTATGAAACTTATATAGCGGGGAACCCAAGCTAATGACTGATTTACGTAAATCTGAATTTATATCCCGTCATATTGGTCCATCTCTAGAGGATCAAGCCAAGATGTTACAGTTTGTTGGTTATGACAATATGCAATCCTTTATTGAGGCAATTGTTCCAAATTCTATTTTAGAAAAAGAACAGCTTGATGTCAGAGATTCTGTTTCAGAACACAAAGCATTAGAAATTTTACATGAGATTGCTTCGAAAAATCAGATCTATAAAAGCTTTATCGGAATGGGTTACTATGGAACCTATACTCCTAATGTTATTTTACGAAACATATTAGAAAATCCAGGTTGGTACACAGCATACACTCCTTATCAGCCAGAAGTGGCACAAGGTAGATTAGAAATGCTACTCAATTTTCAACAGTTAATTATTGATCTAACCAAGATGGATATTGCTAATGCATCTTTACTCGATGAAGGAACAGCAGCAGCAGAGGCTGTAGCGTTATGTCAAAGATTAGATAAAGATAATTTACAAAAAATATTTATTGCTGAAACTTGTAATCCACAAACGATTGATGTGGTCAAAACAAGAGCAGAGCCATTTGGATTAGAAGTGATTATTGGCAATACGCAAGATTTAGAAAAAGCGGGAAATGTTTTATGCGCAATCATTCAATACCCAGATACTCATGGCGTGATTGGTGATGTTGAAAATGTTATTAAGCAAATTCAAAATCAAAAAGGAAAAGCAATTGTTGTTGCAGATATTTTATCTTTATTATTATTAAAAGCACCAGGTGAAATGAATGCAGATATTGTTGTAGGTACTTCACAACGATTTGGAATTCCCATGGGTTATGGTGGACCTCACGCTGCATTCTTTGCAACCAAAGATGCTTATAAACGTGCGATGCCTGGAAGAATTATTGGTGTATCCCAAGATAGAAATAAAGATCAAGCATTACGTATGGCTTTGCAAACTAGAGAGCAACATATAAGAAGAGAAAAAGCGACTAGTAATATTTGTACTGCGCAAGCTTTGCTTTCTATTATGGCAGCAGCTTATGCGATTTATCATGGACCGAAAGGACTAAAACATATTGCCGAACGAACTTGTGGTTTTGCCAATAGTTTTGCTAGCGAAGTGAAAAAGAAATATACAATTGTATCAGATCATTTCTTTGACACAGTTTGTGTGATTACAGGAAACGATACGAATAATATTTTACAATCAGCTAACACTCATAAAATTAATTTACGAAAAGTAAGTGATGATAAAATTTCCCTGTCATTTGATGAAACGACAGAAATTGCTGATCTTAATAATTTGTTTAAAATTTTTGGATTAAATGCGCAAATGAAAGATATTGGTGATGTTGTAACCGAAAGTATTCCTTCTAATCTGAAACGAACATCTGACTATATGAGTCATCCAGTGTTTAATTCTTATCATTCCGAGCATGAGATGCTGAGGTACCTCAAACGTCTAGAAGATAAGGATATCGCCCTTAATCGAAGCATGATTGCACTTGGATCTTGTACAATGAAGCTAAATGCCGTTGCTGAAATGATCCCAGTGACTTGGCCTGAATTTGGTGGACTGCATCCATTTGCACCTATTGAACAAACGCAAGGGTATCAAACTTTATTTAACGATTTAAAACAGATGCTATCTGAAATTACTGGTTTCACTGGAATTTCCCTACAGCCTAATGCTGGAGCACAAGGAGAATATGCTGGTTTAATGACGATTAGAAAATTTCATTTAGCCAATGGTGATACGGATAGAAATATTTGTCTTATTCCAAGCTCTGCTCACGGGACTAATCCAGCCAGTGCGCAAATGGCAGGAATGAAAGTAGTGGTCATTAATTGTGATAACGAAGGAAATGTGGATGTCAAAGATTTAGAAGCAAAAGCAATTTTGCATTCGAAAAATCTTGCAGCATTAATGGTAACCTATCCTTCTACGCACGGTGTATTTGAAGAAAGTATAAAAGAAATTTGTAAAATCATTCATGATCATGGTGGTCAAGTGTATATGGATGGTGCAAATTTAAATGCACTAGTTGGAATTGCTAAACCTGGATTATTTGGTCCTGATGTGTGTCATATGAATTTACATAAAACATTTTGTATTCCGCACGGTGGTGGTGGACCTGGAATGGGACCGATTGGTGTGAATAAACATTTAGAACCATTCTTACCTAATCACCAAGTGATCAAAGAAAATTCTGGTCCTGCAACTGGTATGGGTGCAGTGTCTGCTGCTCCATGGGGAAGCGCTAGTATTTTACCTATCTCTTGGATGTATATTAGAATGATGGGATCCAAAGGTTTACGACAAGCAACAGAGGTTGCAATATTAAGCGCAAACTACATGTCAAAAAAATTAGAAGGGCATTACAAAACTTTATACAAAGGTAAAAAAGGTTTAGTTGCCCATGAATGTATTATTGATCTTAGACCTATCAAAGCAGATAGCGGAATTTCGGAGGAAGATATAGCGAAACGTCTTATCGATTATGGTTTTCATGCACCAACGATGTCTTGGCCAGTTGCAGGAACTTTAATGATTGAGCCAACGGAGAGTGAAAGCTTACAAGAGCTGGATCGTTTTTGTGATTCACTCATTAATATTAGAAAAGAAATTAAGATGGTGGAAAGCAAAGTATTTGATGCATTGGACAATCCATTAAAAAATGCTCCGCATACTTATTTAGAATTATCTCATGATAGTTGGGAGCATCCATACACAAGAGAGCAAGCTGCGTTTCCTTTGAGTTTCTTGAAACAAAATAAATTCTGGGCACCAGTTGCAAGGGTAGATAATGTGTATGGAGATAGAAATTTAGTATGCTCTTGTCCTTCTTTAGATTCTTATAGGGAAGAAGCGGCGTAATGAAAAATATCAATTGGGAAATATTTTATAATCCTGGCAACGTCCTTTGTGATTATTTAAAGATTAAAGATGACCATAAGTTTATCTTACGTGTGTTTGTAAATCTTACGTATTACGGTCATTTTATAGCTGCCATTTGCTTATATTTAGTGAGGAATACCAATCTTTTGTAATGTTTTGGAATAAATACAAAAGTTTTATTTTTATCTTATTAGCAACCTATCTTATTTCGGTTCCTGCAGGATTCATTACATCTAACAATGTTTTGTCTTGGTATGCAGATATAACTCGTCCCAGTTTTAGTCCACCAAACTGGGTTTTTGGTCCTGTGTGGAGTTTTTTATATGCCATCATGTCTGTAGCAGTTTGGAATGTTTGGAATAATACCAAAGAAATTAATAAGTCACTTGGGATAAAAATATTA
>Ga0255752_10001590_pt1 | contig 26209 bp, 41 predicted proteins | sample 011ome_25_FD_179952 | JGI IMG/M metagenome (GOLD analysis project Ga0255752, IMG submission 179952) | Coastal salt marsh microbial communities from the Groves Creek Marsh, Skidaway Island, Georgia - 011512CT metaG (version 2) | ecosystem: Environmental > Aquatic > Marine > Intertidal zone >... | reverse complement strand
TTCTCTGGTGTTTTTGCTTTGGTCATGATTTTGCTCCTTCTGCATATAGGTATGGTCTGTTTACGGTATCATATACCACCATACTTGGTTGTATTTTTAACACTGCACGTTTGGCTGTACGTACAGGTCTTGTGTCACATACATCCACAAACGTGTCAAATTTGTATGGGTTGTATGAAACAAGTGTATAATCCACATAGTCTGGATCAAAGTCGTTAAACACTGTGATGTCACCACGTACAAAGGCATGGACATTCTTCTTGCCTTCACGCAGTACACGCTCACGTCCTGCTTTACGTACCACAAACGTAGGATTGTCTATGTGTACTTCGTCAGTGTGTAACATTACTCTGCCCGTCCTACATGAACGAACAGACCATTGGTGTTTGTGTAGATTAAAATAAACTTCAACTCGCATCGTCTTTTCCTTTCGCATATTCTATGCAAATACGTTTGTTGCTGCATATGATGATGACCTTTCCGTCATCACCATACACAACCCACTTACTTTTGTAAGGCATCAGTTGCATTTAACCTGCAAAGTGCCAGAACTTACGCTCCGTATTACGGTTGCGATTGTGCTCAATGTACAGGCTTGTCTTGAACAAGTGATGTGCAGTCATACAAGCACCACGGTTGTAGAATGACACGCCACGGCTACGGTGGTCACGTCTACGGATCAAGCCCTTGTTGCCAAGGAAGTTGAAACGGAACCCACGTGTACCGTCATTGAGTGGTTTAGTCGCTAGTAATACAAACATGTTTTGTCTCCTTTTCAGTTTGCTAGTTTACGGTTAATTTGCTTTTGCTTACGTGCAATCTTACGCTCTCGCTTCCAATCATCACGCTTGCTAGGTTTGTCAAACCGTCCGACATCGGACACTTTTGACTTAGAAAACTTAATAAAGTTTTGCATCTCGTAACGCATTTTGCTTTTCCTTCTGCTTTGGTTTACGTTTGTTGCCCTTTTTAGGTGGCACTGTCTGCGGTGACTTGCGTTCCTGTAGCATTGCCCTTGCTACGGGATTTATGTATGTGAGTTTTGTCGATTTCATCACGTATCTCCTGTAATGCTCGTATCAAACTTGTGAGCGAACTGCCATAACGTACAATGTACATGTCTGCTGTCGCTGGCAATATTGCAGCTTCCTGTACCCATGTTGTATCATTGTCTTTGTGTTGGGCAATTGAAACTTCATTGCCCTTGTGCTTAACATTTATGTTATTGAAAACTAAACCCATCATTAAACTCCTTGTGCTACTTGATCTGCTTTGCGTTTACTTGCACCATGTGCAGGAAAACCTACGATTGCATCACGCATTCTTGCACATAATTGGCAATCAACACATGCTACATCATCCTTGACCACGGCAGGGCATACAACAACCTTGCGTCCTTTGGGTGTGGTTGTATTGGACATTTGATCGGCAGGTAAAACTGTGGTCACTGGTGCAATGCCAAGATCATACAATGCGTCAGCATGGTTGAGATTGTTACCAGACAGGTTGACCACAAAGCCCTTGTCATTCATATGCTTGACTACTTGTGCATTATGCTTGCTAGTCAATACGGGATAGTGTGTGTATGTCCAACCACGTTTGCCAGTGTTAGCATCGGCAAGCTCCGCATTGGCATCGGCATCAAGTAATTTGCCATCACCTGCAAGATCACCAGCCTGATTGTGCCGCCACAATTCACCAACCTTGAACGATTTGACTTTGGCAATGAATGTTGACCAACCATCACCACGTTCACGCTTAGTCACCTTTGCCCAATGCATAGCGAGTGGGCCACCGTTAGCATAGCATCCACCTTCGTTTGCATTGTTGAACGGGCAAACATCGGGGCATGTATCTGCTGATGTGGTTGTGACGGGTATCTTACCAACCTTGCGATTGTTTGATTTGATTGTGGTATGTACTTGATAAGTCATTCGACTAACTCCGTTAAAGTGTCCGACATCGGACGGTTTCGGTTTGCTTTAGTATACGTATACGTTATTTATACTTTCAATAAATATCAAGTATAAATAACTTATACTATACATAAGGGCTATTCTTCCTCTCCAAATGTGGCATCCCATTCACGTGGTGTAATCCCAGACATAAGAAACTCACGATGATCCGCACTTAAATCGGGCATCACATCTTGAATCAGTTTACCTGATTCGATCCAGTATTCTATTTTGCCCTGAGTCGTAGGTAAAAGCATAGAGTTTACTCTACCTGATACCATAGACTTCTTGTGAACAACAACCTTGTTCTCTGCAATGTGTTCAATAATCATTTCGGTTACTCCGTAAAAGTGTCCGATGTCGGACGGTTTCAGTTAAGTGTACACATGTTATATAACACTTTCACTTATGTTTCAAGTGTTATATAACTGTGGCACTGTTAAATGCCTTCAATCAGCAGCATCAGCAGCACAAAGACATAGGGGATCAGGCATACGATAAACGCTGGGCTTAACATACCACCAGACGTAAGTATGCCTATGCTACCCACAATCACGGTTGCAGATAGCATGGCAATCACGATGATTGCTTTAGCAATAAACATGTATAAACTCCTTCGAGATTGAAACACCAATACAGCCCCCAAAGGGGCTGCATAAATGCGTCAATCTTAGGCTGCTTTCTTCGCCTTACGCTTGCTAGGCTTTGCCTTTGCAGGTGACGCCTTATCTTCAGCACGTGATTGCTTTGCAACATGTGATTGAAGATCATTGATGATGTCCTCAAGGTTGAGGTTGTTACGTTTGCAGTGCTCCAAAATGGTATCCACCATTTTTGTACGAGTGACCATCACATTGACAGAACGTTGTTCTGTTGCACCTGACTTCTCTGCTTTAGCAGGTGTCGGTTCAGACTGTCCGATGTCGGACGGTTCTGCTTTAGCAGGTTCAGAAGCAGCCTTGTCAGCAGCATTCATGGCCTTCTGCAAGGCACTGAGTGACGTGAAGCCTTTCTTTGAGGCTTGCATGAACTCACGACACTTGACCTCATTCTCAGCGAACCACAGAGCTTCTGCTCTGCGTCTACGGTCAATGTTGTGGATTCCATGAGTCGTCAATACTTGACGAGAAATCTGACCACTATCCAGTGATGAAGCGGCCTTCAATTGCATAAGCAATTTACCCAAGCGAGTGTCAAAGCCGTTGGCTTTTGTACTGTCCTTCAGACTATTCGTCTGCTTCCAAATACGACCCAAGGCCTTGCCTTCCTTGACCATTTCATCGAGTGAAGTTCCTTGAACTTGAGCTTGCTGAGTTTTTGCTGATTTTGCCATTGGATGGCTCCTTTCTCTATCTGATGTTTATATAAGAAATATTTAACTATTTCACTAAAGATGAATAGTTAAATATTTATTGTATAAACGTTAGATCAGATAGAGAGTTGGTTGTCAAGCTCTTCATGCGTGATCCTCTGCGCCTGTCGTTTCCCGTGCGACTGCAAGAACACCTTCAGTGTTCTGAAGTTCGTGCGCTAAACTTGTGTGTATGCACGAAGCTCTGAACCGTCCGATGTCGGACACTTTGATATGACCATCATCCCAAGGGGATGGGTATAATTAGCATCGGCATTGCAACACAACCTTGTTGTGACATTCTAACCTTTTCACACACTACTTGTAGTGGCAACTGATTCCATAACAGTTGTCGTAGACAAGTAACCCATTGATAACTCACATACTTTGTATGATCTGGTGGATGGATGCACAATTGCTGCCCTCACCATACGCCATGACGCTGCATCATACGTGCAATTGCGCAGTGAACAGGCGGTAGGCATGGGCCACCCCCCGTAGGTGCGTATATGTATACACATAAATACACAGATCAGGAAAAATGAAGTGTTAACCACATTACATATATAGTGGTTTACAGATGTAGTGTTACAGTTTTGTAACATAATGTGATGTAACATGTAGTAACGTTTTGTTACAATAATCATTTTTTTCTGTAACATTGTCGATTGTGTATTGACATGCCTGTCTAAGTGTGTAAAACTATATAATAGGGAAACTAAGATGACACTTAAAGTGATTACACGTACAATGTAACACTTAACTGTATATACATATCTATTATTATATACATTAGCTAATAAATACACTAACGATAAACACGTACAATGTACCGCCTTTAGGCGAGGTTTTTGTATTTATTTAAATTTCTTATTGACAATGGCTAGAAAATCAGTAAAACTATACACAGACAATGTTCTTGAAGAGTTCTATAAACACGTAATTGATGGAACTGTAAAAGATTTGCATATCCCCCATAGTGATGTATTCTATGTGCGTGAAGCCGTACAGAACCATTATGGGAGGCCATTTACGTTAGAGCACGTAGAATGGGCTATGCGTATGGAAGGTTGGAAAGATGGCAACGACTAAAGATGTAAAGCGATTACCTAGTGGTAGAATAGAATACCGTGGTGAAACATTTGCAGGATACAACAAACCCAAGCGTACTTCAGGTGGTTCTAAGAAATCTGCTGTATTAGCTAAGAAGGGTGATCAGGTAAAGCTAGTTCGTTTCGGTGATCCTAACATGTCCATCAAAAAAGACGATCCAGCAAGACGTAAAAGTTTTCGTGCAAGGCACAATTGCGATACAGCAAAAGATAAGTTTACTGCACGATACTGGTCGTGTAGAGCATGGTAAAGGAAATATAACATGGGAATGAGCGCAGTAAGTAAAGTTTTAAAAAAACCGACTAAAGGACAACAACAAGTTGAACCTGCAGTAAAGCAACAACGTGCGTATGGTAAAGGACAGTTAAAAGCTGCAGGGGCTACAGGACTCACTGCTGCTGCACTTGGTGCAATGTCTTTGAAGGAACTACGTGCAGAACTCAAGAAGGCTAAGACAGAAGCTGAACAAGAAAAGATTAAAGCCGCTATTGAAAAGACACTACGTAGGATGATGCAGGAAGAAGCTGCAAAGAAAAAAGAAAAAGACATGAACCGTGGTGGTGTATTGAAAGCACCAGCAGCGGATCAGACAGGTTTAAAGAAACTTCCTACTCCTGTGCGTAATAAGATGGGCTACATGAAGCGTGGTGGCACTATGCGTTCAGGTCACATGGATATGCGTAAAGGCGGTATCTTTTATAAGTGAGCATAGAGGATGACTTACGAAATTGGTCTAGCCAAGTTCTGGAAGTACCCAATGCTGTACTAGGTGGATTGCCAGCATGTCCGTATGCAAAGGAAGCGTGGAAACAAAATAAGGTAAGTGTAGTTGAAACAGCTAACCTTGGAATAGAGACAATATGCCAAGCTAGGAAGTTCGACAATACGTATGACTTAGTTGTTGTGGCATCCTACACCTTTCCATCTCAATATGCATTTACAGACTTTATTGAATTTCTCAACGACACATTTACAAAAAACGATCTGCACATTATGGGGTTTCACCCTGACTATGGTGCAGAGGACGCAGACCTAGACTTTTTATACGAACACGAATGGGAGTCTGCACTAGAGGATGAATATGCCATGATGTTTATTCAATCTCTTTCTAAGGTGGATGATGCAAGTCTGAAGCTAGAAAAACTAGGATACTATGATGTGTATCCATCTGATGAATATCAAACCCTTGTGGTTGATCGTAGAAAACGGAGAACTAAACAATGGCAATGAAACCTCGTGCAATGAAGAAGAAAATGCCTATGCGTGGTGGCGGTATGGCTAAAAACAGCAAAGCAAAAATGATGCGTGGTGGTACACCAGCTAAGAAAAAGATGATGCGTGGCGGCATGTCTAAAAAGAAATAATGTGGTTGGGTGTGTTGCTGATGTGTTTAAACCCGTCAGCACTATCTTGCCAAGTTATTGCAAAATCAGAACCCTTTTACAGTGAGCAAGAATGTAAGAGTAGCTCCGATAAACTAGCAAATGATTTGAGAGCAAAGGGTGTATACGCAGTGCCAGCTTGCGTTAAAATTGGAACAAGTATATAGGAATAAATAAATGAAGACATTAGTATTCTCAGTTGCTCTTGCAACTGTGGCAACATCAGTATCAGCAGTTGATCTAGGCAATGGCCTGTCAATGGGTGCTGAAGTAGACGCTAACTACGTAACAGGCGTAGATACGTGGGCATTGGAAGCAACTCCATACGCAGCTATCTCACAGTATGGCGTTACATTAAAAGCAGAAACAACAGTAGATGTGTTGAAGATTAATGAAGATGATGTATTTAAAGGTGTAGACCTTACAGCAGAATATGTCTGGAACAGCATGACTACGTACACAGAAATTTCATCAGACGCAGACTTTGAGTTTGGTGACGTAACAATAGGCGCAAAGATTAAGTTCTAAATGGCTAACCCTGCTACAGCAAAGTATTTTACAAAATCAAAAGACTTATCTGCTACAGCAGGTGGGGCAAGCGGTGATGTGGTGTATACATGCCCAAACAATCATGTAGCACTCATCACTTTTTTGCACATATCAAATGGTTCTACAAACAATAAGAAGTATAGTCTTCAGTGGTATGAAGCAGCTACAACTACCTATCATCATCTTGTAGATGAGCACAGTCTTGCAGCAAATAGTTTAGAAGATGTGGTACATAGCGGTTCATATCTTGCATTAGCTGCAGGTGATAAAATTATAGGATTTGAAGAAGCAAGCTCAGACTTTCACGTTGTCTTATCTGGTGCAGAGTATTACCAACCTACATAACGGGTATGCACTTTTTGTGAGTACTCATAGGTCAGTAATTATGATATAACTATCTCCATAAGCTGCAATGCAGCGGTTAACACTAAAGGAGATAGCCATGAGTGTAAAACAATTTTTTAAACGTGCTTGGAAAAAGCATGAAATCGCCCAACAAAAACGTGCAGACTTTCGCATACTGCAAATGATGAGTAACAAAGAGCTACATGATATTGGTATAGGGCGAGGCGATATAAGGAGAGTTATATATGCCGAAGAAGAAAAGCACAGTTAATGCGGCAGGAAATTATACTAAGCCTACTATGCGGAAGCGTATGTTTAACCGCATTAAGTCAGGAACCAAAGGGGGCAAGGCAGGTCAATGGAGTGCTCGTAAAGCACAGCTTCTTGCCAACCAGTATAAAAAAGCAGGTGGGGGCTACAAGTAATGGCCCTCGCTAAATCCCAAAAAAGTTTAAAGTCTTGGACAAAGCAGAAGTGGAGAACCAAGAGTGGGAAGCCAAGTGCTAAAACTGGTGAACGCTATTTACCTAGTAAGGCTATTGAGTCTCTTAGCCCTAGTGAGTACGCAGCCACTACTAGAGCAAAACGAAAAGGCACTAAGGCAGGTAAGCAGCATGTGGCTCAACCTAAAAAAGTTGCAGAAAAAACCAAACGATACAGACGGACTTAGCTTTTGACTCTGATTTCACACTTTCCATTACCTAGTATGCCCTTTCAGACACATGAAAATATTGTATTTGAAAAAGCAGATAAAGATAGATCAGCTAGAAATAATGAAGAGTACAAACCAGAACAGCCTAATAAAGTAACTCCTGACACACCAGTAGAAGATTTAAAGCTAGTAAATCAAATGTATGCGTATAACCCTAATCCAAATAAACTACGTACACCAGATGGTCAGATCGTAGATTTTATTATAGCGTAAGGAAAACAAATGGCACACACGATTATTGATGACTATAAAATATTTCCACGACTAATGATGTTAGTTGTGACAATACTTACATATCAATCTGTACATTGGTATATGTCATTGCCCGATCCAACTACAGGCCAAGCAGGTCTTGTTTCAGTTTGTATGGGTGCATTGACGGGTTGCTTCGGCATTTGGATGAATAAAGAGGCAAAGACAGATAGAGGCACAAAATGATTCAAGCATTGATTGGCCCTATCACAAGTTTAGCAGGAACATGGTTAAATGGTAAAGTTGAAACTAAAGCTGCCGAAACTAAAGCTAAAGTTGCCAAAGCTGAAGCTGAAGCACAGATTATGCTTAGTCGGGCAACGAGTGAAGCTGATTGGGAAAAAATTATGGCACAAGGTTCTCAATCTAGCTGGAAAGACGAATGGCTAACTATTTTGTTTAGCATTCCGCTTGTGCTTGTATTCACAGGCGATTGGGGCAGGGAGATTGTAGCAAACGGTTTTACCGCACTTGAAACAATGCCTCAATGGTATCAGTATACGCTGGGTGTAATTGTAGCTGCCAGCTTTGGTGTCAGATCAGCTACTAAATTCTTTGGAAAGTAATATGGCATTTAAACTATCAAGTAGATCGTTGAAAAAACTAGAAGGTGTAAACGAACAACTGGTTCAAGTTGTGAAGGACGCAATTGAGTTGACTAAAGTAGACTTTGGTGTGACGTTTGGATTACGAACATTAGAAGAACAAAAGAAACTCTATGAGTCAGGTCGATCACAGACTATGAAATCTAAACACCTAGAAGGACGTGCAGTAGACTTGGTAGCTTACTTTGGTTCTGATATTTCTTGGGAACTAAATGTCTATGATGACATTTGTGATGCAATGGCAGAAGCAGCCAGACGTAATACATGCCCTATCAAATGGGGTGCGGCATGGTCAGAGGGAGACATTAGAACATATTCAGGAACTGCAGAAGATGCAATGAATGCATATGTTGACCTACGTAGATCAGAAGGACGTAGGCCATTTATTGATGCTCCACATTTTGAAATGATGTAATATGGCTAGACAACTAACAGAACAACAGCAAAAGTTTTTGGATGTGTTATTTGATCAGGCAGGTGGAGATATACCACTTGCTAAGAAACTTGCAGGGTATGCAGAGACAACATCTACTACGCATATTATCAAAGGTTTGAAAGAAGAGATCATTGATGCTACGCAGACGTACCTGTCTCGTAATGCTCCAAAAGCAGCAATGGCTATGGTGGGTGCGTTATACGATCCTACTGAGTTAGGTATTCGTGATAAGATGCAAGCAGCCAAAGAGTTGCTTGACCGCACAGGTTTGGTAAAGACTGAGAAGATGCAAGTTGAAGCCAAGGGCGGTGTAATGTTAATGCCACCTAAACAAACGGAAGAAGATGACTAAACCATTAAAGAAATGGAAGTTACCCCAACCAACTGACATAAAAGAAGACAACGAGTGGATACCCATTCCACGTATATCCAGAACAATTCCATTTGGATATGACATAGACCCCGATGATCCAGACGTACTGTTGCCCAATGAGCACCAGTTAGATATGCTAGAGAAAGCAAAGCAATATCTAAAACAATACTCATATCGTGAAGTAGCCAACTGGCTAACACGAAATACAGGCAGAGATATATCTCACGTAGGTTTGAAGAAGCGGTTAGATAATGAGCGAACAAGAAAAAACAAAGCTGGAAGCCTTCGCAGATGGGCAGACTATGCGAAAAAGGCAATCGCCAAAGCGGAAGAGCTTGAAGCCAAACGGCTCGGTGCAAAAGCAAACAGCGAAGAAGAAACCAGCGCAGCCTAAACCAAATCCTGTAGTTGAAGAACTGCCTATTGAAGAAACGCATAATATTATCTTCAAGCCGAATACAGGACCACAAACTGACTTCCTAGCCGCAGGTGAGCGTGAGGTGCTATATGGCGGCTCTGCAGGTGGGGGTAAGAGTTATGCAATGCTTGCCGACCCTCTCAGATACATGGGCCACCCAGCCTTTTCAGGATTACTCCTACGGCATACCACCGAAGAACTTAGGGAACTTATATTTAAATCACAGGAAATGTACCCTAAGATTTGGAAAGGCATTAAGTGGTCAGAACGGAAGATGCAGTGGACTGCGCCATCTGGCGCAAGATTGTGGATGTCGTATCTTGATAAAGAAGACGATGTTTTGCGTTATCAGGGTCTAGCGTTTAGCTGGATAGGCTTTGACGAGTTGACACAATGGCCCACACCATTTGCGTGGAATTACATGCGCTCTCGCTTACGGTCCACTGCACCCGATCTTCCAGTGTATATGAGGGCTACTACCAACCCAGGAGGTAGAGGTCATCACTGGGTTAAGAAAATGTTTATTGATCCAGCCCCACACGGTAAAGCATTTGAAGCTACAGATATTGAAACAAGTGAGGTACTACGTTATCCTGCTGGACATGCCAAAGCTGGTAAGTCTTTATTCAAACGTAGGTTTATACCTGCCCGTCTTTCCGACAATCCTTACCTAGCTGAACAAGGTGACTATGAAGCAATGCTTCTGTCGTTACCAGAACAACAGCGTAGGCAATTGCTAGAAGGCGATTGGGATATTAAAGAAGGTGCAGCCTTCACAGAATTTGATAGGAATATACACGTTGTTGAGCCATTTAACATCCCTAATAACTGGGTTAAATTTAGAGCTTGCGATTATGGTTACGGTTCTTACAGTGGTGTGTTGTGGTTTGCCGTATCGCCTAATGAGCAACTTGTCGTATATAGAGAATTATACGTCAGTAAAGTTCTAGCTACAGATTTAGCAGATATGGTTATGGGGTTAGAGGCAGAAGATGGAAACATCCGATATGGTGTGCTTGATAGTTCTTTGTGGCATAAGCGTGGCGATACTGGTCCTAGCTTGGCAGAACAGATGATTCAGAAAGGATGTCGTTGGCGTCCATCTGACAGATCACGAGGTTCACGAGTTGCAGGTAAGAACGAAATACATAGACGTTTGCAGGTAGATGAGTTTACAGAAGAACCAAGAATAGTATTCTTTAACAACTGTACTAACACTATTGCACAACTACCTGCGCTACCAATAGATAAAAAGAATCCCGAAGACATTGATACAACTTCAGAAGACCACTTGTATGATGCTTTAAGATACGGTATAATGTCAAGACCAAGGTTTAGTGTATTTGATTATGATCCACATGGTACACCATCAACGGGTATGAGAGTTGCAGATAGCACCTTTGGATATTAAGGAAAATTAAATGGCAGAAGAAAACGACACATTTATTGAAGATGATTCAATTGTCTTAGATGATATTGATGAAGATGTAGCGGAAGATTCGCAAACAGAAAATATCATTCCATTTATTATGGAACGTTTTCATCGTGCAGAAGATTACAGGCGACAAGACGAAGAACGTTGGTTACGCTCCTACCGTAACTACCGTGGTATATATGGACCAGAGGTTCAGTTTACGGAAGCAGAAAAGTCTCGTGTATTTATTAAAGTAACTAAAACAAAAACACTTGCAGCATATGGTCAGATTGTAGACGTGTTATTTGCAAACAATAAATTTCCCCTGACTATTGATCCAACAGAACTACCAGACGGTGTAGTTGCAGATGTTAACTTTGATCCACAAGAACCAGAGCAACTACGTACTAACGCTATGGATGAAGCGGTTAACCCGTATGGTTTTGCAGGGGATGGACGTGAGATACCTGCAGGTGCTACAGCTAGAACTCTTGCTGAAAGCCTTGGTCCAATGGCAGATAAGTTTGAGGGTATCGACAATTTAAAAGCAGGTGTTGGTAAAACGCCTACCTCTGTTACATTTAGTCCTGCAATGGTTGCGGCTAAAAACATGCAGAAAAAAATACATGACCAACTAGAAGAGTCAAATGCATCTAAACATTTACGTAGCACTGCATTTGAAATGGCTTTGTTTGGTACAGGTATTATGAAAGGCCCATTTGCGGTAGATAAAGAATACCCTAACTGGAACGATGAGGGTGAATATGATCCTATATTTAAAACAGTTCCAAAAGTTAATCATGTATCTGTGTGGAACTTTTATCCTGACCCAGATGCAAACAACATGGACGAAGCACAGTATGTGATTGAGCGACACAAGTTGTCACGCTCTCAAATACGTGGGCTAAAGAAACGTCCTTACTTTCGTTCTACTGTAATTGATGAAGCAATTAGATTAGGCGAAAACTATAACAAAGAATATTGGGAAGATGATTTATCTGACTACGCACCAGAGCATGGTGTAGAACGTTTTGAGGTTCTTGAGTATTGGGGTATGGTAGATACCGAAACACTTGAAGAGCAAGGCGTAGATATTCCAGAAGAGCTAATGGCTATGGATGAGCTACAGGCAAACGTTTGGATTTGTAACGGTAAACTTATCCGTATGGTTCTTAACCCATTTAAACCTGCTACTATTCCTTATGTAGCATCTCCCTATGAGCTAAACCCATACTCCTTTTTTGGTGTAGGTATTGCCGAAAACATGGATGATACACAAACACTTATGAATGGCTTTATGCGTATGGCTGTAGATAATGCAGTTATGTCAGGTAACTTGTTAATTGAGGTTGATGAAACTAACTTAGTTCCAGGTCAAGACTTAACAGTATACCCAGGGAAAGTATTTAGACGCCAAGGTGGAGCACCAGGACAGGCTATCTTTGGCACTAAGTTTCCTAACGTTTCTGGCGAAAACATGCAGCTATTTGACAAGGCTCGTGTGCTTGCAGATGAGTCAACAGGCTTTCCATCCTTTGCACACGGACAGACAGGTGTTACAGGCGTAGGACGTACAGCTAGTGGTATTAGTATGCTTATGGGTGCTGCTAGTGGTGCGATTAAGAATGTTATTAAAAACGTAGACGATTATCTGTTACGCCCACTTGGTGAACGGTTATATCGTTTTAATATGCAATTTGATTTTGATCCTAACATCCGTGGCGACTTAGAAGTAAAAGCACGTGGAACAGAATCACTGATGGCTAACGAGGTACGTAGCCAAAGACTAATGCAGTTTATGCAGATTGCAAGTACCCCAACCCTTGCACCTTTCGCAAGATTCCAGTATATTATTAGGGAGATTGCTAAGTCGTTAGAACTAGACCCAGATAAAGTTACTAACAATATGAACGAAGCGGCAATACAAGCAGAGCTAATGAAACAGTTTCAACAGCCAACCCAACCTGAAGGAGCACCTGCTGGTGCAGACGCAGCAGACCCAACAGGAGCAGGTGGTGGTAACATAGGAACTGGTATGGCTCCGCAACCTAACGAACAAGGATTTAGTGGAAATGAGCAAGGACAAGGAGCACCTGAGCAAGCTCAAGGGGCTGGTGAGCAACCAGCGTCAGTGGGGCCAGTTCAGTAATTATATAGATTTTTTAATAGACCAACAGCATCGTGTTATGGAACAAACAGATAATGCGCTTGCAATGCACAGAGCACAAGGTGCTATATATACATTACGAAGATTAAAACTTTTACGTGATGAGGTACTAAAGCAGGATTAACATGGGCTTACTTACTAAACTTCTACAGAAAGCACCAGAGGCAGCACAGGCTGCACGTTCCGTTCCTAAACGAGAAATGAACCCTTTGATAAAACGAAGGGCAGAAGAACTTGCCAAAAAGATAGACGAAGAAAACCTAGATTCTGTAGATAGTAAAACCGTAGGAAAAATGTATTCTCCGCTTGTTTCTACTGCAGAACAAATGGACATTGGCCTAGAGGGAACTAAGGGTGAAAACATAGAAGCGTTTTTACGTAAACGTGCTCCCAATGTTACAGAAGCAGAAAAACAATTTTATGAACTAGGATTTGAGCCACAACGAAAGTACACACGTGAAGAAGTACTTGACGAATTAAAAGGTGTAAATACAGAATATACGATACGTAAAAAAGTACGTGAAGAAGATTATGACGATTTAAGCTGGGAAGATCAACAACGTCAACCTATTTTTGCAAACGAAGAAATCTATGAAGAAATTACCGTAAACGCTGATAGAGGTAGTATTCCATTAGGCGAAGAGGTAACACACTTTAGTCCTGAGACATTAGTACACACACGTCTATCTGTAATTAGTCCTTTTGACGAACCTGACTACAGAGCAGTGCTTGTAGAAGAAATACAAAGTGACCTCTATAGAATTGCTGAACTTTCAGACATGCAAATGCGAACAATAATGAATAAAACGTATACACCCTTTACGGGTTCTGTAGAAGAACTAAGACCTTTATCTGTTAATGAGCATGAAAAAATACAAGTACCAGCAATAGAATGGCATAAAACGGATATTGAACTTCAAACAGAAGAATTTGGTTTAGTTGTAGGCAATGAAAAAGGTCTTGCTGTTGTACTCAATGCGTTTGATAAACTAGAAAAGTTAGAATCTAATACACGTGTACAAAGTGTGTTAGAAAATACTAAACGTAATATACGTGAAGAAACACGACTAAAGTTAAAAGATGCTGGAATTATTGTAAGTGGTAAAGATAATAATGAATTAATAAAAAGAGCTTTTAAATATATATTAGAATTAGATGAAACAAACGTTGATCCTGACGAAATAGAAATGATGGGTGGATTAGTTGATTTCTTTGACTCAGCCGTAGACGATGTTGTTCCTGGAATTATGGAAGACTTTAATCAGCGATTAAAAAACAACATAGATATTAATAAAGGGTATAAAGGATACACGCCAGATGCTGATCCTAGAAAACCTGTTCCTGTAAAAACAAAAACAGATGTAGTTCGTAAGGGCATACTAGCTAACATTGTATATGCAAAAGAAAACGGCATTAATAAAATTCTTGTACCTAGCTACAAAGAAATTGCAGCACAAAGAGTTTCTACATTTGGTGACATTGCCCACAATATAAAAGACCAAAAGACTGCAGAAAAATATTTTAAACTGTACAATTCTAATTATGAAGATGCAGCAAACGAAGTAGCCCAAGACTATTTTGAAAAAGTGTTTAAGCCTATTTATGGTGATGCTTTGACGAAGGTACTAGGTACTTTGATAAAAGAAACAAAAGGCCAAATTAAAGTAGGCAAGAAAACTATGCCGTATAAAGATGTACTGCAAAACAAACAAGAGATGAAGACTCTCACTGAAATAGACATTACGGATTTTGAATTTGATCCTAAGAACGATGCTTTAAGATTTAACAGAGGTGGATTAGCAGCATGATGAATAGACCCAACTTAATGTACAAACAAGGTGGCCTCAATGATGAAGGTGGAGAAATAGATGAAGTATCGGGCAACAGGGTTCCTGTCGGTGGTACAAAAAAAGGTGTTCGTGATGACATTGACGTTAACATGAGTGCAGGTGAGTGGGTAGCAGATGAAGCTACTACACGCTATCATGGTCTTAAAACATTCTTAGGTATGCGTGACGAAGCCTTGATGGGCATGAAGAAAATGGAAGCAATGGGATTGATGGGTAATTCTGATGAGGCTACACTACCAGATGACATGCCATTTGGTATGGCTGATCTTCTTCTTGTAGAGATTGACGAAAAGAATGGTAAGCAGCGTGAACTAAACATGCAGGACGGTGGTTTTGTAAGTGGACAAGAAGGCGAAACTATTTCTCTTGAGGGTCAGCAGCAAGCTACACCAACTAAAGCACGTAGAAAAGTAACCTTTGATGAAGTTATGGCAGAAGCCAAAATGGAGTTTAAAGAGTATCGTAACGCTGAAGGACAGAGCCTTATGGTTCCGTTTATTGGTGGTGTACCTCTTTATCCTATTCCAGAAGGTTATACACTATACACAGGTGAAGGTAGTGAAATTGGTGAAACAGAATTACCAGACACAGGTGCAGAAGCAATTACACCATCTGCACGTGATGATGATGACGATGACACTAACTTAACAGCATATCGTGCAACTAAAAAAGATACGTCTATCCAGTGGGATACTTTGTCAGATGAAGACTTTTTAAAAGAAGCAAATGCACGTAATGGCTTTGGTCGTAACTTAGCAATGGGTGTAGCATCTTTGATTAGTCCATTTGCTGCTGTAGGTATGGCTGGACTAATGCGTATGGAAGACAATAAAGTTCTTGCAATGGCACGTACTCGTTTGGCTAACTTACCAAAAGGTTCTGCACAAAGAGCACAATACGAAAAAATGATTGAAGCCTATGAAGCACGTGGTAAAGGTTTGTTTGGTGGCATCATTGGTAAGATTGTAGATACACTGGGTAACATTTTTGGTTCTACAGAAGAACAAAAAAAGAAAGGCCAGAATGCAAACTTAGTTGGTAGCAGTGGTCTTGTAGTTGGTAAGTATAGTGCTAATGGACAAATCACAGAAGCAGGTACAGCAGCAGTAAACGAAGGTATTGTAGATGGTATTAGTAAAGATCAGTATTTACAAGCCATAACTGATTTAGAGTCAAGTGATCCTGAAGTTAAGAAAGCTGCACAAAACATATTGGCTAAACACATTGGTCAAGAGTTAGGCAACTTTGTTGATCCAAGTATTATGAATGCGGTACAAACTGGTATTGGTGGTAGAACACCAGAACAAACACGTGTTGATCTTGTTAACATTGCGTACCAACCAGCTACTGTAGTAAAAGAACAGCTTGATGCTTTGACACAAGGACAAAAAGATTTCTTGGGTTATACATCTGGTATTGATCCATCTGAAGCATTGGCAGTACGGCAAAATGCCGAAAGAACTATTGCTGATCCAAACGCAGGTTTACAAGAAGTACAACAAGCAGAACAGGCACTAGCAAATTTAGAAACCACACCTGTAAGTAATTATCTTGATATTGTTGATTTTGGTCGTGAGCAAGTAGCAGAGATATTACCAACAGATACACCTAGACTAGAGGTACAAAATCGTTTTATTGATGAGCCTCAAGGAACAATGGATAGAGTAGGTGAGTATGGACTTACTGAAGAATCTCGTGCTGCTTCACGTGAGCGTAGAGAAGACGGTACAGCAATAGGTATGCTAGACACTTCTGATAGTACACGTGCTCCTATTACACGTGACTTTACTGCAGATGCACTTACCGTTGATGGTCAACAATTAACTACTCCTAGCACACAGACACAAGAACAAGCACGAGAAAATCAAATTAGTAGTTTAGTTTCTGCTGGCGTAGATAGAAATTTAGCAGAAGCTGCAATTCCTACGGCAATTGTTCCCGAAGTAACTGTAACAGAACAACCTGATGTAGAAGCACTGGAAGGGCCAGAAGCTGCAGCAGGTGCAGTAACGAGTGTTATATCACCAATTCCAGCACAACCTGCGGTTACAACAACTGAGCTACCAGCAACAACAACAACTGATACACTTCCAAAAGAAGATGATCCTGCATACCCAGAATACTATGCTAAAAGAATGTTGCCTAGCCCATTTGAGGGGGTCAGTGCAGATGGTACAGGTACAGTTACAGGTACAACTACAGATCAAACAACAGAAGCATTAGGAACATCTGTTTCACCTTTTGCTGCAGGACAGCAAGGTGCGTTAGACACAACTACCCCTTCACCCTTTGCTGAAGGTCAACAGGGTGCAGCGGAAGCAACTACTATTACATTACCTCAGTTTGATAGTTCTACTGTAAAAGAAATTGCTGAAGCAAATGAAGATGCATATATGGCAGAAGCATTTGGTGGTGCGGCTGGGCCTACCGCAACTACATTTGCCGATACACAACCACTGGAACTTGCTGATGTAGTACCAGACACAGGCACACCTGCAACTACTACAGGCGCAGCAATGTCGTTTGACGATGCCTTTGCTGCTGCACGTGCAGAAGAGGCACGTTTGGGCATTTCATCAGGTACATCACAGTTTGAATTTAATGGTCAGATGTATTCAACTGCAACTGCAGAAGAAGCTGCAGCAACTGCACAGCCGCAAGCACAAGAGGTAGAGCAGAAAGGTAAATACGATCCAACTGCATCTGCATTATCTGGTGGATACACAACCAACACACTAAGTGAAGCGGAACAAGATGCGTTTGACTATGCTGTTGATAGTGGCAATAGCGCAGTTGCAGACCACTACGCAAGTGTAAACAGACTACGCAACAAACAAGATGAGTTTGCTGCAAGTGGATTTGATGAAACACTTGGTAGATCGCTTGGACTTTCTCAAACTGATATGGATCAAGCACGTGAGTTTGGTGGTAGTGTACAAACTGCTATTAACGAAGGACGTGCAACAGATGACGGTAATCCATTTACACCAGTACAAGTTACAGACCCTACTCCCACTACATCAACGGGTGGTCGTGACGATGATAGTGGCAGTACTACAACTACCTCAACTAGCAGTAGAGACACTAACATTGCTTCATCAGGCCGTAGTGAAACACAAATTCAAGCTGATATTAACGCTGCGCTAGAAGCATCGGGTGATGTGTGGACATCAGAACTAAATGATCTTGTAGCTGAACGTGACAGTGCTCGTTCTAATGAGGGTAGTTCTACACCTGCTGCTTCCTCTGGTAGTGATGATGGCGGTGGTGGCGGTGGAGGCGCATCTAATAACAGTGGTTGCGTAATTGCCACACATGCTGTAGCAAGTGGAGCATTTCAAGTAAGAGATAAAGCTAATGCAGTAGAATGGTGTAAGAAAACACTTCACGATAAATGGTGGGGTGAGACTATGCGTAAGGGTTACAGGTACTTAGGCCGTAAACACATTGAAAATGGAACAGCCGAAACTGTGTATAAAGAATTTAAAGAATGCATTGAGTGGGCAAATGGTAAACGTCCATTTAATATAAAAATTGCATCAAGGTATTATTATCGTGCTGCACAAACATTTTTTGTTGGACTTTTCGTAAAAGAGGACGTATAATGGATAGACAGAATACATACGGAGAATACCTATCACAAGTAGGTATGCGTTATAACAAACTTTCAGAAGATGAAAAAGATATGTTACGTGCCATGCGTGGTACTCAACAAGGTTTGGTTCTTAGTAAAGTGCTAGGAAACGAATTGGCACTTGCAGATATGGGTAGAAAAAGAACACCTACTGCTGCGCCAAAAAGACGTGGACTAGCTACACGATAAACTAGCTAGATACGCTGGCTACTCATCCCCCATCCAACATGGCTACGGTGGCCCCAGTTAAGGAAAATAAAAATGCAAGACGCAATGGTAGAAAAAGTAGAAACTAAATCTGCTTTTATTAATAAGAAATACACAAACGAAGATCGACTGAAAAAAGAAGAAGAAGAACTAGAACAGTTAATGGCTGAACAAAAGGGTGAAGCTCCTGAACAAGAAGCAGAACCTGCAAACGCAGAAGAAAAATCTTTTAAGAAACGCTACGGTGATCTACGAAGACACATGCAGCAAAAAGAAAAAGAGTGGTCTGATAAGTTTGATAGCATCCAAAAACAACTAACAGAAGCCACTAAAAAAGAAATGAAACTACCTACATCTGAAGAGCACTTAGATGCTTGGATGAAAAAGTATCCAGATGTAGCAGGGATTGTAGAAACAATTGCAATCAAGAAAGCAAAAGAACAGGCATCAGAGTTAGAAGAACGTGTAAAAGCAGTAGACGAAATGCGTGAAACTGCAGCACGAGAAAAAGCAGAAGCAGAGTTAATGAAGCTGCATCCTGACTTTGATGACATTCGTGATAGTGATGACTTCCATGAATGGGCAAATGAACAGCCTAAGTGGGTACAAGACGCACTATACGAAAATGATAACGATGCTCGTGCTGCTGCACGTGCTATTGATTTATACAAATCTGACAAGAACATTAGTTCTAAGAAGAAACGTAATACAGACAAAGACGCTGCACGTTCTGTAAACTCACGTAACTCACGTAGTAGACCAGACACAAGCGATGGTTCAGGTGCAATCCTAGAATCAGAAGTCAATAGAATGTCTGCACAAGAATACGAAAAACGTTCTGACGAAATCATGGAAGCTATTCGTACAGGCAATTTTGTATATGATTTATCTGGTAATGCTAGATAAGCTATTGACATATAGATTTTTATAAGTATAACTATATGTATAATCGTAAGTGGTACAGCCCCTATATGGAATACCTGTGCCACTTTACAATATTAGCAAACAACATATCCTTTCGGACAACCTAATGTCTCATGGCCCATTAAGTGTAGTATAGGCCAATATTACATAAAATGCACCCTAGTAGAGTTAGCCTTCGTATAAGTATAGTTAGTTTTGCATCTGTCGTGCTCAATGCTATAAGGAGAATTATAATGGCATTTTCAACAGCAGCAGGTTACGGTAACTTACCTAACGGTAACTTTTCACCAGTAATCTATTCCAAACAGGTGCAACTTGCATTCCGCAAGGCATCTGTTGTTGAAGCGATCACAAACTCGGATTATTTTGGTGAGATTGCCCAAATGGGTGACTCAGTAAAAATCATCAAAGAACCTGAGATTACTGTGAAAGCGTATGGTCGTGGTACAACAATCACTCCACAAGATTTGGATGACGAAGATTTTTCATTGACAATTGATAAGGCCAACTATTTTGCCTTCAAAGTCGATGATATTGAGGAAGCTCACTCCCACGTCAATTTCCAAAGTCTTGCAAGTGACCGTGCTGCGTATCGTCTATCTGACCAGTTTGACCAAGATGTACTTGGTTACTTATCTGGTTTTAAACAATCTGCACTACATAGTAATGCTGATACCACTAACACAACTGTTAATGGTTCTGTTGCTGTATCAACTGCAGGTACAGACGAATTGCTTGACAGCATGAAGTTAGATGGTTCTGACTTTAATGCAGGTACAGGCGGTCAGTCAATTGCACTTTTGCCACGTACTGGCGGTGCAACAGCTACACCTTCAACTGCAGGTGAAGCAAACCCACTACAACTTATTGCTCGTATGGCTCGTAAGCTAGACCAGCAAAATGTTGACACTCAAGGACGTTGGCTCGTTGTTGATCCAGTATTTATGGAAATCCTTCGTGATGAAGATTCACGTCTTCAAAATGCGGATTACGGTGAATCTGGCGGTATCCGTAATGGTCTTGTTGTAAACAACCTACACGGTTTCCAAGTACACGTGTCTAACAACCTACCAACTTTTGGTTCTGGTCCTGCAACAAACGCAGCGTCAAACGCAACTAACTACGGTGTTATCGTAGGTGGTCATAGTTCAGCCGTTGCAACTGCAGAGCAGATCAATAAGACAGAAACATATCGTGACCCTGACAGCTTTGCTGACATTGTTCGTGGTATGCATCTATATGGTCGCAAAATCCTACGCCCAGAGGCGTTGGTTAATGCGCTTTACAACTTGCGATAGGGGGGTATAGACAATGGCTAATATTACTGCTTTACTACATCCTGCTTCTGGCAATTCCCAGCGTGGGCGTAATCCATACTATGTCGATGTTACTATTGACTTGACAACAAACAGTATTGCACCTGGAGATACTATCCAAGCAATTACTGTTCCTGCTAACACTTTAATTATGGCAGCAGGATTTCAAGTTACAGAATCTGCAACCATGAATACTGGTACAGATGCTACTGCTGCTCTTGGCTTCACTGGTGGTGATGTTGACGAGTTTGCTGCAGCACTTGACATTGACGGTGCGTCTGACGGTGACTATGCGCCACAGGTTGCAATTGATGGACTTGCTCCATCTACTTCTGCTGACACAATTGACTTTGTATTAGCAGGTAGTGGTGCGTCATTTTCGGCAGGTAAGCTACGTGCTTACGCTGTAATGATGGACATCAGCGATCAAGGTGACATGGCTGCTAATGAAGTAGCTCGTGACAACGCTTAGATAAATACTTGAGAGGCTGCTTTAGGGTGGCCTCTTAAACTTAACTAGAGGATTTCAAACATGGGCGTTACAACAGCAATGTGTAATAGTTTTAAAACAGAATTACTTGGCGGTATCCATGATTTGGATACGCATGTAATAAAACTTGCACTTATTAAGGCTTCTCCTACAGAAGATTATGGGGCTGCTACAACTACGTATGATGGTAGTAGTGGAGGTAATGGTACATCATTAACCCAAGGTACAAATGATGAAGCAACAGGTACTAACTATACTGCAGGTGGTGGATCAGATGGCACACTAGCTGGTGCTAGTATTTCTTTATCAGGATCAACAGCTATTGTAGATTTTACGGATGCTGTTTTTAATAACGTAACAACATCAGCAGATGGTTGTCTTATTTACAATTCATCAGCATCTAATCGTGCAATCGCAGTAATTAGTTTTGGTGGTACAGTAAGTGCTACAGCAGGTGATTTAACAATTGAGTTTCCACCAACAGGCGGTAGTTCTCCTGATAGTTCAAACGCAGTAATTCGTATTGCCTAAGAGGTAAGCTATGGCTATAGTAGCAGCTTCAGCACGTTACGGCACAGGTGCTTATGGTACATCTAGTTACGGTGTTGAAGACATATCAACTACCCTTACTGGTGTTGCTGCTACAGGTGCTATAGGTACAGTAGAAGATCAAACTACTGAAAGACTAGACAGTGTAAGTGCAACAGGTACAGTACAGGCACTTGCTCAAGTTAAGGTCAGTGAAAGATTAGATAGTGTTAGTGCCACAGGCACAATTAATACACTTCACATCAATAACAAATTTACACTTGCAAATGTATCTGCTACAGGAACAATAGAACCTGTATCTGCTGGTGGTTTTGAAATTGACATCAGTGAGCGTATTACAGATGGTGTTAGTGCTACAGGTGCAATACAGGCATTATCTCAAGTTAAAGTTAGTGAAAGACTTGCAAGTGTAAGTGTTACTGGTACAGTAGCTGCAATTATACCACATGCAGATTCACAGATAACACTTTTTTCAGTATCTGCTACTGGTCAAGTAAACGAGTTAGAAGAACAGACTACAGAACGACTTGATAGTGTATCGGCAACAGGTACAGTACAAGCAGTAGCACAAGTTAAAGTATCAGAACGTTTAGCTTCTGTACCAGCCACAGGAACTATAGGATTTAGTGATGCTAATGTAACAGCCGTTAACCCTGACTTTAATGCATTTGCTGAAAACTATAGCCGTAGACGTACAGTCATATTACCAAGGGCAGCGTAATGTCTACAGCGTTTGATAGAACAGTAAGAGTAAGAACAGAGCAACGTTTAGTTTATGTAGATGGTGCAACAACAACAACTGCAAAAGAAAGAACTGCAATAGTTCAAAAAGAAAACAGAGTTGTTGTTCCTAAAAGAGAAACAACTACTGCAGATAGAACTGTAAAAGTGTAGATAAGGATTAAAGATGAGTTTTCGTTGGCCCAATAAAGACCCAGATGAACAGCTAGATTACAGTGTAGATTGGTCACGGTTTCTTGACGATGGTACAGCTACACCCCCAACAATTACTGCTGTAACTTGGTTTATTCAATCTACATTGTACGACACAAAAACACAAATAGATGCAGGAGAAACATTTACAACTGCTTCAGGTAGTGCAACTACAGATAGTATGCAAAACATATCTCAGACAAACACAGGAACTGTTGCAACTATAAATCTTGCTGGTGGGCAAAATAATGTAGAGTATACATTTACATGCCGCATTACCTTTGGTGCAACGAACCGAATTGCAGAACGGACTGTTAAATTAAAAGTAAAGGAACGTTAATATGGCATACGATTATCTCGGTCTTGTTAACGATATAAACAAAAGACTTAATGAAGTTGAGCTAACATCTACTAACTTTGCTACGGCTAAAGGTGAGTACGGAATGGTTAAAGATGCAGTTAACTCTTCTATCCGCTATATTAATCAACATGAATATGAGTGGCCCTTTAATCATGTAGAAGCAACAGAAACATTAACCGCAGGTATTACACGTTATGCATTTCCTGCAGATGCAAAGACACTAGACTTTGATAGCTTTCGGATTAAACGAAATGATACACTAGGCAACGATACCAAAAAACTAAGAATTATGGCATACGAAGAGTATTTGGAAGGTTATGTAGATGCTGAGTACAATACGTCTACATCATTACGTGGTTTGCCAGATTATGTTTTTAGAACACCTGCTTCAGAATTTGGCTTTACTAAAACACCAGATAAAGCATATGAAGTTGTGTATGAGTATTACAGGCTTCCCGTAGACTTATCCAACGCTACAGACGTGCCATCTATACCTGAACAGTTTCGTTATATTATTGTAGATGGTGCAATGCACTATGCTTACATGTTTCGTGGAGAAACTCAAGAAGCACAAGTCATGCAAGCTAAGTATTTAGAAGAAATAAAAAGTATGCGTAGTTTGTATATTAACCGTTACGACTATGCACGATCAACTATAATTCCACAAAACCGTACATCTGTAAGTTCATTTAGGGTATTTTAATGTATGCCTACTACACGCCAAACATTTCCCATAGAATTTAGAGGTGGGCTTATTACCAATATGAGTCCATTGCAGCAGGGTATTAATGCTGCAGGTTCTGCTCGTGTACTTAGAAACTTTGAACCGTCTATTGAGGGTGGCTATCGTAGGATTGAAGGGTACACAAAATATAACAGCAGTATTATACCACCGTATGGTGCTCCTGTAGTACATGGAGCTAGTCAGTCTGGCACTACCCTTATTATTGGTAATATACATCAGACACCAGAAGCAGGTGACACACTTACAATAGATGGGGTTACAGGTACATATACCATTGCATCTGGCGGTGTATCATACGATGCTACAAACAATAGAGCTACACTAACTCTTACAGGTGCTCTTGATAGTTCTCCTGCAAATGCAGCAGCAGTTACATTTGCTACAACAACAAGTAATTATCTTATGCTTGGTTGTGGTGTATTCTTAGATAGAGTTGTTGTTGCTAAAAACGATGATCTTTTTAAAGTATCTTCTAGTACAATAACACACATTAATGTACCTAATTATGGTACTGTACTTGTAAACGGTGCATCACAAACTGGATCAAGTCTTATTGTAGATGGTTTAACTGCAGCCCCACAAGCAGGTGATGTATTTAAAATTGCTGGTGTTGATCTTGTATATACTGTAACTGCAGATGCTAGTCTCACTGATGATGATGCTACATTAGCAATTAACCCAGCATTAGACAGTTCACCAGCAGATGATGCCGCAATAACTTTTTTAAGCACATCAAGAGAAAGTGCTGGTAAAACTAGATTTGCACGGTATAACTATACAGGAACAGAAAAAATAGCCATAGTAGATGGCACTAATGTTCCTGCACTATACGATAACAGTACGTTTACTGCAATCAATGATGCCCCTACAGATGTTAATGGTGCAAGTTTTGTAGTCAACTTTAAAAACCAACTATTCTTTGGCAAAAGTAATATATTAACTTTTACTGCCCCATACACAGATAACGACTTTACAGCAGCTAATGGTTCTGGTACAATCTCTTTAGGAGGAACGATAACAGGACTAATAGTATTTAGACAACAACTAATTATATTTACTGAAACATCTATACTGCAGTTAGTCGGTAATACCCTTGCAGACTTTAACCTACAACCAATAACATTAGACATTGGATGTGTAGACACAGACACAATACAAGAGGTTGGTGGTGATATAATGTTCTTAGGGCCAGATGGTTTAAGACTACTTAGTGGTACAGATCGTATTGGTGACTTTGGACTTGGTAATGTGTCTAAGACTATACAGAAAGAAGTAACAAGTTTTATTTTAACCAACACATCTTTTGCAAGTGTAGTTATTCGTGGTAAATCACAATATAGGTTGTTAGGATATAACACCAATATTACACAAGAAAACGCTCAAGGTATACTAGGTACACAGTTTTCAGGTCAAGGTGGAGAGGGTATGGCATGGGCAGAAACAAGGGGTATACGTGCATATGTAGCAGATAGTAGGTTTTATCAAAACACAGAAACAATAGTATTTGCTAACGATGATGGTTATCTGTATCAAATGGAAGATGGCAATAGCTTTGATGGAGCTAATATACAAACTACATTTGCTACACCGTTTATGCCAATTAACGATCCACGTGTACGCAAAACGTTTTATAAAGCGTACTTGTACACAGACCCACAGGGTAGTGTTTCATTTGATATGAGTCTTAAATTAGACTTTGACCAAAAAGATAGTATACAGCCAACTGAAATAGACTTTGATAACAACACAGGACAAGTTGCATTTTATGGTACAGCAACATTTGGATCATCTGCTGTATATAGCACTAAACTTTTAACTCTCTTTGAAACACAATTAATTGGATCAGGATTTACAGGGTCCATACAGTTTGAATCAGATAGTACAGACCCACCATTTTCTCTTGATGCAATCACAATAGAATTTGGTACAAACACGAGAAGGTAAACCAAAATGGGAACAGGTTACACTAGAAATGATACATCTAATAACATTGCTGATGGTAACATTATCAATGCTGCAGACTTAGATGGTGAATTTGACGCAATTGAAAGTGCCTTTGGTACGAGTGGTCACACACATGATGGCACATCTGCAGAAGGTGGTCCTATTACTGTTCTTGGTCCTGTTC